>UMEH01024939.1_pt1 | contig 30624 bp, 41 predicted proteins | sample 1964681 | NCBI WGS metagenome assembly UMEH01 (sample SAMEA4836013, study PRJEB28245) | human gut metagenome | biome: gut microbiome; material: fecal sample | place: Denmark | collected 2008
TTCCTGCTGATTGAAGGCTATGCCCAGTGGGAAAGCGACGAGGAATGGGAGGAGCATCGTAATGATGACGAACACCCTGCGGCTATTCTCGCAGTAAAAGAGTGGTTTCTTCAAAAGTTCGCCGAGGATTCCGGCTATGGTTCTCTGGATGAATTCTTTGGAGACTACACCTGGGATACCATCGATTCCCTCCAGGCCGAGGCTGAGATGGCGGCGGCGCTTGCCTTTGCCTACCGGCCAACGCTGGACCCGCACTTCCAGTTCCCGGAGGTAATGACTGCGGAAATGGCGCAGGCCCTGGTGGAGTTCATGAAATCTGAGCCGATTTACGAGCGCATCACTCGGACCCTGCCGAAGTACCCCGCCGTGCCGTTTGCGGCCATTGGGGATAACATCATTGTTCCCAGCATTGAGCAAGGGAGAGTGGTGTCCAGTTTCCTGAATTCCCTGGGTGTAGAAAATCTCGTGGTGTCTCCTATGGGTGATGAAAACCGTGGCCGGATTTGGATGAATACCGGAGGAGCGGAAGTGTCTGCTGATGATGAACCTGTAGCAAGTGGTGTCCCGTTTATATTAGCGGACTGTCTCTGGTTGGCCATTCAGCTCTGTTGTTCCCTAGAAGATGGGGCCGTGACGGAAAATGGTGAACGCTGCAGCAAGTACATGAGCCTGATAACCTTTGAGGAGAGAACTTTCAAAGTCCAGCTCATCGAGCGGAAGGGTGATGACGGAACCCCCGCCTATTACTCAGTTCACTTCATTGATGATATCAATGAAGTGAACTGTGAGTTAGTAGACACGGAGGGAACATCACTTTGGGAACTCTCTGACTGTTTGAAGCGGGCTCAGGGGACTGCCTTCTCTCAGTGGGAGAAAACACGGGACCAGGATGTTGAGTTCATTGTCCCGGCCAGATTTGTCTCTGTCTGGGACGGTGGAACGCGCATTGAGACTGGATGCAAGGTCAACCTGAAGACCAGAGAGGTTTTTAACATTGAAGAGGCATCCGAGGACGCCGCAGAGTCGGTCAACAACTTGGATGAGGAGTACATCGTACTCCCCGGTGTCCGGGAAACTGTTGTCCAGCTTGATGAGCGAGAAAACGATGAATATTGGTATCGTTGAAAGGGGAAACAAGGATAGCAAAGTTTTTTATTGAAAATAGGGAGTGGACATCAATGAAAGTAAAGGCATTTCGCTTTGCGGTATGTGAGTACCAAAGCATCGGATAAGCAAGGAGAGTTTTATGCAGAATCGTATGGAGCCCAGTAAGCAGACCTGGCGTTATACCCTGGTAGACCCCTACGGGAACCTCAGCACCGTTGAGCGGGATACACCGCCCACCACGGTAAGCTGGGAGTACATCTGCCGGGACTACCACTTTGGTGCGGAGTCTCGTGAGAAAGCCGAGGTACTTATGGTAAAGCACTTCGAGGCTCACTCCCCGTACCGGGGGTTCTGCCAAATCGCCAAACACCTGGGATATACGCTCGTTTCTGTGGACATAGAAGGGAACCGCTATATCCGGTGTGGCAATGACCCGCAAGGTCCTTTTCTGGGTGAGGAAGAATAATAAATTGCTGGCCTGGGGGTTCTCTCCAGGCCAGCCTCAAAAAGGAGATTGATTGTATGAAAAACTTATGGTTACGTGCAGGCGTGACCCTGCAGCTCAATGATGATGAGGTGGATACCATCCTCAAGACTGGCGCGGACGATAACGGGGACATGGATGTCGTTGAGAATATCGTCAAGACCGCGCTTCAGGAAGGCCGGTTTGCGTTTGATGGGAACTCGTATTTCCCGGAGCCGGTGGTGGAGAGTCTTATCCAGGCGGAAGGACTTCCCTATGCTCCCAGCGAGCCCGAGTTTGATATGAACCGGCTTGGTGGCTTTACACTAGCCAAACCTGCTGTAAAAGGTGATATGCTCAGCCGGGCGAGTGCCTTGCTTGGCCAGATTGTCAATGAGAAGGACTACCGCTGGAGCGGCGTGCTAAGGGAAGTCACTGTCAATAGCGACGGGATTTCTCTCTTTGTCAACAGCGGCGGATACAACTTCTACGTTGCACCGGACCAGTTAAGGGAACTACAGACTCCTACTCCGGCTGCGTCGGATGGCAACACAGAACAGGACCTGGTTGGCGTCAAAACGCCTATGGGTGCTTTGGTTGCCCGTGAAGCGCCTGATGATGAATACCCCGGAATCGACATCTATCTGAATAAGCAGGATGGAGGACAGGTCCTGGTCGCCCGCGTTGAATATGTCCCCGGCGGTGGAATGTGTGAGCCGGAGCAGAAGGACCCCAGAAGTATCATCCCGCAAGAACGCATCCAATTCGCCGAGATAGGCTATTGGTCTGGCACCCAGAAAGCTGTCCCGGTGTTTACTCCGGGACTCATGGCCAGACTCTACAACGACTTTAAGGAGGGCGAGTAAAATGCGGAAAAACGTCTGCATTACCTACCACATGAACAAGGAGAATGAGGTTGCGGAAACCTGCATTACCATCCCAATGGATGCTACGGTCGCCGATGATGTGCTTGCCAATCAGGAATGCAGTCAGTATGTCAAGGAAGGCAGTTCCGGTATTGCCCCGGTCAAACAGATTCTGAGCAGTCTGGCGAAACTTCAGGGGTATGCGGAAGCGCACTTCTGCTGTGCTGAGGAAGGAAGCAATTTTTGATTGAGCTAGGAGTGGACAGAGTTTTCTGCCCACTCCTCTAAATTTGACTTAAAAAATAGAACATGGTAAGATATTTCCATCAAATAAGGAAGTATTGAATTTAAACCTCAAAATATATTCTAAGGCTCAAGACAGTATATCCGATTTCCGGGTGTGCTGTCTTTTTTTATATATACAACAAATTTTAAAGGAGAAATGAACCAATGAAAGCCATGAAAACTCGTAGTGTAAGACACATTTTTGTCCTCTGCCTGACAGCCATTATGGCCATACTCTGCAATGTAGGTGTTGCCTACGCCGCTAACGCTGAGCCGACCGACATCGGCCCTGCCATCATGCGAGACGAGAACGGCGTCGTCTACACTGTGGATGAGACCGGCAAGACTGCTGTGGTGCCTACCATCGGAGATGCTATCCGCATGGATGAGGATGGCACCATTGTGGTTACGGATGAGAATGGAAATGAGACTGTAATCACTCCTGAACTGGCTCCTGCGCTCTGCATGGACGAGATGGGCAATCTCATCTATGCAGAGGACGGCTATCATGTCGTTGGCATGTTGGGTGATGTATTCCAGACGGACGATGACGGAAATATCGTTGAAATGACCTCTGACGGTATGCAGACCGTGGTCGGTAAGGCTCCGTTCGTAGTCGGTAAATACGCCGAGAATGGGAAAATCACGCTGGTGGATGCCGATGATACTATTCTGTACTTTGAACTGCAGGACGGTCAGGCAGAGCTGGTGGCGGCGATGACTCCGGCTATCTACATGGACGAGAACGGGGCCGTCATCTCGGTCGACTACTTTGGCCGGGAGACGGTGATTTCAGCCCCTGAAGGATTTGTGCTTGCGCCTGACAGCTACTATGTGGAGATGAAATAAATGGAGGCAACACGTGCTGTGGAGTTAATCAATCATATGATTGACCGTATGATTGATGACGCTGGCGGACATTCTCGGGAGGTTCTGGCTCAACTTATCGAGCTTGGCTTTACTCGGGAGGAGCTCATTGAGTTCCAGTTCCCCGCTGCTGATGTCGACGACCTGATGTCGACGACCTGATGTCGGAATACGACAGCAACAGCGAAGACGACTAAAAGCAAGGGGGGTGGCAGTTATGCCGCTCCCCTTATTTTTTAAGGAGGACCTGTTTTATGGATGTTTTAGGACGTATTACTGCGTTGGTAATGCAACGCTGCGAGGCGTGCGGCAGCGTTTTCCCCGTACTCTATAAGGCTAGATATGACAGTTCAACCAGAACCTTTGTCAGCGACGGCTATGAATACGTGGGCGATTCCTGCGGCTGCAAGGCTGACTTCGCACCAGATGATGGAGACCCAAGTATTTCAGAATGGGTTGATTCCCTGAATGGTACTAGACATGGGACAGTGGAAGACCACGCCGTTTTGTTCGAGATGGAACTGGACGCAAGTCCAGCCGCGAGCGAACTCTGCACCATTCTAAGCCTGTTTGAGCCGACCGAGCATCTGCTTCCTGTTGATGCAGCGGGCAACAACAGCTACGCTGTAGGATTTATTCCTGACAGTTTAGCCAATCTGCTGGACTACGACCTTCGGGGTTACAAGCAGTCGGTTTCTGATTTGATTGGTAACGAAAACCTGCTGCAGTCTATGGCGGCAGCAAAAGACCTGCCCAATGGAGCAGCCTATGAGGTCAGCATTCGAGACATCCCGACCTATATTTTCCGCAATTTGCCGAATGGCGAAAAGGAGTGATTTTTATGCTGGGAAGCAGCATCCATTATGCGCAATTCGTACCGGCCAGCCTGTTTCAGCTTTCCTATCGGAAAGAGAAGCAATTTGGCGAGTATCATGCCACAATCGAGCGGCGTCCTGTCGAGGGTGAGCCACGCAGGCTCAAGGTCTGCTGGTGCCGCGTGGCCCCGGGCCTCTTAAGTGAAGTGCCCGACCATCTCCGACCGTTCCACCTCGATTTCATCGAGCAGAAAAGTGGGGATTGGTTAGTCGCTTTCAAAGCCGAGAACATTCTTGCCAGTCTCTATGTGAAGATGTCTGGTACGGAAATGGCCAGCCTCTTTGAACGGGCGGAACAGTGAGAAAGGAGATGCCGGACATGTCTGAATATTATCTGAAACAGAGGGCTCATTTGCAGAAACTGCTGGAGTCATTTGTTTCTGATGAAGTGGACGCCTATCTGTATGATAGTACTGATAGTGCCTGGGGGCTTATCTATTACAAGCCCACCAATACACTTATGAGCATCAGTTACGAAGGAGTCAACGGAATCGGGTTAGGCAGTTGTCTGAAGCCCAATAAGTGGCATGGCACCGGGTATCAGTGCCTGGAGCCCGGCTTCCGCTGGATTACCACGGATGACCTGAAAGAGGCGTGCCATCAAGCCACGGTCTTACTGACTAAGGGTATCATGGCTGAAAGAGAGACAAGAACTCCCGGGATTTGCCTGCCAGCCGATATGCAGAATCATATGTACCGGGATATGGATGAGTACTTTGAAGCCCGCTGGCCCAATAACAGGAATCAGTTTATTCGGATTGAGGCCACCGAGACTTGTCAGAAGAGAGGAGGATAATTCTTTGAGTACAAAAAGGGCAACTGACCTGGCAGAAAAACTCCAATATAAGGAAAACGAGCGTCTGCTGGAAAAAACACCCATCTGGATTGCAGAATCCGAGACTTGGGCAAAAAAGATGATGGGCCAGCACGGGCCAAATGATGCGCAGAAAGATGAGCAAGGGTATAGACTCCTGTACATCTTGAATCACCTCTGCCCGTCACTCTACCACTTCCACCGCCAGCCGGACCCTAAGCGGTTTATGGGCGATATGGACGGCTACAATGCCGCCGCACGGAAGCATTTTCTGGAGAATACCCAGGTCGGACTGCTGGATAGTGATGGAACACTCATCCAGGAGGGAGTTTGCTACGACGCCGAGAGCTTCAATGCCTTTCTCACCGTGGCTTACACCTACTGTGACAAGCACTTGGAACAACTGTGGCATGAACTGGCGGATGTCCCGTTTGATGACCACCCAGAGAGCGACATGACTTTGGCAGAGCCTTGGCATGGGTTCCCGGTTGGAACGGAGCGGGAGGACATCTGGCACTGGTTCGATGCGAGATATAGCAGGGGAGTGGCAGCACTTCTCTATGGGAGGAGCGATAGCAATGACACTGAATGAAGTAATCGATAAAATCAATGCGGAAATTCTGGAAGTCCCGGAGGGGGAAAGAAACCACAAACTGGCTGGAAAGACCTCATTCCTGCGGGACCTGCTCCAAAAAGAGATGGTCGAATCGGATGAAGCGAAGGCGGCACTTGAAAAATATCACATGCGTGCTGAGGTAATTTGGGATTTTGGGATGTCAGTCCCAACCCTGGCTATCTACATCCACCTGACGGAGGACAGCCCCTATGACATCATCAAGCACCGCTACAGCCATGGAGCTTGGCAATTTCTTTCGTTCAAGAGGAAGAAATGCAAATTCAATGGGCGGGCCACCATGTTGACTGACCTCGCTGTACTGAGCGAGTTTGGACCCAAGGGTGACATCACGGTTGCTGAGTACTACGCTGAGCGGTTCCGCAGTATTCAAAAAGCCTGCGAGGGCACTGTTCAGACTGTGAAGGGCATCGACCTTCTCATTTCCACGTTTGGCCATGAGAAGACTGCGGAGTTGGTTCAAAACATCAAGGATTTGGATTCCAACACGGGGCTGAATTTCTTCGATGAGAGGTACGAAGGATTCTGGAATCAGTCCATTTTCAATGATGCGGTTCGAGAGAAAATCCTGGCTTTGGACACATCCGACAAGGACAAGTTCAGCGACTTGAGTGACTTGGCGGCGGATATTCTGCTGGATGCAACCGACTACATCGGCAACCAGCCGGAGCAGTTTCCTGTCAGAAGCGGTGATATCCATACCATGCAGAGTAGCGTTAGCTTTCACTCCAAACTCCAGGAGGCAGTCGATGAGTGGGCTGCGGACCGCACCGACGATGGTGCTGAACTGCAGATGCCTCAGTCACAGGCTGCCAAGTTCGTTTGGGACCTCTACATGCTGTATATCATGGGGGACTGAGAACGGAGGATTTATCTATGCCTGATTCTGAAAAAATTTTTTACCTGCTTTCTGTGGAAGGCCCATCCGATGAGCGCCTTGCGTTTGCGGAGCGCATGAATGGCCATCGTATCCTTTGGCACAAAAAATTCTTGTGGCAAAAGGAATCCATGGATATCTCTTTTTACATCGGAAGTGGCTCTGAGAGCGATACTGGCGATATCGCCAACAGCATCTCGGCCGCAGTTGATGGCTTGCCCAACCTGACGGCATTCCTGGAGGAAATGCATGACCCAACGACCTTCAGTCAGTGGCACTGCTGGCATCACGGAAACCACTCTTGGATTGACGCAGCAGACGGCCTCCTGTATAAGTCAGAGCTTGACCTCCCGGATTTACTCCTTGATATGGGCGAGCACCCGGAGAAGTACGAATAAAATATGAGACCTCGCACAATTCTGTGCGGGGTCTCGGTCTAAAAAATTGAGAAAGAGGTAAGCAAAAATGCGAAATGGTCATCTGATTGCGATGGAAGGCCCTGTTGCAAAGGTTGTCCGGCAGCAGAGTTGTCTCTTGATGGATGTTGCGGCCAATCATTCACAATGGAAGTTGCCATCCGTTTCCGCTATTTCCCTTCCATGGGATGATAGCGAGGACACCCTTGTCGGAAAACTGGAATCCGGGGCGTTTGGTACTCCGCCGAATGTCTATGAGGCATCCATGGTATATCTGATGGATATTTGGAATTCCTTCAGAGAGGATTGGAAAGCGGACTATGACGCCGGTGGCCTAGTAATCACCGAGAACTATGTCACTCGCAACTTTCTTCAGCAGGGAAGCCGAATTCCTATGGAACTCCGTCAGGACTACAACCGATGGCTCATTGATACGGCTTACGTGAAACTCCATTTGCCTGCGCCGGATACCATTCTTTATTTGGATGTGCCTGTCGAGCTTCGTGTGCAAGCCGGTGGTGCGTCTGTATCGGATGATATGATTCAGCAGGAAGAAACTGCTCGTGCGGCAGAACTGGAGATTGCATCCAGCATGGGTTGGCTTGTTGTTGACTGCTCATGTAATGGGAAGGTGCGTGCGAAGAATTCCATTTGCAACGAAATCTGCACATACGCAAACCTGCTCTTGAGTATTGGAAAAGCGTAATCTATCACACATTTCCCCGTACTAATAGAATGCCCCTACGTTCTCATGAACGTGGGGGCATATTTATGCACCTCGAAAAATTGACTTAAAAAATGAAAAATGGTAAGATATATACAACAAGATATAAGGAGGTATATCTTATGGATATCTTGCAGAGACTTAAGGCAAAATCCAGAGCGACAATCCAGAACCTTCGTCCAACGGATTATCAGGATGCGGCCGTTGTCCAGGCTGAGACGAATGCCTTTGGTACTATCTTGGGCCAGATTGATAGAAGCGGGAAGTACCCTATCGTGTTCCGCATGGATGGACGGAACCGGCTCAATCGAAGCATCTTGGCTACCGGAGGACAAGAAAAATTGGAGTCCTTTGCCAAAAACTTCATTTTTCAAGCCGTGAAGCGACGCGAGTCCATCCTGATAAATGACCCGGAGAGCAGGCTCTTCAATACGATGAGTTCTTATTTGAGCAAGAATGGTTATACCGTGCGGTATCTGGACCTGAACCACCCGGAACTGAGCGATAGTTGGGAACCTTTTCAGCCATTTTTCTATGTGGAGAATTGTCCTGGGGCAGGGGACCCCGACTATGCGGCCTTTCTTGCACATGCAATCGTGGACCCAGCCTGGGGTGATAGCTCTGAATCGTCCGCTGCCGCGCAGGACCTCCTGATGACGCTTATCCTGCGTGTCGTCTATGGCATCGAGTACGATGAGAAGACTCTGGCTGCGGTGTTCCAGCTCCTGAAGAACCCGTATGGTCTGCAGTATCTGGATACTCTCTTTACCGATGAATTCCAGGGCAACGCGGCTCGTATGGCCACCGAGTCCTATCAGAAGTTCAAAAAGAACCCGGAACCTCTGCAGCAGGATGTTTTCAAGAAACTGCCGTCTCTGGTCGAGCCGATTCTGAAAATCTACCCGGCGGCCTCAGAATTTCCCCTGCATACGGTTCGTATGGATATGCACCTGCCTGGCAATGTCCCTTGCGCGTATTTTATCAAATACAGCAGGGATAGCCAGAACGCCAGGGTAGCAGCATTCTTTTTCGGTGCGTTTTATAGGTCTCTGTTCAATGACTCGGACGCACTTGTAAAACGGGGAGCCGTATCAATACCGACTCCGGTAAATTTCCTTCTGCACGAAATGTCTTCCATCGGCCAAATCTTTAAATTGGATTTTGCTTTGGCCACGTCACGAAAGCGGAATGTCAATTTTTGCATGACGGCCAACAGTATTCAGGACTTCTCCCGGACATATGAGAATTGGCTTACAATTTCCGCGAATTGCTCTACTCATCTTGCTTTTAGCCCGTACAATGCGGCGGACATCGATATGATTCAGAAATGGGTTGGCCCAGGGGAAGTTGTTTTTGACCGAAAGAACCTTCAGGATGACACGGTGGTTATCCTGCTCCATTTCCATGAGCCTATTTTCGCCAAGGAATATCCGTACACCCTGCACTCCGAAGCGTCCGACCCCATCATCCGTGCTGATGCTCCGGCTGATATCATCAGCTTACTGAGTCGCAATGGCCTAAAGGAATATCGGGAGGGCCGCGATGCGGTTTGCCAGGATTATATGCGAGTTTTCTCCAAAGCAAACGAAGTGGACCGTACCTGGTTTGGTGAATGTGAATCTATTCCTGTTCCAGATTCTATTCTGGAGCGGGTGAGTGAGCCAGACAATTCTGTCCCCAGTAAGAAGTTGGTCAAAATCAGCGACTACGGCGCGACCAATCTGGAGGCGGTCGCAACCCTGGAAAATATCTCTCAGAGTGCTTTGGTGGACCGGCTCCTGACATCTCCCTGTATGTTTGTCAAGGCCCAGTTTCTCGGCCGCGATGCAAATACGGTGGAGCCGATTGCCAATATCGTGGAGTATTATCAGGTGCAGTCCAGCCGGGCGATGTCACTGGAGAAAAGCCGTGAGTTGCTGTATCTGATAGAGGATGTTGCGAAAGCCATCCTGGTGGATAGCGAAAAACTGAAACGGCAGAACAAGTACCTCTATTCCAACATGGTTGACGTACTTAAGATGCCAGAGTTCGCGGAAATCTGTCAGGATATGGAGGCCCGTCGCTTCTGCACCACTGCCCAGTTCCAGCAGTTGGTGGAGACTATGCTGGAGAACATCAGTGACCGCCAGGTGTACGCCAGTCCCTTCCTGTTCCGCAATCTGGTTGTTGTTCTCCGTGATTTCAGCCAGTGGTTTGGCGGTCAGACCTCACTGGACTGGTATACGAAGGCGAAACCTGTCATTGAGTTTTTACTCGCTTAAGGGGGGTATCTATGGAACTTGAAGGAAAAACCATGCTGATAACGCCTGAAATGGCGGAAGAGTTTCTGAAGCACAACATCAGGAATCGGAACATCCGACTACCGTATGTCGATGAGCTTGCTACCTACATGCGGCAAGGAAAGTGGGACGTTACCCACCAGGGCATCGCCTTCTATGAGGATGGAACCCTTTTTGATGGACAGCATCGGCTTTATGCTATCATCAAGGCTGGAGTGCCTGTCAAGATGATGGTTACTTACGGCATCCCGCTCGCCGCAACCCATGCTGACACAGGGCTGAAACGCTCGGAGGCAGACTTGGTAAAGCTGATGGGTAACAGCGAGTTTCAGTGGGCCGGGGCCCGCGAAATTGCCATTACAAACATCCTAAAGGTACAATTTCCACGCCTTGGCCTTGTGACCTTGGAAGATAAAGCCGCGTTCATGCAGTTTTACAAAAATGCCTATTGTTTTGCTAAACAAGCCTACCATCCAAACGGGTCTGGACTGCGGAGTGCAGCTATCTATGCTGCTTTTGTTTGTGCCTATATCGAAACGGGGGCAAAAGAGAAGCTCTCCGCCGCAGGGACACTCCTTGCATCAGGGTTGATTGACAGTTCGACATCGGATGCCTGCTCAAACAATATGTTACTCCTCCGCAATTATGTTATGCGGGGAGAGTACAGAAAACTAGGCAAAACCGAAGGGAGCGGGCAGAACAAGGTCATCCTTTTTGCTTCCGCAAAAGCCTTGGACGCCTATATTAAAGGGAAGCCTATGCGGCGCATTACAATTCCCAATGCATTTCCGTTCCGTATCTACAACCAGTACGGCATGGTTTGCAGTTAAGTGCCCATATGCTGAAACTAATTGCAATGCTGACAATGCTGGTAGACCATATTGGGCTGCTGTTCTTCCCGGAAATTATGGCCTTCCGCATTGTCGGACGAATAGCAATGCCGCTCTTTGCTTACGGTATCGCGCAAGGGTATTGGTATACGAGACAACACGGGACAACGGCCCGGTATCTGGGCCGGGTCGCTACCCTTTTCATTATCTCTCAAATCCCTTACAACTTGGTTCAGTATCAAGCTGGGCTGGCTCCAAACTTCAATATCTGCGTATCCTGGATTCTTGGAATCACCGCACTGTCCATACTGGATAGTTGGTTACATTATCTTTTGAAAATATTCCTGCTATCTGGGATTTCCATTGCCATCATGGGGGCATGGCTGGATTACTCTTTTTTGGCCGTGTCTTTGGCGGCAGCCTTTTCACTGAGGTTTCGGGTTCAGAGTGGAAGATTCGTTTCCCTATGCGCCGCCGGTGCCCTGGTGACTTTTTTCTCAATCGCGTATGACAATTATATCGAGCTGTACGCGCTAATGGCAATTCCAATTTTGCTTTGGGTTGAAAAACTACAGAAAGAAGGGGTATTAACTTTCAAAATTCCCACATGGGTCGGGTATACCTTTTACCCGCTCCATCTACTGCTGCTCTCGGCAGCAAAGCTCATATTGCAAAAATAGGGAGGCAAATGTGATGTACTTTCCAGTCACTTTCCGGTTTTCCGATTCAAAAACACAGGACCTGCTCGTTACAGTCTCCAGAAAGTTGGGGAAAAATCCCGTTGAGACAATTCAGACCGTCATTTCCGATGAGCGAACAGCGGATGCAATCTTAGCAGGTTGGGGGCCCTTGGCACTGTCCATGTGGGGACATGGCCAAAACAAACTCAATGACGAAGATTTTGAAAAATTAGATGAGCCGGAACTTGAAGTACCCTTAAACGAGGAACAACTGGACAATCTTATTGTCTATTGTAACCTGGACAATTTCGTCGAATCTATTGAAGAACTGATTGGGGTGTTCCTCATTTTTGAGGCAGCGGCGCTGGGCTATCACGTTTAAGACATAAGAGTTCTTAAACACCTAGGTGTTTAGGTGCTTTCAGCACGTAGCAACATATCGTTCCGATTTAATGAAAATTGTCCATTAAAATTGAGTATGGTATGTAATCCTGCATCAGGAAGTAACTCTAGCTGTCGCTCCACCTCCTCTTTCAAAAATTGACCTATAAAATTTAAAATGGTACAATATAAACCAAAGCAAGGAAGTATTTTATAACCGACAATTCCATCATATGATTCAAGCAACCATTTCTGTCTTTCATGCAGAGGTGGTTGCTTTTTATATATACACAAAAATTTTTGAAGGAGTAATTATCATGAAAAGAGAAATCAAAGATGCTTATGACCTGCGTGCCGCCTACTATGAGAAGCATCCTAACGGCCACTTCTTCGACCGGGACACACTCAAGTTTTTCGGGGAGCGGTTCTCCGAGATGCGTCTGCTTAAGGGAACGGTCCAAGTCACCGACTCCTTAGGGAAGGAACATACCTGCTATGTTCTCAGTTCCTTACAGCGTATCCCAATGGTTGGCCGCAAGCGCGTCTACCACTATTTTGACGTGGAGACACTGGAGAATATCGAATGGAAATGGAACTAACTGGAGGATATCAAATGGAAATGGAACTAGATTTGAAGCGTATCATCGCTGAGACTTCGGCTGCGGCCATTCCGGTCACAGCACATCCGGGGAAAAAGGAGAGTTGGATTCGTTACAGCAACTCCAACGAGGGTGAGCCAGACTATTATCGGGACTATCTTGACCCTAAAACCGGGGAAATCCTGTACAGTATCGGCGAAACCTGCTTCCTTCACCCTTGGATATGCAACTCTGCTAATGTTTTGCCGCCAGAGTGCTACGGACTGGTGCTTCTAAGCAATGAGAACTGCGATACGCGCTGCTTTGCAGTCCCTTTGACACAGTTCGAAGCAGATTTCGGGCCGGTGGCTGATGCAATTATGCAGATGCTGTCCCAGAAAACTAAGGACTATACGTTGCGGCTGTTTCTGGAAGCAGAAAACCCGGATGACAACTATCTTGATGCCCTGGATGTAGAGCTGGATGTTGAAACCGGCACAGTCAACCTAGATGACATTTTCATCCATGACGGTCTGGATAGTTCAGTAGCGTGGCGATTTTGCCATTCAGCCGGTATGGACATAGAAGTGCAAGACTGTGGTGCAACCGGGTATTCGAGTTTTACGGCCCGTACAACCACAGATGGGTTCAAGAGATTTCTTTCGCAGCACCGGGTCATCCCGGCGCAGGCGACGAAATGATTACATTTTGAGGGAGGATTCTTCAATGGAATTTGCAATTATTTTGCCGGAGAATGAGGCTAATTCTATACTGGAGCCTCTACTCGCCAATATAGGGTTCCACGGTCTCGTCTCGTTGTCGTCCACAGACCTTGGTAGCAAGCCGTTTTCAATCGGCTGCATCACAGAGGAGATAGCCCAGGCTTTTATCAAACTCTATGGGAACAAGCGCCGAGATGCGTTTTTTCATCCTTCAGAGAAGAATGGAAATGTTGAACTTCTGCTCTCCGAAGAGACGGTCGTCTCCGTATTCTCAAGTGCGATGCACATGCAGACGCTTTCAATCATCCATGCGGAATTTTGCGGCAGAGGATTGCTTCTGACGCTTGAGAGTGATGCGGTAGAGATGAGGACAGATACCATTTTTGGAGGATTTGCACACCGAAAGGGCGGAGGAGAAGATTTGCTTTTCCAAACACCCTATTCAGCGTTACTTGCACATAATCGTGCGAAGGAAGCAGCAGAACTTGTAAACAACCATTCGGGAAATGCTGTCGCCTATGATGCCAACGACATCATTGTGAGAAAGCGGACGATACAAACCGTTTCTGCAATGAGTCCTTGGGTAGAGGCAGATATCAAGAAATCATAAAAAGGAGGAGTCTGAACATGCCTAATATTGCGAAAATCGACCTGGATAGATTGGCTGAACTTGTCTCACAACTCCCGGTAAATCGAATGGTTTACATTTACGGGAAAGAGAATATCAACGAAGGAGAGACATATGGCCTGATGGTAACGGATGCGTTCGAGACACGGATGTATCTGCTGTGCTATCTGGGCTACACCCATTGCAAAGCAGTTTCCTGCGACGGTGGCATGGAGCATACGGAAGAAATTTCGGCAATCAAGGGAATCCTGAGCAGCGCTTGGGAGGATGCTGGGCTTATCGATTATTATATCGACGAGTCCCAGTGGACTGAAAAAGCTGCCGACATCACTCCTGTGCTGGCAACCTTCATCCGTACACACCACGACGGCTTCGAGGTGTCCCATTATACGGACACATTCGTAGTCGAAGTCCCGTCCTCCGTCATCAATGATGACAACGGACGGCTGGATGCCACGAAGGAGTTCATCATGCAGCAAATGCGAAAGTTCGCCTGGAACATTCTTATTGGATATGATGGTGATGAAGCCATCATCCGGTCCTGCTCTGATTACTGCTGGGATGACTTTTTCCCCGGCTGCGGTGGTAAGGATAAGAGTCTGGGTATCTACTGGCCTCAAATTTGTCCGTACCCCATTCAAAGCACTCCGGCCCTCGATATCGACATTGAGAACCCGGATGAGTGTCTTCTGAAGGATGAGGTTCCTGCTGTGATGACCGTGTTCTGGGATGACGGGACGACCAGAGATTTCCAGGTCGAGGTGAATATGTCGAGTGGCGCTGTATACTCCGATATGCTGAAAGCGTTCGATATCTGGCCGCACCACACGCGCCTGCTGGATTTCGGCAACGGAGCAAAACATCCTGTCGCGTTTGACGAAGAGGACCAGGATAGCCTGACTGGCCGCTATTACTTTATGGAGAGGTGAGGTGTATGCAGGTTGAGAAAGACTCATACAGCAGGATTCTTCAAGAGGCGTATAATTTGTACATTGCCGATTGGTGTAATACCAGAGGATACGCATTGACAGATGTGGTTCAGGCTTTCATCGAAGATGAAGAGTACGATGGACAGATGTTCGTCTGCCTGGAAGAGTTTGAATGTACCGAGTTTCAGGACCAGGGCTATATGCAATGGCTCCTGCCAGATGAAGTCTATCAACGGTATCTAAAATGGCGATGAATAAAGCCGCTGAACCACAGTCAAGGGGGAAACGAAGCTATTAAGCGATAGAAAGGAGAATAATCAAAATGTACGACGAGGTTGTTTTACATATCTGCCCAAATCGTTGTGGGGCTCATTTCAATGTAACCGTCCATGTTACTCAGGATTGGGAGGTAGATGCGGAAGGAAACTTCCAGAAGGCTTTGAACGAGGCGGTTGAGGTCACGCATGGCCCCCAAGAAGATGACTGTTGGGCCTGCTCCAAGTGTGGCGCGGAGGCGGAAGCCATCCAATGCGCCATCATGGAACACGACATCGTGATTCCTGAATCTGAAGGGGCCGCACATACCCACATTCGGACATATGTGCAGCGGCATGTGCCTCTGATGGATTTGCCCCGGGCTTTCGTCAAAGACCCTGAGGATGATGGCGTGTACGAGACGAGTGTAGTCCAGAACCAGAATGGGAGCTACACAGCCAAGTACAGAAAGTACGAATTCACATTCTGAAAAGGAGAGCTGTTTTATGGATAAGAAAGAAGCCCAAAATCTCATTGCCAAGTTTACCCGCAATTTACCGCTCTCTGCTATGGGCCTGTGCTATCTGTTTGAGAAGGGAAGTACGCAGGTAATGAATACCTCCGAGGAGGAATATTCCGCTGCGGTCGACGCTGAAATCGCCAAGGCGGAAGCCAATCGTGGCATCTATCTTCTGTCGAAAGAGGCCGCGTTGAAGGTGTTCTGTCATGCGAAAGAACTCGCTGCGGTCGACCCCCTCGACCTGATTGCCCTGCTGGGCAACTGCGTCTATTCGGAAAGGTATCTGGAAACATTCTACGGAGAGGGTGCGTTCATTGCGACTCGCACCTGCCCCTACTGTGGTTCCAATGTCTTCTTCCGGGATGATGGAGAAATCGTTACCTGCTCCGAGTGCGGCAAGCGTATCGCCGATGAGCCTGATGACTGATTTTGGGGGTTCAGTTATGAAAACCGTCTACAAGCAGTACGGCGTAACAGCCAGCATTACTGACAAACGTGACGGCACTGCTAGACTGGTTGTGCGGGATGCCTTCTCGAAGAAAGTGTGGGACAGCATCCACACGAATCGGAAAGCGGCATTGGCCGCTTGGTATCGAATGTGCCGGTAAAACGAATAGGGGAGGGACAGCCATAATTGGTTGTCCCTCCTCATCAATGGAGATGAATCATTTGAAATATTATCTAAGTTATGACCATGTGGGCCGCAATGGGCCTGTGCAGATGCAAGTCGTTCCCTACGACACATCCCACGGTATCCGCGTTGTCGGCAATAACACGTTCCTCTATCACGGCAGTCTGATTGTCTCGGGCTTATTCGATACCATCAAGGAAGCAGTGAAAAGCCTTGGTACATATTCGAAGCCTACCAGGCTGCCAGATGGAAGCTCTGTTATCCCTGCTGTGGCCAACGGCTATGAACAGGATGGAGGGCCTTTCCAAAGATGGCACCCTGGCGTACAGGAGTTATGGCCCGGAGACCCGGGGTGGGGTACAAGATGCTGAGAACGCAATAGATATACAAAACAAATTTTAAGTAGAAGGAGAAGTAATCATGGAAATCAAATCTTTTGGTTATGGCAAGTTTGAGGCCACAAACGGCGTAGACGTGGTAAATGCTGAATTTGAGCGTGGCAAGAAGGGGGAGGATGGGAAATTCCACCCTCACTGGAATCTTTCCATTAACGGTCATCCATCCGTGTTTTGGGGCGGTAAGGATGAAACCGTCGAGTACATCAGAAAGCTCATTGCCCAGCCAATGGATGAACCTCTGTCCACTGAGAAGGCTCAAAAAATTCAAGAGCAAGATGGAACTGTCCATGGGATTGTCAGCGTCGAGCTTAGTGAAATGATTGAGTGTGATTTGGAGGCGTTTCTCAATATGCTGAATGAACGCTTAACAGAAGCACTTCTTTCGGATATTGACTATCGCGCCGTCGGCATATCTCTGGATGGTAATTATCTGTTCTTTCGTGCGTCTGGAAGGATTCTCTTTTTGGAGGAGTCCGAATCTGATGAACAATGCATCTGAAAACGGTTTTGACGACTGCCTGCATCTGATTTACAGGGGGAACAGAGTGCATATTTGCCATCTTGCGAAAAGGATGGTATAATTGATATACAACTAAGGAAGTATTAAAAACGCAGTCAATCCTATAATATTTCAAGCAGCTATATCCTCATATGGGGTATGGCTGCTTTTTATATATACACAAACAAAAAATGGAGGAATTATTATGCTCAAAGTAGACCGTTCCGAATTTAGCAACTATCCTGCGTATGAATTTAACTTGGAGCCCCTCGACTTCTACCGAGTCAAGAACGAAGACCGTTATATTGCCTGTCGCGCGGGGGGGAGCACTGATGACTATGTGCAAATAGGAAGCCAGGAGTATATCAACGGCTGGCTGTATGGCGCAGTCCAGGCCGCATGTGGTCAACTCCGCAAACGGCTTGAACGATTTCCTGAACTTCGCAATTATGACGAGGACCATGAGTACGATATGAACCGTGAGCCTGATGATGTTCTCGGGAACGAATTGGGCCGCTATGAAATCGTATTCAAAGTAAATGGAGACCATTACTATTGCTTTGCGGATGCGGTCAATATGGACGAAGCTCTGGGCCAGTTTTTTAAGCATCATCCCAATATTACTTATGGGATGATTGTTGACCACATGGAAGTATGACGGAATTGGAAAGGAGAGAGAAATTTTGAAAAATGCCGCTATTTCGGAAAAAGTGTTTCACGATGCAGCCGGGTATATCAACGAGCATCCGGGAAGTTTTTTCAAGTCTGATGCTGAGGAACTGAAGAAGTTCAACAGCGCGGAGTTCAAGGAGCACGCTTTGTTCGAGCTTCAGGGTTCCATGGCCTATTCTGGCAATACGGTCTTTACAGTCTACACGGCGGCAGACCTCGCCAGACATGTATGGAATATTTTCCTGAACTGGGCCTGGGGGTGGTGACATGGGCAACTATCCTGTATTCCCCATCACAGAGGGCCAGAAGGTATTCCTGGAGCCTTGCGGCAACGCAGCCAGATGGCACGGTGCGAAGGCTCCGTTGGAGGCTACCATCACCGCTATCAAGCGGAAGTACATCTATGTAGAGGTTCCTGCTGTTCACGGAACATTGAAGTTCTTCCGAGATACCTTGGAATACTGTGATGTCTGTGAGACGAACTCATCGTATGTCATGTATCCCTCCAAGGAAGAGTACGAGGCAGAAATCGATACCCGAGAAAAAGAACAGGCCGTAGTTGGTTACTTCCGGGATTATACGATGAACAAAATTCGTGGGCGTGGCTTGTCCCGGGAGGCCATGAATACCATCTACCGGCTGATTCAAGAAGTAACGAATTAACAAATATTTACAGGGAGGGAATTTTGTGATAAAATCTTACTATGCCTTAATCCTTTGCGATAGCCTCAGCGATGCCCAGGATACTGCGAGGTTGTTGCAGGCGCAGGGCTTGACTGCGACTGCTGCTGGACACGGCGTACAGGTCAGCAGGCAGTTTACCCTCCGTGAGGAGGGCCCGAAGTGCTCCCCGCAGTGGGAAGTAGCCCTCATGAACGCCATCATCGACGAAATTGATGCGGAAGAAAAGGTTCGGAGTGCTGTAAAGGTAATTGGCAAGCCGTATGTGCTTCTGGATGAGGTTGACGCTGATTCCTCTATTTCTCTCAACGAGCGGCTGGAGGGCCTCGGAGACCGTGAGGCGTTCGCCAATATTGCTTCTGTGGAGTACCTTCAGACTCGGATGCTTGATGCAGTTGATTTGGACGACCCCCAATCGCTGCAAGAAATCATGCAGTACCATGCAGCTTTGAATGTGGTGCTCAGCATTGCAAAGAAGGCGCTGATTCAGAAGCTATCCAGTGAAAAGCACTCTCAGTGTGACCTGACCTCCATTACTCAGAGGGATGCTTCGGAAAAGACTCTGACTTGATTTGTAAAGGAGATAAAATGCCATGCACAAATTTTCTTTATTCGCAGCAGTGATACTGCTTGTATCTGTACTCGCCGGATGCGCCAATTCCACACCTGGCGGAGATACTGTTCCGGCTGATTTATCCTACACAGGAACATTTCTGGACCTGGTTGCCGAAGAAGAACGGACGGAACAGCCAGAGAACGGAGAATTGAAAATAACCAAGGTCGATAAGGAGACAGGCTGGTGCGTTGTTCCGGGCATGAGCGCCGGAGACGTTGAGTTTCTGTATCCTCGTATGGACTACGACGGCAACCGCTACCAGCTCCGGTTTGAAAACAGTCTCCTGACCGGCTATATAACACTTGATGCAGAAAATATGGTCCCTCCCGATACTGAAGAGGATAGCTATAAAACAGATATGGAAAAGCTGTCAGAACTGTTCAATGAGTATGTCCGTCAGGTAAACGTACTTATCGAGTCTGGTGAAGCCGAAGGCTAACACAAACCCCCGGCACTGTTTTTGCAGTGTCGGGGGTTGCCTTTTGAAAACATTTCAGAGAACGTGCCGGAGCAACTGGCCAAAAGCCAATTTGACCATTCTTCAGGCAGATGGTAAAATAAAAATATAAACCAAAGAAGTATCCAGTAAAATAGTTATCATATTGTTCTAAAGGCAGCAATCTCATCTCTGAGGTTGCTGCCTTTTTCTATATATACACAAACAAATCAGAGGAGGCATTCACACAATGAAAAATAGCGTCTGTAAAGACAAGAGGATTAAAAAGAGCCGTAGGGGACTAACATTTAGCTTCCCTTCGGCCGGGCGACTGTCTGTTGGAAGCCACTATGACTATGTAATCGAAAAGGAGTCTCGGAGCATCCTTATTGTACCGTCGGAAGTAGGGCGGTACAAAATTTCCAGGAAGAAAAAAGGGAATATGTGGAATTCTCTGGTCGACATCAGGAATAAGGAGATTTTGAATGCAGTCGCCGAGATGGAGCAGCTCTATATCCATATCAGCGATGACCAAATCATCGTCTCCGATGCCAAGGTACGTACAAGGAGAGTATCCAAGAAGGAAAGCCCGATTATTGTCTTCCAGCGTGCGGACCTGGCAAGGCTCCGCATGGCGGCCGGACTGGATGACCTCTCGGCGGCTGGGCGGATTCTGGGATACACACAAATCAGCCTGGATGAATACCTGGCTGAGTCTCAGAATCCACTATTGGTTGCCACTGTGCAGAAGGACATTGCCGATATCTACACGGTTGTCTCTCTGTTCAGCGGAGCTGGTATCCTGGATTGGCCATTTGCTCAGGACCCGAAGTTCTCTATCCGCTACGCTATTGATTATGACGCTGCGGCCTGCGAGACATATCGGAAAAATATCGGGATGCACATTGTTCACGGCGACATTCACAAGGCTTTTACATCGAAAGGGTATCCGCTGGATAATACAGTTTTTGCCCCTGACATTATCATTGGAGGCCCGTCTTGTAAGCCGTTCTCGAACGCAAACCGTCATACCAGACTGGATGACCACCCGGATAGTGACCTCATCGTGCAGTATATGCGTATTGTCAAGACCTTGAAGCCCAAGGTGTTTGCCATGGAAAATGTGCCTGAGGTATTGACTGCCTGCGGTGGAGCTTACTTTGATGCCATCAAGGAGACCGCCAAGGAGTGCGGATATGAGCTAAGCGCGAATATCGTCCAGGACTCCAAAGTCGGCGGCTACACCACGCGGAAGCGTACGGTCATTCTTGGCAGCCGGATTGGAGCAGTCGTATTTCCGCCTTTAGAACTGACCTCTGGTATTCACACTGCGGGGGAGGCTCTTGGGAAGGTGACGCCGGAGTGGAGCAACTACTCTGATGTGACGCTCCCTGGAGCGGATACGAAGAAACGGATGTCTTTCGTCCCGCAGGGAGGAAACTACCAGAATATCCCGGAGGAGTATCGGACAAACAGCAAGAACCGCCACTCCTGCACCTACCGCCGCCTTGCCTGGAATGAGCCGTCCCCGACGATTGTCAACTGGCGGAAACCGCCGCTGATTCATCCTTTGGAGGACCGGACTTTAACCGTGGCCGAGGCAAAAGCGCTGCAGGGTCTGCCGGGCGATTTTCGCATCTGCGGCACTCTTGGACAGAAGCAGCAGCAGGTAGGGAACTCTGTGCCTGTCGCACTTGGCCGGTATATCAAGAACGCGGTGTTGGCCCTGCTGCAGAAAGCGGCACAGCATCGGCCATGTGTTTCTATGGCATAATGTATGGAGGTGAAAGGTATGGAGACAAACAACTCTCGCTATTTTGATTTTTATGGAGGTGTTTTTATATGAAATTCGTTGATGCAAAAAAACTTCGTGATGAAGATGAGATAATCGTCAAGAGAACTGGCCGCGCGCTCCATGTGTTGGGGGACGTTGAGGTCGACGGAAAGAATGTCTTCATCCGGTGCGATGACGGAAAGCTGTATCACCACACTGCTGTCAAATAAGTTCGCCAGTCCCCGCACAGATAATATATCTGTATGTCTTCTATCAGGCCCTGAAACTGGATGAGCAGATGGTGCGCGACATTGCTGCCAGTACCATGCCAGAGGCAGATGTGGACCGGGAGTATGTCGTAAAGCTGGTTATGGCCAACTATGCCAAGCTCCTTAAATAGCAGACACCTAAGTGCTTAAGCATTAGGGTGTTTTCTTTGAACCTGCCAAACAGGGCTCACTCCATCGGAGTGGGTCCTGTTCTAATTTGACGGCTACTCCCTGACATGATAAAATAATTTTGTTAAGCAAGGAAGTATTCTTATAATCAATACCATGAATGTTTTCAAGACCGCAGACTCTAAACCTGAGTTTGCGGTCTTTTTATATATACTCATACATTTTCTAAATGGAGGCAAAAGACATGGAAAACACTACACTTCACAAAGAACAGGAAAGTTTCAACCTGCAAGATGCCATCAACAAACTGCTGTCAGAAGGTGACACTGCTGCCCTGGAGGAAATTCCAGCAATATTTGTTGATGAGGCATGGGGAGATGACGAGCCCTATGATAAGAAGGGCCGTGCCATGCTGGAGGCGTATCTGAAGGGTGACGTTGACGGCTTCTGCATTGCCCTGACTGGATGGTCCTTTGAAAATATCCTGAAAAGGGCCGGGGCTATCAAGGACTACGACCAGACGTTCCATCAGAAAGGCGTTGATGAATGAAAATCGGTCATCCGCAAGGAGGTTAGATGGTCCATGGCGAAGATAGTCTCAAGGTCCGCCAAAGGGGCAGACGCAGAGCGGCGCATGATTTGGTAAAAAAAGGAGGAACAACCAATGAATAAGTGGAGGCTTACACTTGAGTCAGGCAGCGCATTGAGAGAAGCGATTTCAACCGCTTTTCATGCCACGGAAGATATCAAAGAAAAGCAAGCGCAGGTTCTCGATGCACTGGAAAAATGTGTTGACGAATGCATAGGAAAACTGCCCGAGGACGAGTTATTTGACTTCGAAGATTTTCAGGGGACTATCGCTGGAGAAGCGGACTATGTTCGCAAGCGGGACAAGTTTATCCAAGAAATGGGTTTTAATAGTGCAGAAGAACTTATCGATGACCGGCTTGAGCAGTTCTATGATTTGTGCGACCGCTACAAAGTTTGGGTCAGTCTGGACTAAGTGGAAGGTATAGTCTTAGAGCATATCTCTGTGTGTCAGCAGGAATGTTACGATAACCGGAATCCCGCCCCGCACTTTCTCTGATAGAGAGGGTGCGGGGCTTTTTGCTTTCAATAGGCACTAAAGCACTTAAGTACTTAGTATCTTAGGTGCTTACATGGGAAGCCCCTGCACTTGCCCCTCAGGGGCTAAATTTGACTCAAAAATTTCTGCATGGTAAGATATTCCCATCAAACAAGGAAGTATAAACGAGAACGAAACCCATATTTTCACGATGATTCAAGTAGCTTGTATCTGCTTTGCAGGTGCTGGCTGCTTTTTTATATATACCAAACCAAAAAAGAAGGAGGAGATGTCGTATGGCTCGAAAGAAGCCTATGAAAACCGTCCCGACCCAGTTCGAGCTGATGCGGAGAATGCGCGGTTCTTGGAATGGACTGAATCCGGTAACACGGGTCGTTCCAAACAAGAAAGTGTATTCCCGTAAAATCAAGCACAAGGGCCGGGACGAGTGACCCTATCACACACAAACATCAAATCAAAGGAGTAGTAGCCATGGAAAAGAAATTGGAGAAAAAATTTGACGATTATGTGTTCTATTCCGACGACGAATCGGAATTTCTGACGGAAATCTCCGAGATGGAACACAATTCTACGTGGATGCCGGGAATTCCTCGAACTGCATTGACCGTTCTCTCTCTGGATGCGCCCATGTTTATCCAGGAGGCTGTAGACAAATATGGAATTGACCCTGACCTTGCACGTGATACTGTGGATGATGCCTCTGCCGGTACGCACCTGATGGTCCAGTACCAGGGCCAGACATGGTGTCTGCGGGATACCGGCCGCATGACACTCTATACCTCCGCCGGTCAGATTGGTCCGGCGAATGGGAATATGGTCAAGGCGGAAGCGTACAGCGACCTGGCCAAGAGCATGAACCTCGGGCTGAAATATGCCAAGGGCAACGCTCTGCTTCTGATTCGCTACGGTAAACTGTCTGCCCTTCACAGCGGTGCATCGGACGGCTACTGTGTCATGCCCATCAGTGAATTGCTGGCCGCCACGAAGAACGCTTTGAATAAGCGCTTTGGGGTGCCCCAGTTCAAGGAGGGGTTCAACAGCCACAGCTACACCAGTGCCATTTGGGAACTGCCGGATGTGCAGAGTGAGTTGGTAAACAAGTACCAGCAGGCTCTCTCCACGGCCGTCAGCCGGAATCACAGCACGAATTGGATGCCCATTGTGCGCTTTTCCACGAGCGATACCGCTACCAGCAGTGCGGTACTGATGCCGAAACTGAAGCCCAGCTCCGGCGGGTACTCGTTCTGCATTGGAAAAGGCATCCGGGTCGAGCACATGATGAAAACTTCCGGGGCAGTCTATGGACTGGAGAAGTTCCAACAGGAAGCGGAAAATCTCTATGCCCTGTTTGAGGAAGGCGCGGAACTGATGAAAAAGTTGGGCGAAGTGGAAATTGCCAACCCGGTCAACTGCCTCGTCGGCATCTGTGTCGCCCTGAAGATTCCCCGCAAGTACGCTGACCCCGCTCGTGAGGAAGTGGACACATTCACTATCAGCACGCCGCGTATGTCCGCTCTGGATATCTACCTCTCTCTGGCCCAAATCCCGCAGTATGCGAAGGACAATGGTGCCAGTGAGACGAAGATTCTGGAACTGGAGGAGACCGTGGCAAAGATTTTGAACATGGACTTCACTGAGTACGATGTCGGCGGCGTCGTTTCTTGGTAAACATCCTATTATAGGGCTCCGCGACTATTTATCGGTTGCGGGGCCCGACTACTAAAAGGGGTGAATAACAATGCGTATCAAAATCTTGGAGACGCAAAGTGGACAGAGATATATCGTTTCTGAGAAGAACGAACTGACCCAGTACAGATACAACTTCTTAAAAGGTGGACTCCAGCGCCCGCAGTTCAGCGGGAACTGGAGGCTGGTTGGCTTTGCAAAAGTCCTTCCATTCGGCCATATTGGACCGAATATCCCACCTGAAGAAGTTCTAGGGCAAAACATGAAGTTTAAGAATGGCCGAGGTGCTTATATGGTACTCGACTACGACTATGGCACACATCGCATCTGGGGAGACCGGGCGGTGGCCTTCTATGAAACGGAGGTTCGGTTTCAGTGAGCTATTTCGAATGTAACCTGCCGGATGTAAGCCCAGCCTATATCCATCCAACCATGTCCGCAGCATTCACTGAGACTTTGCAACGGGTAAAACGGCGGATGGCTAAACTGGACGACGCCCTGGAGATGACCGGAATGGACGGTGCTGTATTTGCGAAGCTGGCTAAAGTGCTGTTCGACAACTTTTACACGAAGTTCGAGGACTGCGGTGCTGAGGAACTGGCTGTGTGGGTGCAGAGCTGTGATGACGGAAGTCCTGTCCAGCATCGGCTTGAGTGGCCTAATGCCATTGTGGTTGTCGATTGTGCGTTTCTGACCACCAAAGAGTGGGAACTGATTCGGCACCTGGGCATCGGCGGGTCTGATGACGCCTCCATTCTAGGCACCAGCATCTATAAGAACGCGCAAGAGACATATCACGATAAGGTCTGGAGTCCGGTGCTTATGCCTGCGGATGAATCCCAGGCAGTCTTTGACCGTGGCCATTTTATGGAAGATAACGTCGTGGAGGCATTCCTCCGGCTTACAGGGTTTAAACGTATCCCAGAGACCAGGATGTTCCGTTCCAAGCAGTATCCGCACGCAATGGCCGACATTGATGCCATCATCCAAGCACCGGATGGACGTCTATTTGTCTTTGAGGCAAAGACTACGGTGGCGGAGAACCACGCAGCATGGGAGGACGACAAAATTCCCCGCTCCTATGTTCCTCAGATACGGCATTATCCTGCTGTTCTTGCAGATGACCGGATTCAGGGAACATATATCGGGTGCATTTTTATTGTTGACCTCATTGCAGGCGGCATCTACATTGGGAGTTCGTTTTCCGATGAGCAATTTGTTGCCCGATTTCTGGACAGGAATGTCCAAGCAGAGGGGCAGCAGCTTCAACATATCGAAGAGTGGTGGAACGCTTACGTTGAGCGTGGCATTGAGCCGCCGCCGTCCAGTATTCCCAGTGATGATATTTCCATTATTCGTCAATTCCATTCTGGCCCGGCCGACCCTGACAAGCCTGCGCTGAACTTGACGCCGGAGGCATCCCAGTACTGGAAAGTTATCGAAGAATACATGAAGGTAGTAGACGATAAATCCGCTCAACAGAAAGTCGTAAAGTCTTTGGAGGACCAACAAAAGCAACTCCAAAAAGTATTTATGAAACGGATGCTGGATGTTACAGAGGCCCGAATTGATTTGCCCAGTGGAGATGAGTACTACGAAATCAAATGGATTCCACGGAAAGGAACCACAGTTGACATGGAGAAACTTAAAATCGTGTTTCCTGAGGCATATCAGAGATGCGTGGAAACGAATCCTGAATCCTCACGTGTATTCAGTATCAAAAAGAAGAAGGTGAAAAAGGCAGCCAAGAAAAAGAAGCCCTGAATTACCTTCCTCCCAGGAAAATCAGAAGGGAGAAGATTTGTTTTGACTAAGGCAAATGACTTGATTACCACAAGTCAGATTGCCCCGGAGGGGGTGGTTTGATATGTGTAACGATAAAGGCACCGGGGAACTGCTAAAATCCGAGGTGATTTGTTCCCATCTTTTTACGGTGTACGAATCTCAGGAGTGGAATGTAGCCAAATATGTCGATGCAGAGACTGGAAATACCGTCACTGCCTGCGGTGCGAAACTGCCGACCAGCAAGAATGTGACTATACATCTGCATGGAACATGGCGTGACAATCCTAAGTATGGGCGGCAGTTCTCAGTCGACTATTTCGATGTCGACTTGCCAGCTACGAAAGATGGTGTTGTGTCCTACTTAGGCAGTCTTCGTGTTGGTATCGGGAAGGAGAAGGCTCTGCGGGTTTATCAGAAATTTGGCGGCAACGTATGGAACGTGCTGGAGCGGAATCCAGAACAGTTGTTGGAAATCCGGGGCATCTCTAAAAAAATTGTTTCCAGGCTGTCCAAAAAACTGGAGGAAACCCGCATCCAGCGTAAAATCATTGAGCGGTGTGGCGATACGGCAAGTGTCATCTCACCAGCCATGCTCAACCGCATGATAAACCACTGTGCCAAGCGTGAGTGGGACATCATGGATGTCCTGGAGCACCATACCTACCAGCTTATGGAAATCCGAGGTTTCGGTTTTGAAACGGTAGATAAACTGGCACGACAGATGCCGGATTTCAAGCCGGACAGTGAAGTACGAATCATTGCCTCGTTGACCTATCTCTTTGAGCAGGCCGAGAGCCGAGGCCATGTGTGCCTTCCTAAAGATGAACTTATTAGCCAGATGATATCCCTGCTCAATAGTCAGTTTCCCAATGCAGTCAATGAGGAAAAATGCCGACAGGCGCTGAATCTTGCCTATAAGACAGAGGCCATCAAGGTAACGTCTGGGATGGTATACACCAAGCGCTCCTACGACCAAGAGACTGGTATTGTTCAAGATATTAAGCGGTTAATGATGACCCATTCCCATCAAATCTCGAACATTGATGATTTCATTAAGCAGTATGAGGACGAGAACGGGGTCACGTTGGCAGACAGTCAAAAGGAAGCGGTTAGAAGTTCCTTCCGCAACCAGGTCAATATCATCACTGGCGGCCCTGGCACCGGCAAGACGACCACGACCAAGGCGGTACTGTATGTCCATGACCAAGTATTTGGAAGTTCTTCGGAGCCTGTGCTTCTGGCTCCTACCGGCCGGGCGGCGCGGCGGATGTCGGAGGCGACTGGCTATCCGGCCTGTACCATCCATTCCGCTGTTGGCTACACTGGTGTGCCGGAGCTAGATGAACGAATGGCGGAGACGCTGGAGGGGAATCTGTTTATCATCGACGAGTCCTCTATGGCAGACCAGTTCATCACGAATATCCTACTGGAACATATCCCTGATGGGGCCCGTGTCATTTTTGTGGGCGACCCGAACCAGCTTCCGTCAGTCGGTGCAGGCAATGTACTCCATGAGCTAATCAGAAGCCAGGTAATCCCAACTGTCAAGCTCAACGTCATTTTCCGCCAGGCGCAGGACAACCCTATTGTGGAGAATTCGATTCGGATGCAAAAAGGGGAGACCTCGCTGTACTTTGATAACAAAAGGTTTGTGCTCTTTGAACAGTCCGACACTGCGGCTATTTTCAAGAAGGCTTGCTCACTCTACGTGAAGTCTGTACAGAAGTTCGGTCTGGACAATGTGATTCTTCTGAATCCTTACCGGCACAAGACAGACTTAAATGTTGACAGGTTTAACTTGAACCTACAACACCTTCTGAATCCACCAATAGACGGAGAATACACGATGCGTATTCGCGGCATTGAATTTCGCCGCAATGATAAGGTAATGCAGACAAGGAATACCGAAAATGCCATGAACGGCGACATCGGATATATCCAAAGCATTGAGCGGTGTCCAGACCCGGACAACCCAACAGAGTGGACATACATTGCGAAAATCGAGTTCAATGGCGATGGGCAAATCCGTGACTATACTGCTGAGATGATGCAAGACCTTGACCTTGCGTACTGCAATACCGTACACAAGGCACAAGGGTCGGAGTATCTCACAGTCATCATGGTCGTGTCAAGTGTACATGGAATTATGCTCCAAAGGAACGTGGTCTACACAGCGATTACCAGAAGCAAACAGAATGTAGCCATTGTTGGAGAGGAGGAGGCGTTGAAACGGGCTATCCGCAATGATAAATCTGAAACACGATATACATTGCTAGGAGACCGCCTTCACGGCAAATTATCAATGTAGCTAAAATGCTATGAAGCCCCTGCCAATCTTCTGAAAAAGAAGATTTGGCAGGGGCTTTAAAAATTGCATATAACATTATAGTATGGTATAATATTATCGCCCCGAATTGGGAGTACTAAAAAAGGAGGAAAACAAAATGAAAGCAAAGAGATTTGGCTCTTTGCTTCTGACCATTGTGATGGTCGCGTCACTGATTACTGCGCTTCCGGTGTCTGCATCTGCTGCCGAAGTGCAAGCTGGAACTGCATACTCAGCTAACGACATCACTTACAGTGGTCAGACGCGGCAGGCAACAACAGGGTCCTTCTCCGTCGATAATGTCGGAAATGTGGACTACAATGGCACGTACCAAACCCCAAAACCGATTGTGACGTCGCTATCTGGGGTGGTGTTAAGAGAAAATCGTGATTACGAACTCTCTTATCACAACAACCGGAATGCAGGTATCGCAACCATCACCATCACGGGACTTGGTTCTTATGAGAACAAGGTCCAAACCCTGTCGTTTACCATCAATAAGGCCCCGCTTTATGTTCGTGTGAACAGTGTCCAATGTGCAATCAATGAAAGCCCGGACTTTAGCTACACACTTACAGGCGGTCAGCTCTATGGCAACGACACGCTCCCTGAGCCTGAGTATTCACTCTATAACCGGAGCAATGGGACAAAAGGCATTACCGCTGATTTTCCCGGGATGGATAACTATAACATTCATGTTACAGACGGTATCCTGACCTATACTGACGTTTCTGGAGATGTGACTATCAGCGGCATTTCTGATGTGACCTATGACAGCACATATCAGACTCCCAGTCCTACTGTAACAACGGAAAGTGGTACAAAGCTCTATGAGGGTGAGGACTACCGGCTGAGCTACTCCAATAATCTCAATGCCGGGCGGGCCTCCGTCCAGGTCATTGGTATCGGCAGATACGCAGGACGACTCAACCAAACCGTTTACTTCAATATTGAGAAGGCTCCGCTGACCATCCAGGTCAGAGATGTGCGGTGCAGCATCCACGACGACCCCAATTTTTCTTATTATATTGCTGACGGCAAGCTCTTCGGCTCTGACAGCCTGGGCCAGCCAAAGTATACCACGCACTCCAGAACCGGCCATTCCTATGGCCCCGTGTTCGATATTGAAGTATCGTTCCCTTCCGCAAACACAGCCAACTACGATATCACAGTCCGTGAGGGCACCCTGACCTACACCGATGTGGACTACAATACAAGTTACGTCATCGACGTGACCTCCAGTTCTGGTGGCCGGGTTTCTCCATCTGGACGTACGCTCGTCTACAGCGGCGATAGCCAGACCTTCCGATTCTATCCGAACAGCGGGTATGAAGTTATCGCTGTCTATGTAGATGGCAAGGATGTGGGCGACGTGAGCCGCTATACATTCTACGATGTCACAGAGAACCACGAACTCTATGTGGACTTTGCGCCTGTCAGCGCAAGCCAGTACGAGATTGAGGCTGACTGCAGTTACGGTGGCACCATCACTCCCTCCGGGAGAGTACATGTTTCCAGAAATCAGGACCGGACGTTCGTGTTTGACCCCAAATCTGGATATGAGGTATCCGCAATCTATGTGGATGGCAAAAAGCTGTCCTATGTTGCGGAGAAATATACCTTCCGGGATGTCCGCGATGACCACAGCATCTACGTAGAATTTGAACGCTATAATGGCACCAAATTTGAAATTGAGGCTGACTGCAGCTCCGGCGGCTCCATCTCTCCCTCCGGCACTATCCGCGTAGCCCGTGGCTACAACCGGACTTTCACGTTCGATTCAAACTCCGGGTATGAGGTTTCTGCTATTTATGTAGACGGCCGCAGGCTGTCTTATACGGATGACGAATACACCTTCTACAACGTCCGCGATGACCACACTCTCTATGTCGAGTTTGAGCGCAG
>UMEH01008792.1_pt1 | contig 29689 bp, 19 predicted proteins | sample 1964681 | NCBI WGS metagenome assembly UMEH01 (sample SAMEA4836013, study PRJEB28245) | human gut metagenome | biome: gut microbiome; material: fecal sample | place: Denmark | collected 2008
CCGGCAGTCGGAATCGCATTATGCGGACAGCAGGTCCCCCGGTGCGACAGCCTGCCAACTTGCAGCAAAAGAACGATCCGAACAATGTCTTGCTTTTTTCGGACATACGGCAACCGGCTCCCCGGCAGGCAGGAAAAACAGTAACGGGACAAGATCATGCGCTCCGACTTCCGCGCACTGCTCTTCCCTGAAATTTACGCCTCATAAGACCGGAGGCAGCTCCTTCGCGGACAATACGAGCGGAATCGCAACCGCATAAAGAATAAAAAACGGGCCTCATCAAAAAGATGAGGCCCGGCGATTTCAACTGCAAACTGCGGCTATTTCGAAGTCACGACCACGTCGGACGCCTTGTTCAGCAACAACTGATAGGCCGCCGTCGCATCGCTGCCCTGCGAAAACTTGGTATAGATCGCGGTAATGTTCACCACGGAACCGTCCGCAGGTATTTTCTCGTCACGGAAACGGCAATAACCGCTCGAACGTACGACATAATTGCCTGCGAGGGTGTTGATGTCGCCATAGGTGAACCAGGCAGAGCCATAATAGAACGTACTCTCGTGCGTAAGCTCATCGACCCGCTTCGTCGCCCAGGTAGCCCAATCGTTGATATCGGTCCAACCCGGAGAATTCACATCGTAGGAGGTACTGTTGGCGAAGTAGTTGGGGAATGTATTTTTATACCCCCAGCCGGCCTTGCCGAACTTGCTTTCCAACCCTTCGAAACGGATCAAACGCCCCAGCGACTCATCCGTCAGCGTCGAATAGGAAGCGGGAGTAACCACCAAAGTATCGGCCGCCGTCAAGCCGATCAATTCGCCGAGCTTGACATGCTCTTCCAAGGTATTGCGATCCTCCATGTTACCGTTCGCATAATCGGAATTGGTCGATGCGACACCCACGCTGAGCATCGTGCGGTAATTTCCCAGCACCAGACCCTGCAAACGGATATAAACCAGGCGACCGGGAGCATAGGTAATGTAATATCCCGAAGTCACTTTGATTTCAATGGCCGACTGGCAGCTTTCATCGTACAGGTACATCGACTTATAGACGTTACCGGCCTGGTCGCTGGAAATGACTTTGCCCCGAATCACCAGGTCGTCGGTAATGGTCAGCGACTGGCCGATACCGCTGGTCCCGGGATAAGCCTCCTCGAAAATATCCTTCAGCTCCTTGATCGAAATGATTTTACTGTCGCTGAAGTCCGCATCCGTCCATACCTTCGCAGGAGCCGGCGTATCGAAATCGTTATAACAGCCGACGAAGAACAAACTTGCTGTCACCGCCAGAAATATGGTTGCTATTCTATTCATATTCTTCACAATATTAATTCGTTAAGCCGTTAGAAACGGAAATAGACATTCAGGTAGTAAGTCGTGCCGAACAGGTAGAAATACTTGGGAGCGAACTTCTGGTAGGAAGTGATCTCCTTGCCGGTCTTAATGCCCTGCACACGCATCTGCTCATAACCGCCGGTCTTGATATTTTGGTTGTTCAGGATGTTATTCACCTGCAAACTGAAGCCGAGCGTATAACGACGCTGAATGTAGAAATTCTTACCGATGCTCGCACTCAAGGTGTAGGCCGAATCGAACTTCTCCTGACTGCGCAGCTCCCGGATCTGTTCGTCCGTCATCGTAGGCAACAACACCTCGTCCGTACGGTAAAGCGGGTTCATCGACAGATACATATTGTTGTAATAGTTCAGATCGATCGATGCGTAGATGTTATGAGGACCGCGGTACGACAAACCGATATTCATAGCCGTCTGCGGAGTGCTCTCCACGCGCATATCCTTCCAATAGACCGTACCGGAGTTCAGCGGCTCGGCGCTGTTGTCGGCAATCTGCACGTAATTGGGATTCGACGTGTAAGTGTACTGACCCCAACTGATCGCACCGTTCAAAGACAAACCGTTGTAGATCGGAATCGAAGCGGCGACTTCCAGACCGAAATACTGCTCGTCGATACCGCTCAAGGCGAAATTGGTATAGGTCTTCAGCACGTCATCGTAGAAGGAGATCACCTTCGAACGGTCGTTCACCTTCGTATAATAACCGGAAACACGGAGTTTATAATCGCCGTAACGCAGGTTGTACGAAGCGTCGATGCCGTAAACCTTCTCCGTCGTAAGCCCCGGAGTTACCGAATTACGCGTACGGGGCGAAACGAAGGCCGACTGGAACGCAGGAGCATTCTGCATCGCCACGGCGTTGAGTTCGAAAGTATGGTTGGCATTGATGACATAGTCGAAATTACCTTTGGCCTTATATACGAAATATTCGAGTTTCTCCGATTTGCCCTTCGAATTATCCGGGAAGAGACCCTTGCGCCAAAGACCTTCGCGCCACATCGAAAGTCCGCCGAGCTCGGCGCCCAACTTCATGCCGAAACCGCCGAAACGGGTGGCATAAGTAGCCCATACACCGCCGGAACGCAGATGCGCCTTGTAGTTGTAGCTGAACTTGTCGCCCTCTCTGACGGCTCTTGCATGACCGTACTGGTTATAATAATCCATATCGTTCTGCGCCATGATCGGATCGCCGAAGTCGCGCTGTGCGAATTTATCGACGTCCACGTAATAGTCGCCGCCGAGCAGATCCTTCACCTCGTCGTAGTACCACGTGCGGTTGATGCGGACGTTGGCTCCGGCCGTCAGACGGGAGTTATCCTTATAGATTCGGCTGATCTGCGCGGCGAGGTTCCAGTCCAACTGGTCGGTATGGCGCTCCTCGATGATATAGTTCGAACGGGCGCCGGGACCGTATATCGCTTCATCCTCGGCATTGCGGAAATTCATGTTGGTCTGGTACATTTCGTCCCAGTCGAAGTGGCGGATATTACCCACGTTGCGCATCCACTGATCCGCCAGACTGGCCGCAGCCATCGAAGCGGCCTCCAGGTCGGTAGCGTTCAGCAACTTGTAGCTCGGCATATAGCGGTAATAATCGGGACGGGGGTCTGCACCGTCGTACCACGTCAGCGCCGAATAACCGTTCTTACCGAAACGGAACGAAGTGGCCAGGTTGAACTGGGTATGCTCATTGGGATCGAACGTATAGTTGATCATAGCGATCGGCTCGTGGCTGTTACGCACGCGCGCATTACGCATCTTGCCGTCCTGGTAGCCCCAGTTGGGGTTGTAATAGTTGTTGCCGACCAGATCGTAAGCCTCCTGCGTGGAAGCCTGCTGCGCACCGCGCTCGGTGGGAGCACCCATAATCGTGAAGCCCAACCGGTGACGCGAATTGAAAATCTTCTCGGCCGAAGCGAAATATCCGTAGGAGTTGTAATAGACGCCGTCCACGTAGGAGTTGCCGCCCTGACGGGTAGATACCGACAACGCATAGGACCAGCCGTTGTCCAGCAGACCCGAACCATAGGTCACCATGGCACGGAAGCGATACATCGAATTGGCGTTCACCAGACTCACGCGAAGTCCCTGGCGCACCTGCGAAGCACGGGCGTTGATGTTGGTCGTACCGCCGATGCTACCCACGCCGTAATCCGACATGACCGAACCGTTGGTGATCTCCTGGTTGCGCGTAGCGTCGTTCAGACCGCTCCACAACGACCAGGGCGTATAGCCCGTCATAGCGTCGTTGAAGCGAATACCGTTCAAGTAAACGTCCGAATACTGCGAATCGTAACCGCGCACGTTGAAACGCATCTCGCTGAACCGGTAGGAAGCGATGTTGTTGAAAACGTCCTTCGAAGCCGAAAGGGACGAAGGCAGCGACTGCGCATCGTTGCCGCTCTCGGTGTCGAACTCTGCGAAGATCGAATCGTCCATTACGGTCGAAAGCACTTCGGGGACCAGAATCACCGTATTGATGTCGCGCACCATCTTGTCCACGCGCACCACGAGCGTCAAAGGCTCGAATTCGGGAGCCTCGAACTGCAACGTATATTCGCCGGGCTCGACATTCTCGATCACGAACCCACCGCGGCCGTCGGTCGTGGCAGTCATTTCACCGGGAGTGACCGAAACCTTCACCCCGTCCACCGCGACACGTCCCTCGCGGGAAACGACCTTACCCTTGATACCGCCGCTCTGAGCGAACGCGGTCAGCGACATCAGGGTAAATACAAAAATTAGTAAACTTTTTATTTTCATATCCTTTCAAGTTAAGGTATTTATTTACCGATGTAGATATAAACGGGGAAGTGGTCGCTGTAACCGCCCTGGAAATTGTTTCCGACGTACGTGCGCAAAGGATAGCCTTTGAACTGCCCCTCCCGCTGGATCATATAGTTACGCTTGAAGACATTCCCGTAGTACTTCGATCCCGGAGCCCGCACCAGACGCAACTCGCCGGGCTTCGCATTGACCAGGTTTTCCGACACTACGATATTGTCGAAGAGATTCCAGGCATCGCCGTAAGCCAGCGTTCCCATACCGGCACGCAGCACGGCGTGGAACGGACTGAAGAAATCGCCCGGCTGAAGATCCTTGACCTTGGGTTTGGCATTCAGCCCCTCCAACATGCTCGGATCGGTCGGATCGTCGTTGAAGTCGCCCATCGCCACGATCTTGGTCGCAGGATTGACCTTCAGGACAGAGTCGGCGATTCGACGCATCTGTTCGCCGACGGCGATACGCTTGAACTCAGAAGCGTCCTTGCCGCCCAGACGCGAAGGCCAGTGAGCCACCATGAAGAAGAACGGTTCGCCGTCGATCGTCCCCCACATGGTCGAAATATCGCGGGTTTTGAAATTCGGAAGCGAAGGAATCTGCGTGCGGATCGGTGCACTGCCCTCCAGCTTGAAGACATCGGGACGGTACATAAAAGCGACGTCCACACCGCGAGCTTCGGGAGAGTCGTAGTGCGAAATCCGGTAATTGCCCGGAGCCATCTTCGGCGTAGCGATGATATCTTCGAGCACCGAGCGGTTCTCCACCTCCGATACGCCGATCACGATCGGATAATCCTTATCGATACCGGCAATATCGAAAAGCACCTTTTCGGTATTACCCAACTTCTTCGCATACTTGACAGAATTCCATTTTTTAGGTCCTTCCGGCGTGAATTCGTCGTCATTGACCTCGGGATCGTTGATCGTATCGAAAAAGTTCTCCAAGTTGTAAAAGACCACCTTGTACGGTTTCTGCGCGAAACAGCAGGCTGCGAACAGTAAGGCCAGTAGTCCTGTAAAAATCAGTCGTTTTTTCATAAGTCAAATTAGTTTTGGATTCCCCATTGGCTCGGAGAGTTTTGTGCCTTTACGGATTCCGCAGCCGACTCGGGAATATTGGGAAAGAACGTAAAGCCGGTCTTCTTTTCAATCTCCGCCACGCTCATGCAAATGGACGCAGGCGGCTGAATATCACCGTAGCTCTTCTGATCCACCCAAAATCCGATCGCCTTCAATTCATCGGCCGAACAATCCGCGATACGTTTACCGGTCGTACCGGTGCGCGTGCGAAGCAATACCTTGAAATAATTCGTCGGGACCGGACAAACTTTCCCGTCACGGTCGGTCGTCGTCGTATTGGTATTGGCATAATAGCAACCGGTCACCACATAAAGCGTGTCGTTGCATATCTGCGCACGCACCTTGGCTTCGAGATTGGCCCACATATCCTGGTTGAGCCGGTTGAGCTGCGGCGTCATATTGGTCGCATAGAACGTCTGGAGATTCAACTCCCGCGTAGCCGTACGGTCCGCCGAAGGGAGCTGATGTCCCCGGTCGTAACTGCCCCGATAGGAACCGGCCGCGAGGTTGGGCTGCCAGGAATAATCGACCTTCGGATCGTACTGAAAATCGTCGGTACGGTCTATCGACCCCCTATATACCGAATGCAGCGGATAAGCCACCCAATGCGCCACATGGAGCGTTTTGTCGTAGCAGAACGAATAGTTGCGCACGGTGCGGTTATTGAGCGAAGCGAAGTGGCTGACGTAAACGAAATTCTCATCGACTCGCTTTTCCGGCAATTCGGTCCAGGCCTTCGCATGACCTTCATCGTAGGGATCGTTGGTCGAAGAGGCCGAAAACTGCGTCAGCACGAGCACCTGCGGCTCACCGCCGAAAAATTCGAATTCGATGGTCGCCGAACGTTCCCCGCTCCCGGTATTCCGCGTATAATAGACGTCCAGGATATTGCTGATGTTCGAACTCTGTACGGTGCCCTCCTTCACGAGGACCGTCGGATCGTTGAGCCTGAACGAGCACCAAGCACCTCCGTCCTTGATTTCGGCACGCCATCCGGCGCCGACAGGTCCCTCAATCTGTATGGCGGCCGAACCCTCCGCAGCTCCGACCGTCGAAGAGGTCCGCCATACGGCAGAACCCCAAAAATCGTCCGTATCGTCGCCGCAAGCTACGACAGAGAGCGCAATCATCGTCAGGAACAGCCATTTCCATCCCTTCTCACAATATCTGAACATCGACATCATCGGTAAACTATAAAAAACTATCCGAGAAACCAAACTCTTGGAGGGGATGATTCCTCCAAGAGTTTAATTTCGAACTACCTTTATTTACTCGTAAGAAAGTACGAGTTTCGTACACTGGGCATTCTTCGCCGTTCTGGCCATACGATATGCCGTATCGGCAGTCGTTCCGGTCAGGTTGAACGTAATGGTTTCATTGGCGTTGATGGTCTGCATCTCTCCGCCGGCGACAATAGCATCGGAAGTATCCTTAATCACAATCCCGACACCGGCTCCAGCACCGTACGGAGATGAGAATTCAACTTTCGTCAGCTTCTTGCCGGCAACCACCGGGAACTGAATATAGGTATCGTCACCGTTGAAATACATCGCTTTATTCGGAGGAGTAGTGTTCCATTTCGAACCATCCAACCAATAAACATTAGCTCCTGCCGCTACATTGATAATGAATTCATATCCGCTAAACGTATAGGTCTTCTCCGAAGGACCGGCTCCGTCCGCCTTAGAAGTCGGAAGCCCTTGAGCGCTTTCACCGAAATCAACGGTAATAATCGTAGCGTCACCACCTTCGCTACCGCCCTGACCGGCCAATACGACGGGCACGGTCTTGCTGTTACCGTTAGCCAACGTGATGGTCAGCGTCTGATTAACGGGCTGCGTACCGGTATTCGGATCGGCCTTGACCGTCACGGTCAGGCCGCTGACCGTAGCGCTCAGGGGAGCGGTGAGGCCGCTTACGGAGAGTTGGTTGTCACCCTGGTTGATAACAGAAACCGTGAGCGTCTTCTCGCCGCCCGCAGCCTCGAAGGAGAGGCTGGCCGGAGTTACACCCGTAATCATCGGGGTCGAGCTGTCGCTGAAAGCGGCCACGTCGTCCAGATTGCGCGGAACGAGCTGGGAATTATTCTTATATACAGCAGCCAGACCGGAGATATTACCCGAGCCAGCCTTAAAAGGTACGTCGAGGAACACGCTCGGGTTCTTTTCATCGCTCTTCTTGCAGAATACGGTGAAATTGGCTCCATCGGCAGTGAAAGTATGCGAAGAGAGTGCGCTGGCGCTCGCCCAAACACCTGCCTGGGCAACCGACGCATTGGCGATCGTCACGGCCATACCCTGATATTTCGCCAGATCCGCAGCAGCGATCGTCGCCGTAGGAATCGAAGTCACCGTACCGGTCTTCTCGACCTTGCACCAAATCGCTTCCTTAGCGCCCGTCACTTCGTACATACCACTGTAATTTACCACCTTGGCAAGTCCTTTATAAAGGGTTACGCGCACCTTGTCACCCTTGTTCAGACCGAGCGTCGAAGGTTCTACCTGACTGCCGTAGAGCGTGATGCCGTTACCGGCCTCCGTCGCATTCTCGGTAGCGAGGATCAGGTTGTTGAAGGTATAATTGGCACCGGCCACGTCGTTCATCACCACAGCGTCCAGATAGCGATCTGCATTGGCATCCACCGGAGCCTCCGTATCAGTCATCTGCGCGATCAGCTCGGGAATGGTAATGGCCGTAGCCTCACCCGGATCGGGCGGAACCACACCGCCTTCGAGATCGACCTCCTGACCGCCGTTGCCCTCGACGAGTTGTACGTCATCGATTGCGAATACCGACGCCAGATCAGCCGTGAAACGGATCGAAAGCTGGCTGACAGCCTCCTTGAGCGTGAAATCTACGGCGAACTGGACCCAGTAAGGATCGGTCGTATCGCTGCCGTCGATCTTCTCGTAAGTCAGGTTACCCGACCAGTCGGTTCCGTTACCTACGGCAACGTGGAACGACTCGGGTTTGAAAATGTTGTCGTAAGTACCGCCGTTACTCTGCGAATAAGCACCGCCGAAGATGATCCGGTAGTTGGTCTTGCCCGCAGGCATCGTAATAGTGTTGATGTCGAAAGTCGCAGGTGCCGAACCGAAGAAAATCTTGTTCGAGCCCGAAGCACCGTCGTAACCGCCGCTGAGCTTACCGGAAGTACGCACCGATACGTTCGCAGAGGTATAGGTCACCGTCGAATTACCCGTACCGGAAGCATTCTGCCATGCATCGGTCTGATCGAGGAACGGCCATTTATTATCGACCTTCTCGGCAGGCGTCTTGTCGAAATTGTTCTCGTAAATCGCATCGCCGCTCGGATCGGGAGGCACGACACCGCCGCCCGCCAGATCGATCTCCTCGCCGCCGTTACCGGTCATCAGCGTGATATCGTCCAGACGGAACTTCGAAGATGCTTTCGCCTCGAACTTGATGTAAAGCGTCGAAGTCGCATTCTTGAGCGTAAAGTTCTTGGTTGCAAATACCCAGTAAGGATCGACCTGATCACCGTCGTTTACCTCGTAAGACAGCGGAGTATAGTCCGTTCCGTTCGCACTGAGATAAACCACGAAGTTGTCCTTGTTGAAATTATTGTCATTGTTATCACCGTCGTAATACTGTCCGCCGAAAGTCAGCTTCAGATTGGTCTGGTCGGAGGCGAGCGTTATGTCTTTAACCGTAAAGGTTGCCGGAGCCGAGCCGAAGAAGATCACGTTCGGACCCGAAGCACCGTCATAAGCACCCGCACTGCTCTTACCGGAAGCGCGGATCGAAGTATTCACGCCCTCGTAGGAAACCTTCGAAGCCCCCTCGCCGGTGGTGTTCCAACCCGTATAGTCGGCAACCAACGGATACGGGTTCGCAACGGACTCGCTACCTGCGGTTTCGTTGAAGATGAGCGTCGGCGGCACCACTTCGCCCTGAAGCACATTGACATCCTTCTGAATCAATGCACCGTAGGAGTTGTAAACCTCGAAAGTCACCTTGGCCGATTGACCGATGTTCGAAGCGGGTACCGTAACGGTCACGGCAGCGTCGCCCTCGCCTTCGGTAGCCGAAAGGCGCACCCAAGTCTGTTCGTCCTCGACGATAGCACGCCAGGGACGGTTCGTTTCAACGATAAAAGTACCGTTGTACTCATCTGCGGGCTGTCCCTCCGCATCGAACGTCAGGTTCTCCGGCGTGACGTTCAGATAGGGAGCGCCCATGTCGTCATTGTCGTCGGTACATCCCGCGAACACCGCTACGGCGAACACGGTCAATGCACTGAAGAGCAATTTCCAAATGCTACTCTTTTTCATAAACAATTAAATTTTAGAGTGATATAAAAATAGGTTAAAAATAACTTCGTTTTATAATACTTTACACAAAGTATTTATTCTTAAACTTTTTGTAAAAATACTATTTTTTCCTGTTTTACCAATGGGTTAAATACTATTTTCATATTACAATGCCATTAAATCGAATATAACAACACAACGGATTTTTATTTCGTATCAAAAAACCCACCAAACCGTGTTCTCTCCGCCAAAATAAGCGCAAAAGGCGTGCAGTTTTGACCGCACGCCTTTTTTCCGAGAAATACGTCCGGTCAACGAATCCGGTCGAGCGACCGCACCAGCTTTTCGTCCCGGAAGATCGCCCGCAAAGCCAGCAAGTCGAAAACCAGGCAGACCAGCGGGAAAACGAGCGAAATTTTAAGAGTATGAGAGTAAAATTCACTTTCCGCGAAGTAACGGTTACAAAGGTAGAAATAGATTCCCATCATCGCTCCGGCACCGACGAGGAGCACCAACTCGACGGCACATAACCGGATCTGCACCAGGCGGCGCTTGAAAAGGAAAATCGTCACCAGCGGCAACAGACAGGCGGCAGCCAGAACAATCCCCAGATACACCGTCGGCAGCAACGTGATGCCGGCGGCATCCTTCAGGCCGAAAGCGGTCAGCGTACAAGTGTCCGCCCCAACGGTGAAATCGGCCAGCGGCAGCCACAGCGCCAGTCCCGTCAGCACGACGACCAGCAACAGATACAGAGTCTGAATACGTTGAATCATATAACTTCTATTTTGTTTATGCGAACCTCTTCGAATCCTGCCGAAAATCGCAGGCTCTGCAAGGTTTATTGATTATCCAATGTTTTTTCGATCAGGTATTTATTACGGTCTGCGGCATTCCGGTCGATCAACTCGCCCAGGAATCCCGCCAGGAACAACTGCACGCCGAGCACGACAGCCAGCAGCGAAAGGTAGAAAAGCGGCTGGTCCGTTACGGCCCGCACAGGCAGGTCATGGCACTGTTTATACAACTTGACACCGATCACCCACGCCGTCGTACAGCCGCCGAAAAGGAACATCAACGTTCCCAGGCTGCCGAAAAAGTACATCGGCGAACGACCGAAACGCGAGAGAAACGAAACCGTAATGAGATCCAGATACCCTTTCACCATCCGCTCCATACCGAATTTCGAATGACCGTACTTGCGGGCGCGATGCTCGACGACCTTCTCGCCGATCCGCTTGAATCCGGCCTGTTTTGCCAGAATCGGAATATAACGATGCATCTCGCCATAGACTTCGATCGCCTTGACCACCCGGCGGCGGTAGGCCTTCAGTCCGCAGTTGAAATCATGCAGCCGGATTCCCGAAACGATGCGGGCCGTCCAGTTGAAAAACTTGCTCGGCCACCGCTTCCCCGCCGGGTCGTGACGCTTCTTTTTCCAGCCCGACACCAGATCGTACCCCTCGTCGAGGACCATATGCCGCAGAGCCGGAATCTCGTCCGGCGAGTCCTGCAAGTCGGCGTCCATCGTGAAAACCACCTCGCCGCGTGCTTCGGCGAAACCGCAATACAGAGCGGCGGATTTGCCGTAGTTGCGAGCGAACTTGATCCCCCGCACCGCCGCAAACCGCTCGTGCAGACTCTCGATCACGCGCCACGAACCATCGCCGGAACCGTCGTCCACCAGGATCACCTCGTAGGACAAACCCTCGCCGCGAGCTACGCGGTCGATCCATTCGACCAGCTCCGGCAGGGACTCTTCCTCGTTGTAAAGCGGAACGACGACCGATATGTCGAGCGTAGCATCCATCATTCTTCTACTCTTCGGATTGAGGACCGAAAGGCCGGGGTGCACGCGCCAGGATGCCGGCCAAAATAAGCCCCAGGACGAGGCCGACGATCAGGTTGCCCCAGATCGAAGCTCCTACGGTAGCCTGAATGGAAGGCTCCGGCGCCTCCTGTATGGTTTTCAGCATTTCGGCGAATACGCCCTCCATCGACGCAGGGAACTTTCCCTCCTCAGCGAACCGGATCAATGCGGAAGTGTATCGGTCGATATACTCCGAATATCCGATGAAAACACTGCGGTAAAGGTATTCTACCACCCCCTTGATCATGGCCGACGCCAGGATCAGAGCCAGAATAAAACCCAAGCCGTGGCCGAAAGGAAATCCCTGTTCCTGACCGTACTGCTCGCGGCGACGCTTGGCGAAACGGTATAGCAACACGATATATACGACTGCGGCCAAGACCCATACCAGCCCCATCGTTGAAAACCACCCCGACAACATCAGGGACTGCTCGATAACGAAAGCTACGGACATGACCAGTCCGATGATCGCTCCGTACTTGCAGACCTCGTTCCAGAATTTGAACTTTGTCATTCTTCTTCTATTTTTAGCATACGTTTATTCCCGCAACACGCCTTTGCCTTCCCGCAAAATCTCCGGCTCACCGCCCGTCAGATCTACGACGGTCGTCGGCACCGCATCGCCCGCACCTCCATCGATCACCAGCTCTACGTCCCGGCCATACCGCTCGTGGATCAACTCCGGATCGGTCATATATTCGGTCTCCTCGTCATCCAGCACGGAAGAGGTCAGCAGCGGAGCTCCCAACCGCTCGACGATGGCCCGAGGAATCGAATTGTCCGGAATACGGATCCCGATGGTACGGCGCCGTTCGAGCGCCTTGTGCGGCATACGCGACGATGCATCCAGCAGGAAGGTGAAAGGCCCCGGCAGATTTTGTTTCAGCAACCGGAACTGGGCGTTATCCACCCGGCAATAGTCGGCAATCCGCCCGAGCGAATCGAACACGACGGAAAACGTCGTGAGATCCTTCCCCTTGATCCGGCGCAGCCGCTCGACGGCTTTCGCCGAACGGATCGAGCAGCCGAAGGCATAGACGCTGTCGGTCGGATAGATCACCACGCCGTCCCTTTCGAGCAGGTTCACCACCCGGTCGATCTCCTTCTCGGAAGGATTCTCGGTATAGATTTTAACCAACATAGGGAGGGCAAATATACGGAAATTATTTAATATTCCGACGATTCAACTCCGCACTATAAGCCCGGGCATTGGCCAGATGTTCGCCGTACGTGCGGGCGAAACTGTGATAACCGTCGAAAGTCGGGCGGGCACAGAAGAAGAGATAGTCGTGGTTCTCGAAGTTCAGCACCCCATCGATCGCAGCGACCGAAGGCATCGCGATCGGCGACGGCGGCAGCCCCTTGTTCAGGTAGGTGTTATACGGCGAAGGGGTTCTCAAGTGCTTGTGCAGAATCCGGCGAAGCGAAAAATCCTGCAGCGCATATTTGACCGTCGGATCTGCCTGCAGGGGCATCCCTTTCCGCAGGCGGTTGATATAGACTCCCGCCACACGGGGCATTTCGTCGGCCTTGTTGGTCTCTTCGGTGACGATCGAAGCCAGCGTCATCACCTCGTCCCGGCTCAAACCGCTGCGTCGGCGGGCGGCATCCCGCTCCGGAGTCCAGAAACGGTCGTACTCCTTGCGCATGCGGCGCACGAAATCCTCGGGCGAAACCGTCCAATAAAATTCATAAGTATTGGGGATAAAGATCGAAAAGAGCTGCAGGCTGTCGGTCCCGACCTCCCGGGCGAGCTGCGGGTCGGTCAGCGCCCGCATCAGCTCCGCAGAATCGGCATCGAGCTGGCGGGCCAGCCGCGAAGCGAGGAACGCACGGGTACGGGCATAGTTGAGCGTAACGCGCACGGGCGTCTGCATCCCCAGTTTGAGCATCCGGGCGATTTCGACGACGTTCATTCCCGGTTCCAGTACGTAGTGCCCCGGTTTGAAGGAGCGCTCCAACTCCAGGCGGCCGGCATACCGGTCGAAAGCCCAGTGATGGTCCGTACGGGGACGCAGGGAGTCGAGCAGCCCCGGGTAGTCCGTGCGGGCGCTTATATAAAGGTCGCTCCGCTCCCGGACAGCATCTCCGAAAAACTGAAAGATGAAAACCAAAGCCGCCGTTGCCCCGACTGCAACCGCAGCAATAAATACGACAAGCAATCTTTTTTTCGCCGTCATTCTCTTCATTCATTAACTCTCTGCCGCTCTGCTCTCCAAATCCGATCCAGCCGGCTCTTTCGATACCCCGGCTCTCGAAAAACAGCGACAAAATCGCAGATAATTCCTATTTTCTTTGCAAAGATACAAAAAATTCGTACTTTTGCGCTGGGGTAAGTCTTATACGACCAGCTCCCACAGACTCCCCCAGGTGAGGAATCAAGCAAGGGTATGTGGTCGTAGCGGTGCGATATAAGTAGCTTACCCTTTTTTTGTGTGCCTGCCCATTTCCGATCGGCTTCAAAAGCCGTCGTACCAATTCAGGGAACAATCATAAACAATACCGGGAAATACATATTTCCCGGTATTGTTGTATTCCTTCCGTTTCAGTATCGAATCGAGCAACGAAACCTCTGCGGGACAAATATTATAATACGAATAATATTCAGCGCTGCAAATATCCGACTTACTAAAAATCAATTGATTTTCGGCAAAAAACGATCAGTTGTTAGCCAGCGCGATCGCAGCGATCGCCTCCACCACGACCGGACAGCGCAGGGCGATGCAGGCGTCGTGCCGCCCTTTGACGACGAACTCTTCCATCCGTTCCGTCGCAAAATTGAACGTATATTGTTTCTTCGCGATGCTGGACGTGGGTTTGACAGCGATGCGGAACACCACGGGATTGCCGTTCGAGATACCGCCGTTGATGCCGCCCGCCCCGTTGGTAGCGGTTTTTCCCTCTCCGTTCACAAAACAGTCGTTATGCTCCGAACCTTTCATTCGGGCTGCGGCGAATCCGTCGCCGAACTCGATGCCCCGCACCGCCGGAATCGAAAATGCCAGGTGAGCCAATTGCGATTCGAGCGAATCGAAGAACGGCTCGCCCAATCCGACGGGCACCTTGTCGCAGGTACACTCGATGACCCCGCCTACGGAATCCAACTCCCGGAGCGTGCGGTCGATCAGCTCGTCCCAGAGCGTCGGGGCACCCTCGGCACCCAACTCCTTCCCCGGCTTGCAATTCAGCCGCTCGCGGGGAATACCGCCCAACTCGGTGATCCGGGCCCGGATTTCGATCGGGCCGATCATCTTCTTGGCCACGACTCCGGCCGCCACCAGCGTCAGCGTCAGCCGCCCCGAAAAATGGCCGCCGCCCCGCAGATCGTTGAAGGCACGGTATTTCCGTTCCGCCACGAAATCGGCATGGCCCGGACGGGGCGTCGCGCGAAAGTCCGAATAGTCGCCCGAACGGGTATTGCTGTTGCGGAATACGATCGTGAGCGGAGCACCCGTAGTGTGCCCGTCGCAGACGCCGCTTACGATCTCCGGCAAATCGCTCTCCTTGCGGGGCGTGCTTCCCTTCGCACCGCTGCGGCGACGGTCGAGATCCGCGAGGAAATCCTCGCGCGAAAGCGGCATGCCCGCAGGCACGCCGTCGAGCACCACGCCGATCAGCGGACCGTGCGACTCCCCGAAAATCGAGAGTCTGAATTTTGTTCCGTATGAATTCATAGCCAATTAAGTTTCTTCGAGTTTACTTCAATCGTGTCCGGCCCCATCGTTTCCGCGCTTCGCCGCACGGAAAGCGTTCTTTCCGCCGGAACGGAAATACCATCTGCCCGCCCCGCTACTCCTGCCGGGCGAGCAGATCGAGGAACGAAGGAAACGACTTGTCGATGCACTTCACGTCGTCCAGCCGCACCGGCTCCGGCGTGAACAACCCGGCGACGATCAGGCTCATGGCAATCCGGTGGTCGTTGTGCGAACGGACATCTCCTCCATGCAACGGCCCGCCCGTAACGAACATCTCGTCGCCCCGGATGTCGATCCGCGCCCCCAGCGTCCGGAACTCGGCATAGATCGTTTCGGCCCGATTGCTCTCCTTCTGCGTCAGACGTCCGACACCCGCGATACGGCTCGTACCGTCGCAATGGGCAGCCAGCACCGCAAGGATCGGGAACAGATCGGGGCAATGCGTGGCATCGACCTCGAAAGCCTTCAGCCGCCGGCCGGTCGCAGTAACGGAGATGTTCTGCAAATCTCCCGGCATATCGCCCCTTGCGGATGCGTCCGCAGGCGCGACGCTCACATCGGCACCGCACGAACGCAAGATGTCGAGTATCTTTTCATCGGCCTGCAGCGAATCGAGCCGCATATTGCGCAGCGTAATTCCCTCGGTCCGCCCCAGCGACGAAGCGACGGCTCCGGCCACCGCGAAATAGGCGGCCGAACTCCAATCAGCATCCAGGAAGAGGTCCGAAGGACGGTACTCCTGCCCGCCCGGTACCGAAAAGACGATTTTCGAAGGCGTCCCGGGCTTCCGTCCGCCGCACCCCCCGTCGTAAAACGCCTCCCTGTCGAGTCGGATACCGAACCGAGTCAGCGTCCGCAAAGTAAGCTCCAGGTAGGGAATGCTCGACGGCTCGGTTACCGTCAGCACGGTCGCATCCTGCAACAACGGCAAAGTCATCAGGAAACCCGATACGGTCTGCGAACTCTCCCGCCCCGAAAAGGCGATCTCACGACGGGTAATACCGCCCTCGATCCGAAACGGAAGATACCCCTCCTCACGAGCAGAACAATGCACGCCGGCTTCGCGCAGCGCGGCGACCGCCTCGTGCAGATTGCGCTTCAGAATACTGCCATGCCCGGAAATTTCCACCGGGGCACCGCCGTTCAAAGCGGAAATATGGGATGCCAGCGGAGTCAACAGCCGCGTGAGCAGCCCCGATTCGCCGGTTTCGATCTTCGTGCAACGTCCCAAGCGCTCCGCTCCGACACCCTCGATATGCAGCGTCGTACCGTCCGACGCAATCCGGCAGCCCATACCCCGGATGACCTCGACGGCTCCGACTATATCGTTGCAAGGGGCGTAATTGGCGAGCCGGCTCTCTCCCGCAGCCAGCGCAGCAGCCAACACGGCCCGCTGGGCCACGCTCTTGGAACAAGGAACGGCAACCGTCGTCCGACGGAACTCGCGAAATCCCTCGAAAGGATAATTTTCGGCCGAAAGCAGCCGCTCCATCTCCTCGCGGGTATATTGCCCCGACGCCGTGGCGTTGGATGCTCCAGCTGAAACATACGTATAAGGCGCACCGAGCTTCAGGCAGAGCAGACGGGTGAATTTCCCGGCTTCGCCCATCGAAAAAGCGACCAACTGCGGACGCTCCGCAGCGGCGGCACCCTCGAAAAGCGCTCCGTCGGCTTGCAGGTCATACAAACGCATCGTACGGGCGGCATCCGAAATATTCCGGGCCGTCGTGACGATCTTCACCAGATCGGCCCCCTTCGTGCGACACAGCCGGGCGATCCCCTTCAGCTCGTCGAGGGAGGGAGTTCCCTCGAAATCGTGGAACGAAACGATCAGCCGGCACCCGTACTCGCGGGCGAGCGTACGAATATATTCCAGATGCTCGTCGGGCGCTTCGATCTCTATATCGACATAACGCGCCCCCCTGCGGATCGCCGCCTCGAGCTGCTCGCGGGCGAATGCCTCGGAAGAGTTCGCAATCCGGCAGGTGGCAATCAGGTTCGGCCGAATCTCCACGAGCCGCTCGACCTCTTCGACCGAAAGACGGCAAAGGTCCGCCCGGAGTTCGGCCATTTCACACGATTCGAGGATCGCCCGGCAATCCCCGAAACTCTTTTCCTGTACGCTAACGCAGATCACGGGCGACCTCCTCCAACTGTTTTAACGGAATCGCACGATCCACCACCTCCCCCACCGCACGGGGCAGGATGAAATGAATGGCATCGCCCTCCACCTTCTTATCTTTTTCCAACGCTTCCAGCAAAACACCGATAGCTATGGGCGACTGGGTGGGAAGCCCGACCTTCTTCAAATCCTCCGCCAGACCGACCGCCAGTCCCGCCGGGGCGAGTCCCAGCCGTTCGGATACCCCGGCAGCCAGCACCAGACCGATCGCCACGGCTTCGCCGTGCATGATCGGACAATTTTTCTCGATGGCGTGAGCGAAGGTATGCCCCAGATTCAGCAAGCGCCGCTCCCCCTTCTCGAAAGCATCCCGCTCCACTACGGCACACTTGTATAACGCCGTTTTGCGAATGATTTCGGTAAGCTCCTCCTGCCCGTACACACATTCGCCCCCGCAACAGGTTCCCGCTTTCCGCAAGTGGGCCTCCATCCGGGCGAAATAATCCACGGCCTTGCGATAGTATTCCGCATCGAACAGGATGAAAGTCTTCAGGACTTCGGCGATTCCGGCCCGGAACTCCCGGGGCGAAAGCGTCCGCAGCGCATCGGTGCAGATATAGATCCATTCAGGCTGGGTGATCGTACCGACCATATTCTTATAGGCATGGAAATTCACGCCGTTCTTACCCCCGATCGAAGCGTCCACCTGCGCCAGCAGCGTCGTAGGTACGAAACCGAACCGAATACCCCGTTTGTAAACCGACGCCGCGAAACCGCAGAGGTCGGTCGTGATGCCGCCGCCCACGCCCACGAGAAACGAACTCCGGTCGGCTCCCCGCTCCAGCAACTGTTCGATAATATATTCTACCGTAGCGAAGGTTTTAACCTTCTCGGAGGTCTGGATCGGAATGAGTTCATACCGTTCGAAAAGGCCGAAAAAGGGCTTCAGGTTGCTGTCGATAACGACGAAAACCCGTCGGCCCTGCGGAATCAGGGCATCCAAACCGCTGAAATCGGATGATATATGAAGATTACTCACGTTTATTCGAAATTGTTTGTCCCGACAAATTTAGGAATTTTATGCCCGAAATAAAAAAGCGAAAAAAATTTTGTCATTTTCCGAAAAATGCGATACATTTGTCCCGTTAAATACCCTGGACGGATATTCGACGACAAAAACGATATGCAACACGTTCAGTTTACATACTCCTATTATTATTACCTTTATTCGGGCCGAGTAAAGGCGGGAGTTTGCGTGTTGTAAAGTTCGATCGACAGAATTACGAATTTAGATCATAGCTCCTGCCTTGAGGCGGGAGCTTTTTTGTTTTCAGTATGAAAAAACAACAACCTGCGGAGCTTGGCGGCTCCGAAGAAACGAAACCGGCAAAACCGACCGTCACCCCGGCCCGCCGGGTGGAAAACGTCGAGGAGTACTACTTCTCCGTGAAACTGAAAGAGGTGGCCCGGATGAACGAATCCGGCACACGTGTCATCAACTTGGGGATCGGCAGCCCGGACCTGCCCCCGTCGGCCGAAACCGTGCAGGTGCTCTGCCAGGCGGCAGCGCGGCCCGACACGCACGGGTACCAACCTTACGTAGGTATTCCGGAACTGCGTGCGGAGTTCGCCCGGTGGTATAAGAGATGGTACGGCGTGGACCTGGCCCCTGCTAACGAAATCCTGCCCCTGATCGGCAGCAAGGAGGGTGTGATGCACATTTCGCTGGCCTTCCTGAACGAAGGCGACGGGGTACTCATACCCAATCCGGGCTATTCGACCTACGCCTCGGTGTCGAAGCTCACCGGCGCCCGCATCCTGCCCTACGCCCTGAAAGAAGAGAACGACTGGCAGCCCGATTTCGAAGCGCTGGAGAAAATGGACCTGTCCGGTGTGAAACTGATGTGGTGCAACTACCCCAACATGCCTACGGGAGCCAACGGTTCGCGGGAGCTGTTCGAAAAACTCGTCGCCTTCGGCCGCAGGCACAACATCGTGATCTGCCACGATAACCCATACAGCTTCATCCTGAACGACCGCCCGTTAAGCATTTTGAGCGTACCGGGTGCCAAAGAGATCTGCATCGAACTCAACTCCATGAGTAAAACCTTCAACATGCCCGGCTGGCGTATCGGAATGGTGGCGACCAATTCCCGGTTCCTGGAGTGGATCCTGCGCGTGAAGAGCAACATGGACTCCGGAATGTTCCGCCCGATGCAACTGGCCGCCGTCGAAGCGCTGAAAGCCCCCGACAGCTGGTACCAACGGATGAACGAGGTATATCGCCGCCGACGCGCACTGGCTGCCCGGATTCTGGAAACCCTCGGCTGCGATGTCCGCGACGACCAGGTGGGAATGTTCCTCTGGGGACGGGTGAACGATACCCTCGCGGCGCAACTCACGGCTGCCGGGGAGTGCCCGAACGGTGTCGGGGAAGCCATCTGCAACCGGGTACTGCACCAGTCACGGGTCTTCGTCACTCCAGGTTCCATCTTCGGCTCGGAAGGGCGGAACTACATCCGCATCTCGCTCTGCTGCAACGAGGAGATGTTGCAGGAGGCACTCGACCGGATCACGACGACCCGAACAAAACAGAATCAGTAAACAGAATATAAACAGACCGGATTCGCCGGTTACAGCCGGCGATCGCAAAATCAACAACGACAATGAAAATGGAAATAGAACCACTCACTTTTCCGGGCGTGGATCCCAAACGTCCGATGATTATCGCAGGCCCTTGCAGCGCGGAGAGCCGTGAGCAGGTACTCAAAACCGCCTCCGAACTGGCTGCCCGGGGCGTAAAGATCTTCCGGGCCGGTATCTGGAAACCCCGCACCAAGCCGGGCGGCTTCGAAGGCATCGGCGTCGAAGGCCTTCCCTGGATGAAGCAGGTCAAGCAGGAAACCGGCATGCTGGTAGCCACCGAGGTCGCCACTCCCGCTCATGTTTTCGAAGCCCTGAAAGCCGGCATCGACATCCTCTGGGTCGGTGCCCGCACCGTCACCAACCCCTTCGCCATGCAGGAGCTGGCCGACGCATTGAAAGGCGTGGATATCCCCATTCTGGTAAAAAACCCCGTCAATCCCGACCTGGAACTGTGGGTCGGCGCGATCGAACGGCTCTACAACGCCGGACTCCGACGGCTGGGCGTCATCCATCGGGGATTCAGCTCCTACGAGAAAAAAATCTACCGCAACGCTCCGCTCTGGCATATTCCGATCGAACTTCGCCGCAGATACCCCAACCTCACCATCTTCTGTGACCCGAGCCACATCGGCGGCAAACGCGAACTGGTAGCTCCCATCTCGCAGCAGGCGCTCGACCTGAACTTCGACGGACTTATCATCGAATCCCACTGCGATCCCGACAGTGCGCTGAGCGACGCGGCGCAGCAGGTGACGCCCGAAGTGCTGGACTACACGCTGCAACTGCTCGTGGTGCGCGACAATGCCCAAACCACAGAGAACATCAGCATCCTGCGCCGCCAGATCGACGAGGTCGATGAGCAACTGTTGAGCCTCCTCGCCAAGCGGATGCACATCTCGCAGGAGATCGGCACCTACAAGAAGGAGCACAACATGCCCATCCTGCAAAACAAGCGTTACGATGAAATCCTGGACAAACGCGGCAAAATGGGGCAATCGCTCGACCTCGACCCGGAATTCATTTCGGAAATCATGAAAGCGATCCACGAAGAGTCGGTAAAGGTCCAGATGGAAATAATGAAATAACGACGTTCCCGATAAGCGAAGACAGCACCGAATTTATTCGGATTATGCCGTGCGAAGAAAACGAAGAAGCGATTCAATGTTTTCGGCAAACGGGGACGGAAGTTGCCGACGACCTCTGCCGAGCGAAAAAACGAAGAATGAAATAGAACAATCCCCGGGCGCTCCCATACCGCCCGGATCATCAAAAAACATAAACAAACCGATATATGCGCATACTGATTTTGGGCGCGGGAAAGATGGGCTCCTTTTTCACCGACCTGTTGAGTTTCAACCACGACGTAGCCGTCCTCGAAAAAGACCCTCGGCGGATGCGATTCATCTACAACGCCCAGCGCTTCACCTCGCCCGAAGAGATCGCCGACTTCCGGCCCGAACTGCTTATCAACTGCGTAACGCTGAACGCCACGCTCCAGGCATTCGAGGAGGTATTTCCCTATCTGCCGAAAGAGTGTATCATCTCCGACATCGCCTCGGTAAAGACCGGGTTGCAGGAATTTTATGAGAAATCGGGATTCCGGTACGTTTCGACCCACCCGATGTTCGGCCCCACGTTCGCCAACCTGGGCAACCTGCAAACCGAAAACGCCATCATCATCAAGGAGTCGGACCACATGGGCAAAATCTTCTTCAAGGACCTCTACGGTTCGCTGAAGCTCAACGTCTGCGAATACACCTTCGAGGGGCACGATGAAGTTGTGGCCTACTCCCTCTCGGTGCCGTTCGCCTCGACGCTCGTATTCGCCTCCATCATGAAGCACCAGGATGCCCCCGGCACCACCTTCAAGAAACACATGGCCATCGCCCGCGGACTACTCTCCGAAGACGACTACCTGCTGACGGAAATCCTCTTCAACCCCAAGACGCCCGCACAGATCGACAACATCGTCGCCACGCTGACCCACCTGTCGAAGATCATCGACAAAAAGGACAGCGGGAAGATGAAGCGGTTTCTGGACGGAGTCCGGAAAAACCTGGAGTAAAAATCGTACTCCATAAAAAACGGCCGGTATGTTACCGGCCGTTTTTCATATCGGGTCGATCCGCTAAAAACTCAACTTCACACCTGCCGTAAATCCGGCGCTGTACTGCGGAAACGTACTCCAGTCGTAAATCCGGCGGTTGCAAAGATTGTGACCTTCGGCGAATACCGTTACCCGCTTGGACGCGTACCAATCGACATTCAACCCCAGATCTACCGTATAGGGAATGCGCATATTCCCCACGATCCCGTCGTTCGGGAACCACGGAATCACTCGCGAAATATAGCGGTTGGACTGCAGGTCGAAAACGAGGCCGACCGAGAACTTACGATGATGATAGCGGGCCCGGATCGTACCCTCGAACTCCGGCAGGCCGATGCTCAAGGTCTGATGCTCGGTATAGGTCAGGCCCCGCCCGCCGATGGAGAACGTGAAATTGCTCACCGGACGGAACTCCAGCTCACCGTTGAGCGACATGACATTCAGCCGTCCCTGTACCAGACTGAACCCCTCATACCGGGTAGTCGGCGTATAGCAATACCAAAAGTTATGATTCTCGATGAAAGAATAGCCGACGAACAATCGGTAAATCAGCTTATCCTCGACGAGACGCCCACTCACACCGACACGGACCGAATAGTCCACCGTATTGCGGGGCATCGGGTCCGTATAACGAGGCACGTAATAAAGATTGGTTTCCATAAGCTCCCGCATATCGTTGTGCTTCAGGGTTCCGTCCAACTCGACATAAGGTACGAAACCGCCGCCGCCCAGATCGAAACGCAAGTGAGCGTAGGGAATGAAATAATTCGCCGCATCGCGCCCCGCCACATCGTCCCGGTAGTAATCCAAACCGAACTCCATATCGACCGACCGGGCACGATAGGCATAACGGAACGCTCCCGAATAGGTCCGGTTGTAATAGTCAGAAGGAGCGGCCCAAACCGATTCGCCCTTGCGGTCGCCACCCCACCGGCCCTCGAATCCGGCCCGGAAGACGAGCGTATGGCGGCCGAAACGTCGTCCAACGGCGGCATCTACCCCCAAATTCCACTCGTTTTCGTACGGATAATCCAACACCGGAACGACATTATCCTCCAGATAGAGTTTCGAATCCAGCGGATTCCACCAGTTGCCCGCCGTGACCTCGACATTGAAATTCGTCCGCGAGAGGTCGTTGAAATCGTCGCCGATCCGTATCTTTCCCTGCAAATCGCCGATCACGCGGCGATTTCCGTTGTCGAAAGTCGGAAAGTCCGGATCGGGGAAAAGGCCGTAACGGTCGATGATCCGGTTCCGGTAGCTCACCTCGCCCTCCAGCACATGACGCCCGATGTATTTCCCGGCGGCGACACCCACCCGATTGTCCATCCACAGGGCGCTATGGTCCCCGTCGGGCGTATAGGGAATCCGTCCGTACCGTCCGTCGTGGTTGATATAGCCCAACGCATAGCCGATGTCGGGATTCTGCGTCGAAACATACAGATCGAGCGCCGAATTGAGCGGATAACCCGCTCCGGCCTTCAGGTAAAAAGGCAGCGGACGATCGAACTCCCAATAGGTGATCGTCGCAGGACGGATCGGGCGCGTGGCGAGCTGCGTTTCGAGCGTGAGCGGCGTGATCGAATAGTCGATTTCCGGCTGTATGGCCGCCGTATCGACCATATTGGGGCGCACGGCAAGTTTCGTCGCATGCTCCACGCTCGGTACATAGGCTTTGGATACTTCGACACGCTTCTCGACCTGGGCGTTGAGCGCCCCGGGCACCGCAAGCAGTCCGGCGATAAACATCAGGGACAGAATAGCTGATCGCTTCATATCGTTAATTGAGTTTCTTGATTTTCTCTTTCGCTTCCGCAACGATTCCGTCATCGGCGGGGGTGTAGCCGTCCACGATACTCTGGTAGGTCGCCCGGGCCTGGAACATGTCGCCCTTCTGCACATAAATATCGCCCAGCACAAGGAAGGACTTGGCCAGCCAGAAGGCATGAGGCGTTCCCTTGTCCGAGAAATCGAGCACCAGTTTTTCGGCACGAGCCGTATCGCCGGCCCGGAACGCGGACTCGATCACCCGGTAGGCCGACTCGGCTCCCTCGGGTGTTTTCACATTGGCGCTCAAAACCTTGTAGATCTTTTGCGCGGCAGCGGCATCTCCCCGGCGATCCAGAATCCCGGCCTTCGCAAACTGGGACGCTCGCCATGCCTCGTCTCCCGCAGCGGTGTAGGATGCCACATCGTCGGCCATGGACAGAATCCGCTCCTCATCCCCCGCTGCGATCGTCGCACGAACGTAGCCGTTCATGGCCTCGGCCTTTCCGGCAGCGGTGCTTTCGGCATCGGCCAATTTGCGGTAAGCCGCCGCAGCTTCCGTAAAGCGTTCATCGGCAAAAGTCATTCCAGCCAGCATCTTCAAAGCCCGATGCGTGTACTGATTCTGTCCCGCATCGGCCAGAGCCGCGAGCGTTTCGATCGCACGGGATCGTTCGCCCGTCTTCAGGTAGCAATCGCTCAAGCAATAGAGCGCATCAGCCGTATAATATCCCTTGGGATAACTTTCGAGATAACTGCGCAGCGACTTGGCCGCCGACGCAGGCTCGCCCGAAAGATAGATCCGACGGGCGGCAGCGAACGAAAGCGAATCACGCGACATGGCCGTAAGGTCCCCTTCGACACCGCTCTTACGGGCATAATCGAAATAACCGCCGGCATCCCCTTCGGAGACGTAAATATCCCGAATTCCCTGCAAGGCATCCTTGGCATCGGAGGATTGGGGCGCGGTCTTCACCACCATATCATAGTAGGAAAGCGACTTTTTCTTGTCGCCCAGGTTCAGGTAAGCCAGTCCCAACTCGGACAACGCGGCACTCCGGTAGGGCGAATAAACATAGGTTTCGACGAAAGGTTCGAGCACTGCGGCCCCCTCGCGGTAGCGCTCCTGCGCTACGAAAGTCCGGCCCAGTTCGTAAGTCGCATCGTCGAGGTAATCTCCCCTGCCGTCGCGGATAATCTGCTGCAACGCCTTGATTTTTTCAGATGTACGTCCCAGAATACCGAGCGTAACGGCCCGCTGGTAGCGGGCGTAATCCGCTCCGTCGTCGGACGCGGCCGCAGCCTGTCCGTAATACTTCAACGCCTCGTCGAACTGACGATCCGAATAGTAGGTGTCGCCCAGACGATTGCGGGCATCCGTGCGGTAACCGTCTTGGGTGGGATACAGTTCGATGAAGCGAACGAACGACTCCCGCGCCCGGGGCATATTCTCCTTCGAGAAGTGGCAATACCCCGTATTGTAGAAAGCCATCGCATATTCGGGCTCGGTTTTCGGCGCCCGCTTCAGGTAGGACTCGTAATCGCGCAAAGCAACGTCGTAATTTCCCCTGCCGTAAGCGATTTCACCCTGCCAGAAGGTTGCCAGCGCATTGTATTTGGGACTGATTCCGATACGGGCGGACTCCGCCAGATAACGCCCGGCCCCCTCCGTATCGCCCTTTTCCAGTGCGCTCAAGCCGCGGAAATAGGCGATCTTTTGCTTGGCGGCCAGCAGGTCGCCGTCGGGATCGGGATAGGAGGCGATGATCTCGTACGCTTCGTCGTAATTGTGCGAATTGTAATAGGCCGCCGCCAACAACTCTTTGGCCGTGCGTACACGGGGCGACGACGGATACTGGGCGACATAGCGGTTGAGTACCTGAATCGCTTCGTTGAAACGTCCGCCCCCCAGTTCGTATTGCAATTTTCCATAGTTGAACAGCGCGTCCTCGGCAATCGCGGAATCGAATTCGGCATTCGAAGCCATGGCGAACGACTGCATCGCCTGCTGCTTGTCCCCGCCGCGCAAATAACAGTCGGCCAGGTGGTAGGAGGCGTTCTGCGTCAGAGCGTCGTCGGCTCCGCACGCCTTGCGCAGATACTCTGCGGCATCGTCGTAGCGGGCCGTGCGGTAGAGGGAGAATCCGTAGAGATAATTTTCATCCCGGCCCATTTCTCCGCCGGCCTGCACGAAAGCGTCGAGGTAGTCCAGCGGTTTGGAATATTCGCCCAAGCGGAACCACGATTCGGCCATGACCCGCGAGAGTTCGGTCCGCTGGCGGGGCGATGCCCGGCGGATCAGCTCCTCGCCGTTCTCGACCACATAGCGGTAATTTCCCTGCTTGAACTCAATTTGCAACAGGTAATAGGGCGCTACCTTGCCGTAAGCCTCGCTTTTAAGCAATCGTTCGAACCCGCTTCTGGCCCAGTCGTACTGTTCCCGCGCATAGGCGATGTAGGACTTATAATATAGAGCATGGTCGTAAAATTCGCTTTGGGGATTGATCCGGTCGAAATAGGTCATCGCCCGGTCGTAGTCATCCCGGCCGAATTCGATATATCCCATGCGCAGGTTGTACTGCTCGCGCCGGGTTCTGTCCAAAGCCCGGTAGTTCACCCGTCCGAAACACGCGAGTGCCTTGTCATACTCCGACCGGCTGCAATAAAGCAACCCCTGGGCGAACCGCAGGTCGTTGTTGTAAACCGACTCGGGATAACGCTTGGAAAAGTCGGCGAGCATCGCCTCGACATCCCGGCTGCCGAGCTTCAAGGCACAAACCGCCAACTGATAATCGATCTGCTGGAGCGTAAGCCGGTCGTCCCGGTCCGCTCCCTCGCGGGCCTTCAGCAATTCATAACGGGCATCTGTCCAGCGCCCGTGATCGAAAAGCGAACGCCCCCGCTCCAGATGCGCCCGGGTTTCCGGTGCCGCAGCATGGCTCCCGACACAAGTGAACAGGCAAATGCCTATCGACAATAAATACAGGATGTTTCTCTTCATAACGCACACACAATAATTCGAACGCAGATAGCGAACACCCGGTGGTAAGTCCGACCTGTTCAGCGCTGCCCGAGGCGCTTCCTGCCCGAATCAAAATATTTTTTCGGTAAAGATAGTGAAAGCCGAGAGAAAAATGGAAACTTGTTCCCAATTTTCCGAGGCGCATCCTATCTAAGACTATGTCAAAGATCGTGAAAGGTGAGGGCAATCGTGCGGGCTTGCACGCAAAGATTGCCGAACCGCCTCCGATCTTTTGCAAAGATAGTGAAAAGCGAGGGTAACCGAGAGAACTTGCTCTCGAAAATTGCCGAACCGAATCCTATCTTCTACAAAGATAGCGAAAGCCGGGCCCAGCGCCAAATTTATTTAGCCCCAGTCCCGTGCATTCGTTCAAATCGGAGTCATTTCCCGTAAAGATAACGATTTCCCGGGGCAGACGCACCATTTGGGAACGATTGTTGCCCGACAGAAAAGAAAAAAGAATCTTTTCGACGAACGAAGGCAAAACCGCCCGCATATTCTGCCGGATAAAAACAAAAAAAAGAAAATTCAACCTAAAAATTTATCGTTATGATCCAACAGGTAACTATACAGATGACTTCGGCACGGACCTATGTCCTCGAAGGAAACAAGAAATGCGACCAACTAAATCCCAAAGAGCTGATGTTGCTGGCCGGCGTAACTTGCGCAGGCATGACCGCGATGGCGATCATGGAAAAGGAGCGCGTATCTCCGACCCGCTTCGAACTCAGCATATCGGGTGAACTCGACACGGAAACCGTACAATCGAGCAGCGTCTTCAAATCTTTCCGCATCGTCTATAACGTACAATGCGAATGCGAAAACGACCAGATGAAAGTAAGCCGGGCCATCAACCTGGCCCACGACAAACATTGCGGCGGCGTGCAGATGCTACGCAAGATCGCTCCGGTAGCCGACGAAATCGCGATCGTCAATACGAAATAGGCCGAAGCACTACAAATTACGAAAAAGCAACGAAAGGGCTGTGTCGAAATGAAAGTTCCAGGCACAGCCCTTAAGGTTGTCAGAATGGATGCAATGCAAGGCATTGAAGGTAAAGGCGACAGGAATTTACTGCCGTAAATGACTCGCCCGCTCCCGATAATGACACAACAGTGCGCCTTTATGACACACGGTCTTTTATCGGAAGGAATCGCCCTTCCGCATATTCTCTACTTCCGACAATACCCGGAACGTCTGTCCCGGTACTCCGTCAGGCAGGAAACCGGAACTCACCCCTCGCCTCCGCAGCCCGGAGCAACCCCGGCTTCCGCGCATAGCACCGGAAATACTGACGCCCGATTCAGTCTATGTCCCGACAGTTCCGCTTGTCGGCGATTACCCCGTCGTCGAGCACGACAATACCCGTATGAGCCCGCAACATGGTCTTGAGCGTCGATCCATCGATGTTGTAGCAAGGAACCGGCGTGCTTTTCCCGAACGAATGGATGCCGTTTCCCTGCAAGGGTTCGGGCGTGATGCAGACGACATGCGCCCCTTCCTGCAACGCACGCTCCACGAGCCGCTCCAAACGATCCTCGCACTTGCGGCCGATGCGGTCGAAACGCGTCACACAGATCAAATAGAGCCGTCCCGGAGTAGCGAGCACCCGGTCGGTCACATCTTCCGCGCCATTGCGCAGAGCGAACTCCTCGATCATCGGATTCATCTCCGGTACCTCTCCCAGAATTTTCGTATCGACCCACTCCCAGACCGTATCGTCCTGCCACTCCGTATCATCGAGCGCAAACTCCCGCTCCTCCCCCGTCATGCGATTGCGATAAACCAGCACGGTCTGCAACTCTCCCTCGGGACCGGCCGCAGAAGAGGCGTGCATCTCCTCGCGGATATTCACCCCGATCTTATACGGCAGAAAATCGATCAACGGAAGATGACAATAGCAATAGAACCCCAGCCCCATCGTCAGAAGGAAGAAAAAAACCGTCAATGCGACCTCCGAACGGCGGAAGGCAAGAATCTTATCGTTCCGGTAATAAGCCCACACGACGGCCGCCATCGGCAGCAAGGCCAGGTTCTTGAAGAATGTTTCCCAGGGGGAGAGTTTGATCGCCTCACCGAAACAGCCGCAGTCCTCTACCGGGATGAACGTCGCACTCAAAAAGGTAAGGATCGTAAAGAAAAGCATCGACACCAGAGCGAAGATCGACACCAGCCGGATACGCACCTTGCAAAGCAGCATGCAACCCATCATCATCTCGGCGCCGCACAGCCAAATCGAAAAGACCATGCTGGCCGGAATCAGATAATCGAACCCGTAAATCGTGAGGTATTCGTTGATCTTGATCGACGTTCCCCAGGGATCGATCACCTTCGTAAAGCCCGACACGATGAACACGACGGCCAGCACCAGGCGGCAAACTCCGGTAATCAGGCTCCGGGCCCGTTGCGACAGCATAGGTTTCATCATTTTCGAACAGGTTATATACGATCTTTTCTTCATTTTCTCCGCAGGCATCCCGCACTCGTCCGGAGTCGTTCTCATCGTTAAAACTCAAAACTTCCCGCCTTTCGGTCTGCGTCCGAGCGTCCCGCAAAGCCGTTTCGGATTGCCGACTTTTTCCGGACTCCCTTTTCGCTCAACGCTCCGCATCCGTCGGGACACGGACAAAACGACTCATCCGCTTATCGAATATACCGAACCGCCCCTCCGGGCACTTCTCCGGCATCATTCGAAAAGGCGCTCATCTCATACACTAATTCCACGCTTCGTTTTCTCCACCCGGCACAATCCACACAAATTCGGCTCTGCCCCGCTTACCGAAAACGTTGAATTGACTTCTTCGTTTTCTTCGCTCGGCAGAGACCGCTTGCGGGCTCTGCCCTCGCTTACCGAAAACGTTCTATCTCGGTGCGGATGCGGGCGAAAATCGCATTGGGAGAGTCCATCCCGCCCTGCGCATCGCTGCAATCGATAATCCGCAGGCGGTCGTCCGCAGCAGCGGCTG
>UMEH01001355.1_pt1 | contig 28698 bp, 21 predicted proteins | sample 1964681 | NCBI WGS metagenome assembly UMEH01 (sample SAMEA4836013, study PRJEB28245) | human gut metagenome | biome: gut microbiome; material: fecal sample | place: Denmark | collected 2008
GTAATCCGTTGTATCTCTGCACTTTATCTGTGATTTCCACTCAGATATACCAGCAGCACCGAGATATCAGCCGGAGACACACCGGAAATGCGTGACGCCTGTCCGATCGACACCGGTCTGTACTCTTTCAGCTTCTGAACTGCTTCGATACGAAGGCTGTTCACTGCATCATAATCCATATCTTCCGGAATTTTCTTATTTTCCATCTTCTTGAACTGCTCTACCTGGCGTTTCTGACGCTGGATATAACCGTCATATTTCAGGGAAATATCCACCTGTTCGATCACTTCTTCTGCCAGATCTTCCGGCAATTTTGGCCGGGTCACATCAATATCTGCAACTGCTTCGTAGGACAATTCCGGTCTCCGGATCAATTCTGCCAGACTGCTTCCGGAATTCAGCGGTGTACTTTCATAGGATTCCAGGAGTTCCTGTACCTTTTCACTGGTTCCGACATAAGCATTCTTTAATCGCTCGATTTCCGACTCTATCAGCCTTTCTTTTTCCTTCAGGCGGTCGTAACGCTCCTGTGAGATCAGACCGACTTCATAGCCTTTTTCCGTCAGACGCTGATCCGCATTGTCCTGTCTCAGAAGCAGACGGTACTCTGCCCTGGAAGTCATCATACGGTACGGCTCATGACTTTCCTTTGTAACCAGATCATCGATCAGAACGCCGATATAAGCCTCTGAACGGTCTAACACCAGGGATTCCATGCCTTGCAGCTTTCTGGCGGCATTTATGCCCGCTATAAGCCCTTGTGCGGCAGCTTCCTCATAGCCGGAGCTTCCGTTGAATTGTCCCGCGCTGAATAATCCACTGATGTTACGGAATTCCAGGGATGGTTTTAACTGTCTTGCATCAATACAGTCATACTCGATCGCATATGCATTTCTTACGATCTTCACATGCTCCAGCCCCGGAACACTGCGGTACATGGCATACTGTACATCTTCCGGCAGCGAGCTCGACATACCACCGATATACATCTCATCCGTCTCCAGTCCTTCCGGCTCAAGAAATACCTGATGACGCTTTTTATCTGCAAATTTTACAACTTTATCTTCGATCGACGGACAGTATCTCGGTCCCGTTCCCTCAATCATTCCGGAATACAGCGGTGATCTGTCCAGATTGGCACGTATGATATCATGTGTCGTCTCATTTGTATAAGTCAGCCAGCATGAAGCCTGGTCGATCTGCACATCGTCCGGATTTGTAGTAAATGAAAACGGCACTACCCTCTCGTCTCCGAACTGCTCTTCCATCTTGCTGAAATCCACGGTTTTACGGTCTACCCTGGCAGGTGTTCCTGTCTTGAAACGGTACATCTTAATTCCCAGTTCTTTCAGACAATCGGTCAGATGATTGGCCGCCTGCAGACCGTTCGGACCGGTATACTGACTCACATCCCCATAGATACAACGTGCCTTCAGATAAGTTCCGCTGCAGATGATAACCGCCTTACAGTGATAAGTTGCACCCGAAAATGTCTGCACTCCGGTAATCTTTCCATCTTCCACCAGGAGATTTGCCACCTCTCCCTGCTTGATCTCAAGATTCTCCTGCGCTTCCAGTACACGGCGCATCGTTCTGCTGTAGACCGCCTTATCAGCCTGTGCACGAAGCGAATGTACCGCCGGGCCTTTGGACTTATTTAACATTTTTGACTGGATAAATGTACGGTCGATGACCTTTCCCATCTCTCCGCCAAGGGCATCCAGTTCTCTTACCAGATGACCTTTTGAACTTCCTCCGATATTCGGATTACACGGCATCATCGCAATGCTGTCCACACTTACGGTAAATACCAGTGTCTGAAATCCAAGTCTCGCCGTTGCCAGTGCCGCCTCGCATCCTGCGTGTCCGGCACCGATGACGACAACATCATATTTATCTTTATTTTCCCATACAGAATTTGCTGAATATCTCATTAACCAAATCTTCTCCTATCGTTTCGCCGGTGATATTGCCGAGAGCTTCATATGCATCCATAAGATCGATCGAATAGAAATCCTCCGGCATATCTGCGGCAATGCTGTCATTCACACGTTCAAGTGCGGCATATGCATCCTGAAGTGCTGTTTTCTGTCTCACATTCGTAATATAGATTTCATCATTAAATGTCAGTTCGCCCTGGAAGAACATCTCCTTTAACGTATCTTCCAGTTCTCCGATCCCCTCCACATTCTTTGCGGAGATTTCGATCACCGGGAATTCCTCCGGCAGCTCTTCCTGATCTTTTTTCACCTGCATATCCAGATCGGATTTGTTCAGCAGGATGATCGCACGTTTTCCTTTGATCAGATGCAGGATCTCTGCATCATTTTCATCCAGCGGTCTGGATGCATCGATCACATACAGGATCAGGTCTGCCTTGTCTGCATATTCTTTTGCACGGTCAACACCGATCTTTTCTACCACATCTTCCGTATCACGGATGCCGGCAGTATCCATGATATTTAAAGAAATTCCCTTCAGATTCAGGTACTCTTCCAATACATCTCTGGTTGTACCTGCAATATCTGTAACGATTGCCCGGTCTTCACCGAGAAGTACATTTAACAGGGATGATTTCCCCGCATTCGGTTTTCCGAGGATGACTGTGCGTACGCCCTCTTTTATAATCCTACCATCATCACAACTATCTAGCAATCTTTTCATTGCTTCTATGATCTCATCAACCACTTTTTTTAGTGTTTCCCCGTATCCATCAACGCTGATATGCTCCGGATCATCCAGTGCGGTCTCGATAAATGCAGTGTGATACAGGATCTTTTCACGCATTTCACCGATCTTATCTTTGATATTGCCCTTAAGCTGGCTCACTGAACTCTGTAAAGCATATTCGTTCTGCGATGCGATCAGGTCCCCGACAGCCTCTGCCTGTGAAAGATCCAGTCTGCCATTTAGAAACGCACGCTTGGTGTACTCTCCCGGCTCTGCCGGGCGCGCACCATTTTTGATCAGAAGCTCCAGAATACGCTTTACCACATAGACTCCGCCGTGACAGTTGATCTCCACCGTATCTTCACCGGTGTAGCTGTGCGGCCCGCGCATCAGCATGACCAGTACTTCGTCGATCACCTGATTTCCATCAACCATATACCCATAATGGATCGTATGTGATTGCTGTTCACATAACTTCTTCTCTTTTTTCCCTTTATACACCCGGTCTGCGATCTGAAATGCTTCCGGACCACTCATTCGTACAATTCCGATCCCAGAATTACTCATTGCCGTAGATATTGCGGCAATTGTGGAATTATATAATTGTTCCATATTTCCTCCATACTTTGGTATCAAAAAAGACAAGGGCCGCTTAAAGACCCCTGTCTCTTAATTATCGGTTATTTCTGTTTCTTACCAGTGTTACCACAACTCTTCTGTAAGGCTCTTCACCTTCACTGTGTGTGGATACTGCCGGGTCAGACTGCAGCGCAGAGTGAATGATTCTTCTCTCGTATGGATTCATCGGCTCAAGAGAAACTGTCTTTCTTGTTCTCTTAACTTTACTTGCGATATTCTTTGCAAGATTTTCCAGTGTTTCTTTTCTTCTTCTTCTGTAATCCTCTGTGTCAAGTTTCACTCTTACATATCCATCCTGCATCTTATTGGCAACACGATTTGTAAGATACTGCAGAGAATCAAGTGTCTGTCCTCGTTTTCCGATCAGAATACCCATATTGCTTCCTTCCATATTGATAGAAAGTGCACCTTCTTCATCTACAGCAGATGTAACTTTTACATCCTCCATGCCCATTGCATTCATCACATCATAGATGAATTTCTCACATGTCTCGATCGTCTGTGGTTCCACCTTTGCAAGTTCTGCTTCTTTCTTTGGAGCAGGTTTTACTTCCGGCTTCTCTTCTCTCGCCGGTTTTCTGGCGTGTGAATATTCTTTTACCGGTTCTTCCACTTTCGGCTCTTCTTTTACAACTTCTTCAACCGGTTTTTCTTCCTGTTTTCTGCGGGCCTTGATCACAGCCTGCTTTCTTCCGATTCCAAGGAAACCTTCGCTTCCTTTTTCAACAACAATATAATCTAAACGATCACTTGTTACGCCTAACTGAACCAGTGCCTCTGTAATCGCATCGTCCAGTGTCTTTGCTGATAAGGTAATGTAATCCTCCATTACAGCCGCCCCCTAATCATTTTCGTTAAATTTCTTCACCATATTTGCCTTTGATGCGAGACTTCCTTTCTTCGCATTGTCTGCTTTCTGGTGCGCTTTTTCCACTCTGGCTTCTCTTTCTTTTTCACTTAAGTTAGATGTACTCTGCTTTTTCATGGATGCCTGGTTGTTCATATTCTTGGTATTCATCTGAGCCATTGCTGCGATTCGTTCATTCTTCTCGCCACGTTTTACACGTTTTTCCTCAGCCTTTTCCTTGTTTTTCTCCAGGATCTCATCTACAGACATCTTGCTTAAATGCTTATTGATAAATATCTGCTGAACGCAACGTACTACCGCACTGACGATCCAGTACAGACCGATACCTGTCGGAAGTGAAAATACCATAAATACCGAGAACAGCGGCATTGTCACATTCATCGTGTTCATCGTAGATGCCATCGGGTTATCTTTATCAAGCTGCTGTCCGGAAATAGCCTGTGAAAGCTTGATACTTCCGTACTGTGTCAGACCAGATAATACCGGAAGCAAGATTGCAGTAATAATAATAACAACCGGTGCAAATCCATAGTCCCCGCTGTTCTTGATCATCTGCATAGGTGAGATGGTCAGGTCAGGAAGGGTCAGGAATACATTTACTGCTTTTGGAGCTGTCTTGATCTCCGGAACATATTTCTGGATATTATAGATAACCGGGTACAAAGCAAACAACAGCGGCATCTGAATCAGTAATGGAAGGCATCCTGCTGACATCGATGTACCATATTTGTCATACACCTGCTGAATCTCTTCCTGCTGTTTCATCATTGATGCCTGGTCTTTTTTATTCTTATACTTCTTCTGTATAGCCTGAATCTCCGGATTCATAACAGATGACATCTTCGATGTTCTCTGCTGCTGTACTGTAAGTGGAAGTAATAACGTATACACAAAAATCGTATACAGAATGATTGACAGACCTACCAGTCCATTATCGCTTGGCAGACAGTTGTCCAGTAAATTATAGATAAAGTTCATTACCTTACCCAGAATCCAGCAAAGCTGTCCGACAATCGGCCAGTTAGCGGCAGTCAGTAAACTTGGTACCATAATTTTTTCCTCCATATGTAGTTGTAATCTTTTTAAGGAACAGGGTCGTACCCTCCTCTGGTAAACGGATTACAGCGCAGAATTCTCCACACTGCCAGCCGTCCCCCTTTTAACGCGCCGTATTTCTCAATTGCTTCTTTCGCATACTGAGAACAGGTCGGATAAAACTTACAGGTGGAACCGCCCTTTATCGGAGACAGATATCTCTGATAAAATCTGATACCAGTGAGCAGAATCTTCTTCATAATACGTTACCCCTCATCTATAATCTTATGAAGATGGGCCAGATGGAGCATTGCGCCGACAATCTCTTTATAACCTTTTCCTTTGGCGCCTATTCTTGCTATAACAATAATATCCAATCCACATCTGAACCGTTCTTCTTGTAATCTATAGCTTTCGCGGATTAACCTCGTTAATCTGTGCCGTACTATACTGTTTCCTACTTTTTTACTTACAGATATTCCTAATCGATTCTGACCTGTCCCATTCTCCAGTACATACATAACCAGATATTTGTTGGCATAAGATGTCCCTTTTCTATATATATATTGGAAATCTTTGTTCTTTTTCAGTGATTCGGAATACTTCATTGTGTGATTCTCCTAATTATTCTGAGTAGAAGAAAAGGCCACATATATGCGGCCTACGCTGATAATTTCTTTCTTCCTTTTGCTCTTCTTGCAGCAAGTACTTTTCTTCCACCTGCTGTGCTCATTCTAGATCTGAAGCCATGTACTTTAGCTCTCTGTCTCTTTTTTGGCTGGAATGTCATCTTCATGGATATCCACCTCCTTATTTTATTCCAAGGGATGTTCTCCCTAATTTTCATAAGACATCAGCCTTGATTATATTAAAAAAACCGCTCTACGTCAAGCAATTCCGCAAATTTTTAAAATATATTTATCCACATTTTGTGGAAAACTTTGTGGATTTCTGTGGATAACGTGTGGAAATCATATATTTTTTTAGTTTTTTTCCCCTTTACATACGCATTTTTACTATGTTGATAATTGGGATTGAGTTTTCCACAGTTTCTCACATGCATCAAAGTGCACGATTAAAGATTGCCTAAAGCAACTTTTTGATGTACAATGTAGAAGAGTGGGTTTATAGGTGAAAATCCGCGAATCAGACAGATTAGGAGTAAATATAATGAATACAGTGAAGGAAAAATGGCCTGAAATTATCGAACATCTCAGGGTAGAACACGAGTTATCCAATGTATCATTCAATACATGGATACAACCGTTGAAGGTCTACGATGTTGTAGACAATACCGTATTTATATTGGTAAATATGAATGCGAGTGTAGAATATATAGAGAAAAAATATCAGCTTCCATTAAAGGTATGCATTGCGGAGACTACCGGAACTGAATATGACGTTGTCTTCATTTCGGAAGATGATGACAGACTGAATGAGATCCAGAATATGGCCATTGAAGCGAATCAGAAGAAAAAAAGCAAAAGTGCTGCGGAGAAGGCCGGGCTGAATCCGAAGTATACATTTGATACCTTCGTTGTCGGCGGGAATAATAATTTCGCCCACGCAGCTTCCCTTGCTGTTGCCGAATCTCCGGGAGAAGTATACAATCCTCTCTTCTTATATGGAGGTGTTGGACTTGGAAAGACCCATTTGATGCACTCGATCGCGCATTTTATTCTGGACAAGAATCCAAAGAAAAAAGTACTCTATGTAACCAGTGAGACATTTACAAATGAGCTGATCGAAGCTCTGAAGAACGGTAAAACCGCCGGAAACGAGTCCGCAATGTCGAAATTCCGCGATAAATACCGTAATAATGATGTACTTTTGATTGATGATATCCAGTTCATTATAGGAAAAGAAAGTACACAGGAAGAGTTCTTCCATACATTTAACCATCTGCATACTTCCGGAAAGCAGATCATCATATCGTCTGATAAGCCGCCGAAAGATATTGAGACTTTGGAGGCCAGACTTCGTACGCGCTTTGAGTGGGGTCTGATCGCTGATATTTCATCACCTAACTATGAAACCCGTATGGCGATTCTTCAGAAGAAGATCGAACTGGATCATTTGGAAAAATATAACATTCCGAATGATGTACTCGAGTATATCGCAACGAACGTTAAGACAAATATCCGAGAACTTGAAGGCTCTCTTAATAAGCTGATCGCACTTTATAAGCTGAACAATAACGAATCCATCGATATTGCGCTCGCAGCAGAAGCATTAAAAGACATCATTTCTTCGGATAATAAGAGAGAAGTTACACCAGAACTGATCCTGGATATCGTTTCCGATCATTTTGGTGTGTCTATTGCCGACCTCAAAGGCGGCAAACGTAACGCCGAGATCGTTTTTCCGCGCCAGATTGCCATGTATCTGATCCGTAATATGACAGAAACTTCATTAAAAGCAGTCGGTGTCATCCTTGGGGGAAAAGATCATTCTACCATCAAACATGGAATCGAAAAAATCGAGAACGAATTACAGGCGGACGAGACTCTTTCTAACACTATTAATATCATAAAGAAGAAGATCAACCCGGCTTAGCCTTATTTTGCTGTTTTCAGCTGTGAATAACTATGTGGAAAATCTAATTATCATATGTGGATAACTATGGGATAGCCTTGGGAAAACCACAGGATTTCTGCAACTGTCTTTAGAAACGAAAAAGTTTTCAACAACAGTTCCACACATAATCCAGTCAGATTCCACAGAGTTTTCAAAGCCGATTTTCCTTGCAAACAGTGGGCTGGAGGCACTTTTCCTCTTTTCCACATCCCCTAAGACGGCTGAGGCGGAAACTATTTTATTTATTTATCCATTACACACGTGCGAAAGGAGTTATACACACATGAAAATTACCTGCAGTAAATCGAATCTGGTCAAAGGTGTCAGTATTGTTTCCAAAGCAGTTCCTTCTAAAACAACAATGCCAATCCTTGAATGTATCTTAATCGATGCAACAACAGATATTATCAAATTAACAGCTAATGATATGGAACTTGGTATCATGACAGAGATCTCCGGAGACATCATCGATCGTGGTATGATCGCAATCGATGCGAAGATTTTTTCAGAAATCGTTCGAAAACTTCCGGATAATGAAGTAACGATCGAAACGTTAGATAATCTTCAGACCGTGATCACTTGTGAAAAAGCAAAGTTTGATATTGCCGGCAAACCTGGTGATGAATTTGCCTACTTACCGATTATCGAAAAAGAAGATTCTATCGAAATCTCTCAATTCACATTGAAAGAAGTCATTCGTCAGACTATTTTCTCGATCTCTGACAGCGAGAGCAATAAGCTTATGACCGGTGAATTGTTTGATATCAGTGACAATATTCTGAAAGTTGTTTCGCTTGACGGACACAGAATTTCCATCCGTAAGGTTCCGCTGAAGAAAAGTGTTGCGGACAGAAAACTGGTTGTACCGGGAAAAACCCTGATCGAGATCAGTAAGATCCTTTCGGGAGAAGCTGAGAATGTGGTATCGATTTCATATACAAAGAACCATATCGTGTTCGAATTTGATAATACCATCGTGGTATCCCGCCTGATCGAAGGTGAATACTTTAGAATCGATCAGATGTTATCCAGTGATTACGAGACAAAAGTAAGAATCAACAAAAAAGAACTGCTCAGCTGTATCGATCGTGCAACACTTCTGGTAAAAGAAGGCGATAAAAAACCGATCATCATCAACATCGGCGATGAACTGATGGAATTAAAAATCAAATCCCAGATCGGATCTATGAATGAAGAGATCATGATCACGAAAGAAGGAAAAGATCTGCTGATCGGATTCAATCCGAAATTTCTGATCGATGCACTCCGTGTTATCGATGATGAGGAAGTGACGATCTATCTGATGAATGCAAAAGCACCTTGCTTTATCAAGGATGATGCGGAAAGTTATGTCTACCTGATCCTTCCGGTCAACTTTAACTCCGCAGCATAGGACTGTCCAGGAAGACCTGAAGAGAGCCTTTTCGGGAACGAAATAAAAAACAAGATAAAATGCAGGAATGCTTGCAAAAGTATATAGCAATGAGTATAATAAAACAACGGCTAAAAGAAGAAAAATATGCATAAAAATACAAAGAAATGCATATCCGGGAGAGGATACAAGACGTATGGAGACAATTATATTACGAGGTGAATATATCAAGCTTGGACAGGCTTTAAAAGCTGCGGGAATGGTGGAATCCGGAGTAGAAGCAAAAGAAGTGATACAGGAAGGTCTGGTCATGGTAAATGGCGAGACAGATACACGCCGCGGACGTAAGTTATATGGCGGCGATATCGTATTATTTGACGGAGAAGAGATCAGAATTGAAGGTTAATTCCCTGAAATTAAAGAATTTTAGAAATTATGATCTTCTGAATGTGGAGTTTGACGGTTCTACGAATATTTTTTACGGGAACAATGCGCAGGGGAAGACGAATATTCTGGAGGCGGTGTATCTGTCCGGAACGACCAAATCCCACCGCGGGTCGAAAGACAGGGACATGATACGGTTCGGTGAGGATGAATCCCACATTGAGACTGTGGTGGAGAAGAATGGTATCAGTTATCAGATCGACATGCACCTGAAGAAGAACAGCCCGAAAGGGATTGCGATAAACAAGATGCCGATCCGGAAAGCAAGTGAACTTTTCGGGATCGTGAATCTTGTATTCTTCTCGCCGGAAGACCTCAATATCATCAAGAACGGACCTGCAGAGAGACGTAGATTTATCGATCTGGAACTTTCGCAGCTCGATAAGGTGTACCTGAATAACCTGTCGAACTATAACCGTATCGTGAACCAGCGAAACCGTCTGCTGAAAGAGTTAAGTTTCGGCGGTAAGAAAGAACTTTCAGATACACTGGAAATATGGGAGATGCAGATGGTACAATATGGGGAGAGGCTGATCGCCAGAAGGAAAGAATTTGTCGCACAGATCAATGAGATCATTGCGAAGATCCATCAGAAGCTGACCGGCGGCAAAGAAAGCCTGCAGATCATATATGAGCCAAGTACGGGGGATCTGCCGTTTGAACAGGCACTGAAACGGTATCGTGACAGAGATCTCAGAATGAAGAGCACAACGGTGGGACCACACAGAGATGATATCGGATTTCTGACCGGCGATATGGATATCCGCAGATATGGCTCCCAGGGACAGCAGAGAACGGCTGCCCTGTCTTTGAAGTTATCGGAGATTGAGCTGGTCAGGCTGGCAACGCATGACACACCGATACTTTTACTTGACGATGTATTGTCTGAACTTGATAAACACAGGCAAAACTATCTGTTAGACAGCATACATGATATACAGACCCTGATCACCTGTACAGGAGTTGAGGATTTTGTAAATCACCGCTTTTCAATAAACAAAGTGTTCCATGTCCAAAACGGACAGGTAACGAAAGAAAACTAGGAGGACTGAGAATGGGTACAGAAAAAGTACAGCATGAATACGGCGCAGATGAAATTCAGATATTGGAAGGTCTTGAGGCAGTCCGCAAACGTCCTGGTATGTACATTGGAAGTACATCTTCCAGAGGTTTGCATCACCTTGTATACGAGATTGTCGATAATGCCGTAGATGAAGCTCTGGCAGGCTTCTGTGATACGATTTATGTAACAATCAATAAAGACAATTCGGTGACCGTTATCGATAATGGACGTGGAATTCCGGTTGGTATCAACCACAAAGCAGGGCTTCCTGCGGTAGAAGTCGTATTTACCGTACTGCATGCGGGAGGAAAGTTCGGCGGTGGAGGATACAAGGTATCCGGAGGACTTCACGGTGTTGGAGCATCTGTTGTAAATGCGCTCTCCAACTGGCTGGAAGTAGAGATCTTCCATGATGGAAAGATCTACCAGCAGCGTTATGAACGCGGAAAAGTTATGGAAAAACTGGCAGTGATAGGAGAATGTGAAGAAGGAAAATCAGGTACAAAAGTCACATTCCTGCCGGATGATACCATTTTCGAGACAACGATCTTTGATTTTAATGTCCTGAAACAGAGATTCCGTGAGATGGCCTTCCTGACAAAAGGTCTGAAGATCGTGCTCAGGGATGACCGTGAGGAAGAACCAAAAGAAAGAACATTCCACTACGAGGGCGGGATCAAAGAATTTGTTTCTTACCTGAACCGGAGTGCGACACCACTTTATGAGCAGATCATTTACTGTGAAGGCATGGTCAATAATGTGTCTGTGGAAGTGGCTATGCAGCACAACGATTCTTACAGCGATAATACGTATGGATTTGTCAATAACATTACGACTCCGGAAGGCGGAACACACGTTGTCGGATTCCGTAATGCGATCACAAAGACATTTAATGACTATGCAAGAAAGAATAAGCTTCTGCGTGAAAATGAGCCGAACTTAAGCGGTGAAGATATCCGTGAAGGTCTGACAGCAATCATCAGTGTCAAGATCGAAGATCCGCAGTTCGAGGGACAGACCAAGCAGAAACTTGGTAACAGTGAGGCGAGAGGTGCGGTTGATAATGTGGTCAGCAGGCAGCTTGAGATCTTCCTTGAGCAGAATCCGGCCGTTGGTAAGATTATTGTGGAGAAATCTGTGATGTCCCAGCGTGCGAGAGAAGCTGCAAGAAAGGCAAGAGACCTGACACGTAGAAAATCAGCACTTGATAACATGGCACTTCCGGGAAAGCTTGCAGACTGTTCTGACAAGAATCCGGAGAATTGTGAGATCTACATCGTAGAGGGAGATTCTGCCGGTGGTTCTGCGAAGACTGCACGTGACCGTGCGACACAGGCAATCCTTCCGCTTCGTGGTAAGATCCTGAATGTAGAGAAGGCAAGACTGGATAAGATCTACGGCAATGCCGAGATCAAGGCGATGATCACAGCATTTGGTACCGGAATCCATGAGGATTTTGATATTTCCAAGCTGCGTTATCACAAGATCATCATCATGACCGATGCCGACGTGGACGGTGCACATATCAGTACATTGCTTCTGACATTCATTTACCGTTTCATGCCGGAACTGATCAAGCAGGGATATGTATATCTGGCACAACCGCCGCTCTACAAGCTTGAGAAGAACAAGAAGGTATGGTATGCATACAGTGACGAAGAATTAAGCAAGATCATCGAAGAAGTCGGACGTGACGGGAATAATAAGATCCAGCGTTACAAAGGTCTGGGAGAGATGGATGCCGAGCAGCTCTGGGATACCACCATGGATCCACAGCACCGTATCCTCTTACGTGTAACGATGGACGATGAGACAACGAGTGAACTGGACCTTACATTCACCACCCTGATGGGTGACAAAGTTGAACCGAGACGTGAGTTCATCGTTGAAAATGCAAAATATGTCAAGAACCTGGATGTATAATAACAGCGTGTAGAAGAAAGGAGGAACAGAGATACTTACATCTCTGAGAGATTGATGGAAGACAATATATTTGACAAAGTCCACGAAGTGGATCTGAAACAGACAATGGAAACCTCTTATATCGACTACGCGATGAGTGTTATTGCGTCCCGTGCACTGCCGGATGTAAGAGATGGTTTGAAACCGGTACAGAGAAGAATTCTGTACTCTATGATCGAACTGAATAACGGTCCCGACAAGCCGCACAGAAAGTGTGCACGTATCGTCGGTGATACGATGGGTAAATATCACCCGCACGGTGACAGTTCGATCTATGGCGCATTGGTTAATATGGCACAGGAATGGTCTACCAGATATCCGCTGGTAGACGGACATGGTAACTTTGGTTCTGTGGACGGTGACGGTGCTGCCGCCATGCGATACACAGAGGCAAGACTGAGTAAGATTTCCATGGAATTAACGGCGGATATTAATAAAAATACCGTTGATTTTATTCCGAACTTTGACGAGACGGAGAAAGAACCTACCGTTCTTCCGGCAAGATTCCCGAACCTTCTGGTCAACGGTACTTCCGGTATCGCTGTAGGTATGGCGACCAATATCCCGCCGCACAACCTGCGTGAAGTGATCAATGCGGTTGTACAGATCATCGATGACCAGATCGAGGATAAAGAAGAGACAACGATCGAAGAGATCTTAAAGATCATCAAAGGACCGGACTTCCCGACCGGAGGTATGATCCTTGGAACCAGAGGAATTGAAGAGGCATACAGAACCGGACGCGGAAAGATCCGTGTGCGTGCGGTGACAGATATCGAGGCGATGCCGAACGGCAAGAGCCGCATCATCGTAAGTGAGCTTCCTTACATGGTGAATAAAGCAAGACTGATCGAGAAGATCGCAGAACTGGTACGTGATAAGAAGATCGACGGCATCACAGACTTAAGTGACCAGTCAAGCCGTGAAGGAATGCGCGTAGTCATTGAACTCAGGAGAGATGCCAATGCAAATGTTATTCTGAACCAGTTATACAAACATACACAGCTTCAGGATACATTCGGTGTGATCATGCTGGCACTGGTCGGCAACGAGCCGAAGGTCATGAACCTGATGGAGATGCTCAACTACTATCTGAGACATCAGGAAGAAGTTGTGACACGCCGTACACAGTATGAGTTAAATAAAGCCGAAGAACGTGCGCATATCTTACAGGGATTACTGATCGCATTAGATAACATCGATGAAGTGATCAAGATCATCAGAGGTTCACAGACTGTCCAGATCGCAAAATCAGAATTGATGGAGCGTTTCGGACTGACAGATGTACAGGCGCAGGCAATCGTAGACATGAGACTGCGTGCCCTGACAGGTCTGGAAAGAGAGAAACTCGAAGCAGAATATAAAGCACTGATGGAGCAGATCGAACATTTACGTGCGATCCTCGCAGACAGAAAATTATTACTTGGCGTGATCAAAGAAGAGATCCTTGTGATCCGTGATAAATACGGAGATGAGAGAAGAACATCCATCGGATTCGATGAGTTCGATATCTCCATGGAAGACCTGATCCCAAGGGAAGATGTTGTCATCACGATGACAAAGCTTGGATATATCAAGAGAATGTCTCACGATACATTCAAAGCCCAGAACCGTGGAGGCAAGGGAATCAAAGGTATGCAGAAGCTGGACGAGGATTATGTAGAAGAACTCTTCATGACCAATACACATCACTACCTGATGTTCTTTACGAACACCGGACGTGTATACCGCATGAAAGCATACGAGATCCCGGAAGCAAGCAGAACATCCAGAGGAACTGCGATCGTGAATCTGTTACAGTTAATGCCGGGCGAGAAGATCAGTGCGGTCATTCCAATCGAGAAATATAACGATGACGAATATCTGCTGATGGCTACCAAGAAAGGTCTCATCAAGAAGACCCCGATCAAAGAATATGCAAATGTCAGAAAGACAGGGCTTGCAGCAATCACACTCCGTGAGGAAGATGAGCTGATCGAGGTAAAATATACAGACAGCGATCATGATGTATTCATGATTACAAAGTATGGACAGTGTATCCGCTTCAATGAAAGTGATGTACGTCCGACAGGAAGAACATCCATGGGTGTCCGTGGTATGAACCTGGTAGACAGTGATGAAGTGATCGGAATGCAGATCGATTCACAGGGAACAGACCTGCTGATCGTGTCAGAATACGGAATGGGCAAACGTACTTCCATCGATGAATTCACAGCCCAGAACCGCGGCGGTAAAGGTGTGAAGTGCTACAAGATCACAGAGAAGACCGGTAACGTTGTAGGTGTGAAAGCAGTAGATGAGGACAATGAGATCATGATCATCAACACGGAGGGAATCATCATCCGTATGAAGTGTGACGGAATCTCAGAACTCGGAAGAGTGACATCCGGAGTGAAGCTTATCAACCTGCCGGAAGGCGATAAAGTAGCTTGTATCGCAAAAGTACGTAGAGGCGATGAATCAGAAGATGATCTGGTAGAGCCGGAAGAAAGTACAGAAGATGCAGAGAACGTAGAGACAGAAGAATAAAGATATAAAACGAGGCGGAAGATTAAAAAATTTCCGCCTCGTTTTTTGAAAAAATATTTTTATTTTTCCGCCTCATCTGCAGCAAGTTCACGAAGAATGATCTCCGCAGTCTTCTTTACAGTAGCAGCTACAAAGTCTGTACACTGTGCTTTACGTTCCGGAGAATTCTTCTCTTTGCCTTTTGTCAGAATACGGCAGCATGTTGCACCACAGTATTCCTTGAAGAAATCGTGGATTTCGTTCGAAAGCTTGAAACAGCGGTTAATCTTAGGATCACCAGGTGTCTTACGTCCGAAGAAATATCCGATACACATCGTTGCTCCGGCGAGTGCACCACAGATACATCCGCCTCCGCCAAGCCCCCATGGGAATCCGGAACTCATAGCAATCGCATCATCCGACATGTCCAGTTCAAAATTCTCCTTGATCGCATAAATGACAGATTCTGAACAGGCAAAACCCTGATTAAAGATATCTACGGCATCCTTTTGAAGTTTCTCTAAATCTACATTTGTTGTCATTATAATCCCTCCTGAAAAATGTGTTAAATCCATTATACCACGGCGAAAAAAACTTGTATATCATCTGGGAACAGAGTAAAATAAAAAAGGACAAGGTTTTTTGAGCAGGAACAGAAGGTTCCCCAAAACCCCATGTCCCCAGGAGGATATAGATGAGAAAAATCAATGTAAATACAATCACGGAAAATATAAAAGAAATGTGCATTCAGGCGAATCATTTCCTTGCCGACGACATGGACAAAGCAATGAAACACGCACTGGAGACAGAAGAAGCACCACTGGGCCGTCAGATTCTGGATCAGCTGCAGGATAATCTGAAGATCGCAGCAGAAGACATGATCCCAATCTGCCAGGATACAGGTATGGCCGTTATCTTCATGAAGATCGGTCAGGACGTACACTTCGAAGGAGGCAGTCTGGAAGATGCCATCAACGAAGGTGTCCGTCAGGGATACGTAGAAGGATTCTTAAGAAAATCCGTCGTAGGAGATCCGATCATCCGCGAGAATACAAAAGACAACACACCGGCAGTGATCCACTACAGTATCGTGCCGGGAGACAAAGTAGAGATAAAGGTTGCGCCAAAAGGATTCGGCAGCGAGAATATGAGCCGCGTATTCATGTTAAAACCAGCCGACGGGATCGAAGGAGTAAAAGAAGCGATCCTTACAGCAGTCAGAGACGCAGGACCGAATGCCTGTCCGCCGATGGTAGTCGGCGTAGGAATCGGCGGAACATTTGAAAAATGTGCACTGATGGCAAAAGAAGCCCTTACAAGAGAAGCCGGATCCCATTCCGGAACTGCCTGGGTAAAAGACCTGGAAGAAGAGATGCTTGAGACGATCAACAAGCTTGGAATCGGACCGGGCGGACTCGGAGGAACGACCACAGCTCTTGCAGTGAATGTCAATACATACCCGACACACATCGCAGGACTGCCGGTTGCAGTCAACATCTGCTGCCATGTGAACCGTCATATCATCAGGGAGGTGTAAGTATGGACAAGCATATCACAGCACCAATTACAAAAGAAACAGCCAGATCTCTTCACGCAGGAGATTATGTATATGTCACAGGAACCATCTACACAGCAAGAGATGCGGCACACAAGCGCATGGATGAAGCACTGGACCGCGGGGAATCACTTCCGATCGATATCAAAGACCAGGCAATCTACTACATGGGACCATCTCCGGCAAGAGAAGGACGCCCGATCGGATCAGCCGGTCCGACAACCGCCAGCCGTATGGACAAGTATGCACCACGTCTGCTGGATCTTGGTCAGACGGCCATGATCGGAAAAGGCAAGAGAAGCCAGGCAGTGATCGATGCGGTGGTACGTAACGGATGCGTATACCTTGCAGCCATCGGAGGAGCCGGTGCACTGTTATCCAAATGTATCAAATCCTCAGAAGTCATTGCGTACGAAGACCTCGGAACCGAAGCCATCCGTAAATTACAGGTCGAGAACCTTCCGCTCATCGTAGTCATCGACAGCGAAGGCAATAACCTGTACGAAACTGCAATCAAGGAGTATGCAAAGATATGAGAAGAATCCTTCTGATGGTACTCCGGAATATTTTCTTCGTGCCGGTCTACTGGTACAAGTTATGCTACCATGCCAGACACGTAGACAAATATACGGAAGAAGAACACTATAAATTATTAAAATACATCGATCACCGGGCAAATACATCCGGGAATATCCATATCGAGGTACACGGGCAGGAGAACATCCCTGAACAGGACGGATTCATGTTCTACCCGAATCACCAGGGACTCTACGATGTGCTCGCCATTATGGAAGCATGCCCGCGCCCGTTCGCGGTAGTCGCCAAAAAAGAAGTGGCCGACGTACCATTTCTTAAGCAGGTATTCACCTGCATGAAGGCATACATGATCGACCGCGAAGATGTGCGTCAGTCACTGCAGGTGATCGTAAATGTCAGCAATGACGTGAAGAACGGAAGAAACTTTCTGATCTTCCCGGAAGGAACAAGATCCAGACAGGGCAATCAGGTACAGGACTTCAAAGGCGGCAGCTTCAAAGCAGCGACCAGGGCAAGATGTCCGATCATTCCGGTAGCACTGATCAACTGTTTCGTGCCGTTCGACTCTAAGACAACAGAACATGTCAATGTACAGGTACATTTCTTAGAGCCGCTGCTTTACGAAGAATACAAAGACATGAAGACAACAGAGATTGCAGCAATTGTAAGAGAGAAAATCCAGCATACGATCAATGAAAATGTATAAAAGGATTACAGGAAAATGAGAGAAAAAATATTACAGGTTAAGACATTCGGCAGTTTTTCCATGATATATGACGGAAAATCCCTGTTCGGAAGAAAAGTAGGAGAGACACAGTTTGCTTCCATGATGCAGATGCTGATACATGAAAGGAAAAAAGGTGTCAGCAGGGACCGTCTGGAACAGGAACTGTTCGGGGAACGGGAAGTGGAAAATGTACATCATGCCCTTCAGAGCGTCATTTACAACGCAAAGAAGAGAATGGAAAAAGCAGGACTTCCGGATGTAAACTATATAGAGATCAGAAACGGTGTCGTCTACTGGAATGACGAGATCAAAGTACAGGAAGATGCAACCGAATTTGACCAGATATACAACAGAATAAAACATGAGAAAAATCCGGATAAAAAGATAAAAGACCTCGAAAAAATATTCGAGATCTATACCGGAGAATTCCTTGTGAAACGGCAGAGTGTGATCTGGGTTGCCATTGAAGCAAGACGGTATGAGGACATGTTCCGGGAATGTGTAGAAGAAGCAGCCGGACTGTACCGGGAAAAGCAGAACTATACACAGCTTGAACATCTCGGAGTATATGCATCGAATATCGAACCATTCTCCGATTGGGAGGCATTGACCATGGAAGCAAGGTTGCGCTGGGAAGATACGAAGAAGCCACCGATCTGTACGCCGAAACGGCAGAACGATATTTTGAAGAACGGGGATTAAAACCGTCCAAACGTCTTCTGGATTCCATGAACCAGCTTGGTAACCAGGTGATGCATTCCTACGACGTACTGGACAACATCCAGCACAATCTGGAAGAAAAAGGAATCCCGAAAGGGGCATATCTGTGCAGTTATCCGACATTCCGCGGGATCTATCATCATCTGGTGAGGATGCTGGAACGGAGCGGACAGTCGATCTATCTTATGCTGTGTACCATTGTGGACAGCAAAGGAAGACCGATGAAAGAAGGAGCCATGCTGGAAGGACTGGCAAAGAGACTGGAAGAATCCATTTGCACATCGATCCGCAACAGTGACGTCGTGAACCATTACAGCAAGGGACAATACCTGGTACTGCTGATCAATACAACGAGAGAAGACTGTGCGGTAATTCAGAAGAGAATCAATTACAAATTCCTCACAGACCGGCAGAGGACCGGCGTGAGATATTATGTGAACAGTGTAGTATATGAAAAGGATCTTTAAGATAACACTTGAAGATCCTTCTCTTTTTATCAAAAACTATTCAGCCGTCGAAAAGAGCTATTCAGCATGCGGGACGCAGCCAGGATGGTTCTTTTGCTATAATATAACAACATATTCCAATATATAGGACAGTCTGAAAAAGTCTAAGAAAAACAGAAGAAAATACCTGCTTTTTTAAAAGTTTAGACGGTTTCTTTGTCATGCCGTTTGGTAAAATATTATAAAAGTAGGAATGTCTGAAAATAAGATGGGAAAGGATAATGGGCGCGTGAGTAATACAGGAAATTATATTGGGACACCATGGGGAATTATTTTATGTGTTGATTATTATCAAGATGAAAAAATAAATGGACGTATTTATCACAGATATCAGACCGAACCGATCCGCGTTGGAGGAATGACGGAAGCAATTTTTGAAATCGATGCTTTTTTTGACCGGTTGGGATATCCGTTTCCCGGAACAGAGAGCCACTATTTTATAAAGCATGAAAAGACACAGCGGATAAAAATGGCAAGAAAGTTGAGTGATGAAGAGATGTTAAAGAATAATGGTGAAAAAGGAACATTCATAATCAGAGTAGAACAAAGACAACACAGCAGCTGGCAGGGAAGAGTTACATGGGTGGAAGAAGGAAAGACAGAGAACTTCCGCTCGGCACTGGAACTGCTCAAGATGATCGATGGCGCACTGGATGGCATGGACATAAAGGAAGACGCAGAAGAAGAGAACCAGGAGAGAGCCGTATGACAGATAAAGAATTCCGAAGACTGAAGAGAAGTCAGCTGATCGATATCATCTACCATCTGAAAAAAGAGATAGAAGAACAGAAGAAGACGATCGAAGACCTGCAAAAGCAGCTGGAAGACCGGACAATCCGGATACAGAAAACTAAGATGTTTCAGTACGCAGGTGCTTCAAGATTTGCTTATAACTGGGCTTTGGCCAGGGAAAAAGAAAATTATGAAAAAGTCTTAATATAAGTGAAGAAGAAAATAATAGTATTTATGTTTCGTAAAATGGAACTATATTCAAACTTTACGTGTACAAAATAAAAGAGAAGGGAATGAATAAGATGAAAGGAAATGCAGGACGTGGAAAACGAATAGCTGCAATCACAGCCGCAATTTTGACATTTACAGGCGTAGCAACCGTAAATCCTTACATGGTTTATGCACAGGATGCAGCGAAATCAATAACCATTACAGGAAATACAACGGAGATATTGAAAGGGTCTTCGGATGCTAAAAACCAGCAGAATCACTGGAGTATGCAGATTGATAATGAGACAGGAAAAGATATTCTGTTTTATGATTTAAAAGAAGATAATAAAGAAATCACTAAGAAGCAGGCATTCAAAGGAGATACTCTTGTACTTGACCTGGAGAATTATGACGGAAATTCTGTATATACAGTAGAGGTATATGGGGTCGACAAGAATATTAAAGCTTCTGCAAAACTTTATCAAGTGCAGGCAAATCTAACAGGTGATACAAGTACAAACGTGCCGATGGCAAATGGAGTTGTAAGCGAAGCTGAAAAAAGCAGAACATATGAGGCAAGTGAATCTTGCGTAGTGAACGATGTTGATTATGATTTGAATGGAAATGGAAATGTTTCTGTCGGTTACGACGATAATAAATCCAGTTCCGGTTACAGTGTTGACTATGTGAAACATGATTCCACAAAAAACAGCAATATTTATAAGGCCGGAGTTCAGCTTACCGATGATTCTGGAAATGTACTTAGTTCTGAAAATATTACATATTACGGAACATATACTTATCAGGCACCTAAAACCTTCAGCCAGACATCTACCGATGAAAATGGTAAGAGTATTGTGAATTATTATAAAGCAGTTGACGAAAAAGCCCAGGCAGTTCTAAAAAAAGAAGACAATGGTAAGAGTATAAAGATTGCATATCAAAAAGTAGATAGTCAGACAGCTTATGACTGGAACATCAATCTGATTGATTTGATGACTGGTAAGACACTTAAGACTGTTACGCAACAGATTGGAGTTGATGAATCACAAACTTATGATGTAGCATCCACCATTGAAAACGATGGTGTAACTTACACGTTGGATTCTTCCATGCAGTCATCTTACAAACATACATACGGCGATAAATCCAGAACGACGAACATCTATTATTATAACAAAGAAAAATGGATTCCTGAAAATGGATACGATATCACAGTCAAATATGTGAACATCGCAGATCGCTCGCAGATTACGACACAGACAATTACTGTGACAAATGAAGAAGATGCAGTAATTGATTGTCCGGCTGAATATCAGAACAACGGCCATACATATATTCGTCTGAAAGGACAGAGTGATACAATCCGTCATAGCTACTACTCAAATATCCGTCAGTATACGATCTACTATCGTGATAGCCAGGATACTATCAATGCAGATACAGAAATTACTTATGTGGTAGTAGATGGTGGAGAGATTACTGTAGATGATGTAATCTACAGAGTGGTACCGGGAACAACCGTGGCAGTTGCACAAAATCCAGGAACAACGAATGCAGCAACTGGTGAAACAGTAGGAGCATCCACAACCGTACTTGGTGATGGCAACACAGAAGGCACTACATCTCAGGTTGTACAGAGTGCAGATGATCAGGTGCCGTTGGCAGATCAGAAACTCGATAACAAAAAGACATCCAAAGACGAAGGAACACCATTAGCTCAAACATTGATTGAAAACAAAGTCGGAATGGCCATCGCAGTTGCAATTGTATTGCTGCTGGTCATCTTTGGAATCTTTATGGCAACTAAGAAACGCAATGAGAAGGGGAGGTAGGACAATATGAAACATACAAGACGTTGGCTCGCCTTGATACTTGCAATTGCACTTGTCGCAGCAAATGCATCTTATCAGTTAGGAACATCCCTATATGCAAAGGAAGATCAGGCGGCAGTAGAAACTCAGAGTGAAGAAAACCAGAAACAGGAAGCTGTTAATACAGAAGAACCGAAAAGTACCGGAAGTGCTCAGGTCGAAGAAGTTCAAGAAGATCAGAATACTTCTGATGATGCCACACAGGCAGAAGAAAGTAAAAATACTCAGGCAGATGCAAAAGCCTCCAGTTCCGCAGATAACAATGCGGAGCAGAATCAGGCAGATACCGCACAGGCAAATGAAAATGCAGTTGCAGCTGCAACTGTAACTGCTTCAGATGTTGCTCCAACACTGGCTGCTAATACAGACGGAAGCGTCAGCGGAAGCGGGTATGATAGTATTACGCTAGTAGTTAATACAGATGGAATCACGAATCAAAATAATACAGAATTTAAGATTAAGTTTGACACTGGTAATGCAGAAAATAATCAAAAGATTTCCGCTTCAAATCTGAATCCATCCAATGGAATGACAGGCAATTTGAAGAAGAATAATGGTGGAACATTTGAAGTAAAGGGGTTTAATAAAAATTCATTTACGATTACTGTTTTAAAAGGTGATAACAGTAAAAATAGTGTAAAAACAGTATCAACAGTAGATATAGCAAGTGGAACAGTTACACTGACCATTTCTGACTATTATGAGTCTTTTTACAACGATAAAACATTTACCAATCCTACCGCAACATCACTTGGAAGTGTTAATGATTTTGCAGTATTTGCAAATAATTACAAGAACCACGTAGATATGGAAGGTAATATTGCAGTAAAAAATCTTAAGCTTGCCAATACAAATAGTGGTAACTCTGATGAAGTACAGGCAAGAGATTTTAATTTGAACTATGTAGAGAACTTTGAATTAAATTCTATGAACAGTGAGTTCTTCCGTAAGGCAGATCCACTGATTATAGGAGATTTATATGAGATAAATACACAGGATTCAAACTTTAATCTGAAACTTGCAAATGGTTCAGTAATCAATCTTGGTCCATCCAACAAAATGAAAGATGTTGTGAACATTAAGAATTCCTCATATAAGATTAATTTTGATGAGGCAATGGCTGGGTTAAGACAATATGCAAGTGCAATGTACGGAAAATCAGATACAGAAGGTGTGACATTCAAAGATCCAAATGGAAGGACTATAACTAAATCCGGACATGTTCGTACGATTGAATGTAAACCTAATGTCAATAATATTATTAATATTAAAGCAAGTGAATTACAAAAATGGGGTCAGGAAAAGGAAAGTCAATCAGGCAGTAATGTAGATATTACAGGACTTGGAAGCACAGGATCTGTTACATTTAATATTGAATATGATGTAGCAACAGAATTTACAAAACCACATTTTACAATTAATGGAACTGGAACAGGTGGTTATGACGTAACAGGAGGAAGAATCCTTCTGAACTTCGGTACACAGCAGGGAGAAATTACTTTTGGAGAGTTATATTCCGGAACAATTCTTGCACCGAACGCAACAGTCGATATCTATACAACACATAATGGTTCTGTATTCGCTGATACAGTAGAGAACATTAACGGAGAGATTCATAAGAATCCATGGAAACCGGGAAATGAACAGAAACCAGCATCTGTGAAGGTTACTCTGAAAGGTACGAAGACTTTAAACGGAGCTTCCGCCCAGAAAGATGCATTTTCATTCCTTCTTCAGCAGACTGATGAAAATGGAACGGTACTTGAAAATGGCTATCAGCAGAATGTAAAGAATGGTGAGAATGGTCAGATCAGTTTTGATGAGATTACTTACACGACACCTGGAACATATTATTACAAGATTTCAGAAGTATCAGGCAGTGATGTGAATATCAGATATGATGCATCTGTTTACAAAGTTGTGGTGACTGTAGATGAGAACATGACTGTAACAGTTGCCTACTATAAGGACGGCAATCTGGTTAATAGTGATACAGGAGCAGCATTTTCAAATACATCAATTGTAAGAGAAGTAAAGGCTTCCCTTCAAGGAAATAAGACTTTGAATGGGCAGCCGTCAACAGCATCATATAAGTATCAGGTCGTTGAAGTAGCTGATGAAAAAGGAACAGTGAAAGATAACGCCCAGAGCTGGGAAGTAACAAATAATACAACAGAAACCGCAGCAATTGAATTTCCAGAATTTACTTACAATGCCGCAGGCGATTATTACTATAAAGTTACAGAGGTAAATGCAAATGCTGATGGCATGGAATATGACCCGAGTGTATATATTGCACATGTGTCAGTAGCAGCACAGAATGATGGTTCCCTGACAGCTTCTGTTACATACAGAAAATATGCAAGTGCTGATCAGATGAATTCGGAATCAGCAGCAAATGCAGATAAGATTACATTTGCAAATAAGACATTAAAAGCACAGGTAACATTTACTGGTAATAAGACAGTCAATGGTTCTGAGGCAAAAGATAAATTCTCTTTCAAAGTTGTAGAAAAAGATAAAGACGGAAATGTAGTTAATACAATTTCCGATAACATTACGAACAAGACTGGTGAGGGAGAAAACGGAGCAATCCAGTTCCCGACTATCGATTACACCAAATCCGGAACTCATTACTATGAGATCAGTGAGAATTCACAGATAGGCAACAGTGTTCATTACGACAAGACAACATACACAGCTGTTGTAAAAGTCACAAAGACTGCAGACGGACTTGTTGCAAGCACAAAGTATTATAAAGATTACAATTATTCTGATACATCCAAGAATAAAGAAAGCAAAGGTACTTTAGACTTTGCCAATAAGATGCAGACAAGCATCCGACTTCACGGAACGAAGATGCTTGACAACGATAAGGCAAAAAAAGATGCATTTACATTTGACATTATCCAGGTCGATGAAAATGGAACAGCAGTTGCAAATGGATACACAGAAGAAGTAAAGAATGGTGCAAATGGAGCAATCGAATCCAAAGATATTCCATTTACAGCACCGGGAACTTATTACTACAAGGTTACAGAGAAAGCTGGAAACAAGGAGAATATCGCATATGATAAATCTTACTACACAGCAGTTGTAACGGTAGAAAAGAATGGATTAAATCTTTCTGCAAGTGTTCAGTATTACAAGAATGCCAATGGAGGTCAGATTACAGACCAGACATCAGCAGATATGACATTCCAGAATAAGACGAAAAAGACAAGTATTCAGCTCAATGGACAGAAGACACTTCTTGGAAAAAATCAGTCAACTGGAGCAGCATTAACACTTCAGGATGGTGAATTTTCATTTGACATTGCAGAAGCTGATGCAAATGGAACAGTTAAAAAAGATGCTTCAATTAAGACAGTGAAGAATAAGGCAGACGGAAGCATTACATTTCCGGATTACGAGTATAATGCCACAGGAGATTACTACTACAGAATTTCTGAAAAGCAGTCATCTAATCCGGCAATAGCGGGAATGGATTACGATGAGAGCATTTATCTTGTACATGTAAAAGTTGCCAATAATGAGGCAGGAGATGCATTTACAGCACAGATTCAGGACGTTGTAAAATATGCAGATCAGACAGCTCTGAAAGATAAGAATGGTACAACCGTCAACGGAACAGAGATTGCCAATAATAATGTTGCAGCATTTACAAACCGTGTACGTTATGGTTCCATTACATTTACAGGTAATAAGACTTTGAATGATAAACCTTCAGCAGAAGCTTTCCGTTATACAGTTGTTGAAAAATCAGCAGATGGCGGAATCGTAGAGGATGGTTACAAGAGCGGGGTTATTAAAAACGATGCGAACGGAGCAATCCAGTTCCCAGCCATTTCTTATACGAAAGCCGGAATCCATTACTATGATGTAAGAGAAATAAATGACAGCGCAGATACCACTGGAATTGCTTACGACAACACTGTATATACGGTGGTTGTAGTGGTTGAAGATGATAACAGTGAAAGTGGTACAGGTCTTACTACAAACGCTGTATATTACAAAGATTTCGACTACAAAACAAAAACTGGAACAAAGGTTGAGAATAACAGTATTACATTTGCAAATAACATGAGTGCTTCTGTAAGCTTAGAAGGTATGAAGACACTGGATGGAAAGAAAGTGTCCAAAGCTGGTGAGTATAGTTTTGACATCGTTGAGACAAATGCATCAGGTGATGCACTTGAAGGTGAAGCACCACAGTCAGTATCCAATGATAACACTGGTAAGTTTACATTCCCGGCTTACACATACACAGACGAGGGAACGCATTATTACAAGATTACAGAGAACCAGAACAATCCGAAATCAGGAATCAAGTATGATACATCAAGCTATCTTGTAACTGTAACCGTTGCTAAGACTGTAGAAGACGGAAAAGTTTCTCTTAAGGCTACAGTAACAGATACTAAGAAGACAGATGCCAACAACACGGTATCAGATACAAACGACATTACATTTAATAACCAGACAATCACATATTCCGACGCAAAGATTCAGCTGACAGCAACCAAGAATCTGGCAGGAAGTCCATCTGAAAAAGAATTTGATTTCAAGATGGAAGAGTGTGACGAAAATGGAAATGTAACAGCTGGAACAAAAGTAGTTACAGCAAGTAATGATAAGAGTGGACTCATTACCTTTGATGAATTGACATACAAAGATGCCGGAACGCATTACTACAAGATCAGTGAAGCAGCTTCGGAGAATCCGGAAGCCAATATTGTTTACGACAATGCAGCTTATATTGTAAAAGTGGACGTAACAAAGGATGATACGGCAGCAGCATTAACAGCAACAGCATCTGAGTACAAGAAACTTGTAAGTGGTGCAGACGGACAGACAACAACAGAAAATGTTGAGTCGGTTGTATTCAATAACGGAATCAAAGTATCCACATCATTTACAGGACAGAAATATGTAGATGGTGAGCTGGCATCAACAGCCGGAGCATTTAGCTTCACCCTTACAAGAACAGATGATACATATGCAAATGCATTGACAGGCGAAGATGCATACAGTGAGACGGTTTCCAATGATGCAGCTGGAAATATTACATTTACAGAGATCAACTACGATACACCTGGAGATTATTACTACACGATTTCTGAAAATGTATCAGAACAGCAGGAAGCTAATATGTACTATGACGAGGCTGTTTACAGGGCAAAGGTAACAGTAAGTAAGGACGGTCAGATAACAGTCGAGAAGAGCGTTGTTCCTTATGATGGATACGAAGGTGATGACGGAAATACATTTGAGCCAGTAGAGGACGATGAATTCCTGATATTTAATAACTATCACTTTATGACAATGAGTATGGATTATGCTCTTGCCACGATTACAGGAACTAAGACATTGAAAGGTGGTAATCTGGAAGCCGGAGAATTCCGATTTGGACTGTACTAAGAAAAATACAGACAATGGTTCTGTACTCTTTGATTCCATTATATTTGATGAAGTTGGAGATTATAATTACACAATTAAAGAATTGATTCCGTCAGATCCGGGACAAATTACTTATGATGACAGAGAAATCAAGGTCAATGTAAGTGTAACAAAGGATGATACAACAGGAAATCTTGAGACGGCCATTACTTATCTTGAAGATAATGCACCGACAGAAGAGCCGACATTTGTAAATATATATAATCCAATCAGCATACGCGTACAGAAGACTTCTAAAGACGGCAGTAAAGATCCGCTTAAGGGAGCAACTTATGCACTGTATAAAGTACTTAGTGGTGAAGGCCGCGACATTCTGATAGGCACACAGATATCGGATGAAAATGGTTATATGACATTTGAAAATGTAGAACCAGGAACTTATTACTTCAAAGAAGTTTCAGCTCCAGCAGGTCATACTGTTGACGAATATGCAACAAAGAAATTCACGGTATCTGCAGATGGTACGATTAACCAACTGACAGCAAAAAGAAGTAGTAGAAGTACACAGGCAGTGATGTTCAGTCTTGACTCTCTGACAGCGGAAGATGCACAGATTAGTGCCCTTGAAGCAGACGATAACAAAGATGCTATAGTACTTGCCGAGGCACCGGGAGTCAGTGATGAAGTGACAAAACTTAGTGTATCAAAACTGGATTATACAAATCATGAATTTGTGACAGGAGCCAAGATGCAGATTCTTGAGAAATCCTCCGGTAAGATTGTAGCAGAGTGGACGACAGGAGATTCAGCCGAGTCATTCGAACGAAAATTGAATGTTGATACATCGTATATTTTACGTGAGGTATCTGCACCAGAAGGATATGATCTTGCTGAAGATACAGAATTTATAATTGATGCATATGGAATTCTGAGCATTATATCAGGTCCGGATGCGGAGAAGACAAGTGATACAGCCTTAAGGATCTATGATAAAAAACTTGGCGTGACAAAAGTAACAAAAAATACGAAAGAAAATCATAATCAAAAATTTGTGGATGTAGTAAAAACTGTGAAAACAGGAGATACAGCCCAGATTGGATTATTTGCAATTCTTTCTATTGCAGCAATTGTGGTTGTGATTATCGTACTTCGCAGAAGAAAAAATTTATAAAGTAAATGATTGAGGGGGCTGTGAAAAAAGAATAGTCCCCAAAAAAGAAAGACCAAGAGTTTATAATGAACTCTTGGTCTTTCTTTCTGTTGCCAAGCATACGACAAAAAGGTCCGGTGGACCTTTTT
>UMEH01019440.1_pt1 | contig 28090 bp, 13 predicted proteins | sample 1964681 | NCBI WGS metagenome assembly UMEH01 (sample SAMEA4836013, study PRJEB28245) | human gut metagenome | biome: gut microbiome; material: fecal sample | place: Denmark | collected 2008
TACGCCGTAATGGCGCATCCGTTCCGGGTCCAGCTGCACTTGATATTCCTTGATGTCGCCACCCAGTACGGCTACTTGTGCCACACCGCCCGTAGAGAGCAGGCGGGGACGTATGGTCCAGTCGGCAATGGTACGCAAATCCAGCATAGAGGTCGAATCTGCTGTCAGACCTACAATCAACATCTCGCCCAAAATGGACGATTGTGGGCCTAGTGTCGGCTTGCCTACGTTGGCCGGTAAGGATTCGCTGACGACTGCCAGCTTCTCACTGACAATCTGCCGGGCAAGATAGATATCTGTATCCCAGTCGAATTCTACCCAGACTACAGAAAAACCGTTCGTTGAGGAAGAGCGTACACGGCGCACACCCGTTGCACCGTTTACAGCCGTTTCTACGGGAAAAGTGACCAGCTGTTCCACTTCCTCTGCTGCCATACCATTTGCTTCGGTCATGATGACCACGGTCGGCGCATTGAGGTCAGGGAACACATCCACTTCCGTATGCATGGCGGTATAAGTACCGCCAGTCAGCAACAGCACCGATGCTACCAGCACCAGGATGCGGTTCTGAAGAGAAAAACCAATTATTTTGTTTAACATCTTTTTATTTACTATTTACAATGTACAATTGGGCTGCGCAATGTCAGCCGCACTTGCTGTTTTATCTAATATTTCTTGTTTATCTGACTTTACACTCCCCATTCGTCACGTAACCCTTATACTGCATAGCGAAATGGTACTTTGTAAATTGTCAAATTGTACATGAGATTAGTGTTCATGGCTATGTGCCGGAATAGCATTCGTTGCCGATGCCAGCTTCACTTGATAGGCTCCTTGGGTTACGACGCGATCGCCTGCTTTTATGCCGGAAAGGATTTGTACACTTTCGCCATTGTCGGCACCCAGGGTGACAAGCTGTTTTTTGTAGCCCTCTTCATCCAGTTGCAGGTAGACAAAGAAGCTGCCTTGTTCCTCGGTCAGCGCACTGTGAGGAAGAGACAACACGTTCTCCATTGGTGAGGATAATAGGAATACTTCTACAAACGAGCCGGGAATAACGTCTCCCTTATTGTCGAATTCAAAAGTTACGGGTACATAATATCCGTTCTCACCCGAAGCCTTTCCATAAGAAAGCATGCGCCCGCCCAGTTCTTTCAATGTATATACCTTATTATTATAAGGAGTACAGAAGTTGGCAGAACCGATGCTGTTTAGGTAAGGATAGTACTTTTCGGATACATCCGCACGCAGGAAAAGCTTGCGGTTCTGGGTGACGCTTACCAACGGCTGGCCGACGCTGACGTAGTCCCCTTCTTTCACCAACAGATTCTTCACATAACCGCTGATGGGAGAAACAACAGCCTGGCCGCTTGCCGAATGGTTCTTTGCGACTGCCTCGTAACTGATACGGGCATTTTCGTAAATCTGTTCGGCTTGCGCGAATTCCTTTTCAGATACGATTTTGTTGCCTACAAGCGCTTTCATACGCTCGTATTCTTTTTTGGAAACCTCGTAGGCTATCCGGGCTTTCTGCACCGGGTCTCCGTCGGCCATGTTTTTGGATGACAATACCACCAAAGGAGTACCTTTGCTGACACTCATTCCTTCGATAACTTTTCCCTTGAAGGAAACCACGCCTGCTACTGTAGCTACGGCTACGCTCTCGTCTCCCTGGGCTGCCATCACCTGGCCGCTGGTCTTGATGACTTGATGGAAACTACCCGGTTCAACAGTGCTGACTGCTACGCCGGCAGCTTGCGCCTTTGCTGGTGGCAGGATGATTTCATCGCTTCCTCCGGCATGGTTTTCCTGCTCTTCGTGCTCATGGTTGTGTCCCTCATGTTCGTGGTCATGTCCCTCGTGGTCATGTCCGTCATGATTGTGCTCTTCTGTTTCGTGATTATGTCCTTCGTGGCTGTCTCCGGACTTACTGTTACAGGAGCCTAAAAGGAATAATCCCAAGACTCCCATGAAAATAACTTTTTTCATGATGATATTTGTTCTTACTTTTTGATTTTGAATACAAAGTTAGGGCATAGGGCGTGCAACCAAATTGCATTGTTCCTTATGCCGGATAGAAATCTGTCCCGGTGATGTTCCGGTAACAGTTAAGCAAGAAGAGACGGAGGGGCACGAAGTCCCGTAGCACATATGATAAATGTGCTATGAAGAGATTCCAGATAGATACACTCCTGCCTGCTTATGTCAAACTCGGGTAGGATGAGTAACTTGGAAAAAGGTTCAATGAGTAGGGTAACTGCCCACAAGGCATCCGGATGTGAACACACATCATTGGAAGAGCTGGGCGTCTGTTGTACAAAGTGGGTTGTCATGCATCCCGTGTCGCAACAGCAGTGCTCGTTGCCCGGGCTATGACGGTGTCCGCAGCAATCGGCGGTGATATCATTCTTCATGCATATCATTCCGTCGGCATGATGATGGTGGGGAATGACGGGTATCACCAGCATTATCAAGCTGATGAAAAAAAGAATATAGGTTATGTACTGTTTCTTTTTCATTCCTCTATCTTTGGACGGATGCAAAGATAGAGGTTAAGGACTTAATTACCAAATAGAAAATGCTAAAAAGGTTTGAATAACATATTCAATCCCTCATTCATGCTGGGGTGGGTGAAAATGAAGTCCCGCAGGAAATGGTAACGCTGTCCCGTTTTCATGATTGATGCTACGGTATTGATTACTTCTGGTGCATCGGCACAAAGTAGGGTACAACCCAGAATCCGTCCGGTATGGATGTCTACAATAGCTTTGAGCATACCGTCTATGCTGTGTAGCGTACGGGCACGTGGAATCATGGCAGCAGGGATACGTGCCACATGTATGGAATAACCGTTCTTCATCGCTTCCTCTTCCGTCAGTCCTATATGTGCCAGCGGTGGGTCGGTGAAAATGGCAAAGGGGATTGGATACCGGTCTTTTGTACTCCTTTTTTTGTTTTCAAAGAGTTGATTACGGATGATACGGAAATCATCGATGGACAAGTAGTCGAACTGTTCGTCTCCTTTTACGTCCCCCAGGGCCCATACGTGTGGGGCTGTAGTCCGTAATTGGTTGTCGACAACGATGGCTCCCCGCTTGTCTGTTTGTATACCCGCTTTTTCCAGATTCAGCTCTGCAGTCATAGGCTTGCGACCGATGGCTACCAGCAAGGCATCTCCTTTCAGGTAGTAGGGAGTGCCGTTTGCACTGTCCGTATAGGTCAGAGTTATTCCTTCGGCTGTGTCGTACACGGATTGGACACGGGCGTTCAACCGGACATTGATACGTTTTCGGTTCAATGCTTCCAGCATGGAGGCGGCAATGTCGCGGTCCACTTTAGGCAGAAAGCGGTTTCCCGCTTCCAGCAGTGTGACATGGCTTCCAAAGCCTGCATACATAGTGGCAAACTCCAATCCGACAGCACCGCCGCCGATGACGAGCAGGTGTGCGGGCAGTTTGTTCGATTGCAGCAAGGTCTCACTGGTATATACGTACTTGCTCTCCTTGAGTCCGTCGATGGCAGGCAGGATAGGGGTGGACCCGGTGTTGATGAATATCTCTTTTCCCTCAAGAATCGTTTCGTCCTTGCCGGAGACTATACGGATTGTATTTTCGGACAAGAAAGAAGCAGTTCCGTCATAGAGGGTTATATTAGGCTTGTTTTTTACATTTTCATAATTTTTCTCACGCAGGAAGGATACAAGCTTGTCTTTCCGCGCCACGGCAAGTGCATACAGTTTGGACTGGTTCTTATAATCGTCATAGTATCTTTTTTCCGCATATTCCGATTCGTGAATCAGAGCTTTGGTAGGGATACATCCTACGTTTACACATGTTCCTCCGTACATCTGAGGGGAACGTTCCACGATGGCTACTTTCCAATTCCGTTCGGCCAGTTCGGCGGCCAATAACTTGCCGCCCTTGCCGAATCCTATTATGATGGCATCATATTGTTTCATTTTAATATCTCTTAGTTAAGTGTTTAGTAAAATGAAAACAATATGTATCGGCCATTTGTTCGGACGCCGGGTTTAGCAGATGCTTATCGTTCCAGTTCGCGGAGGGAGTCCATTTTCTTCTTTTCAAGGAATTCGTAGATGCCGCTCAAGTGCTCTTTCACTTGTTTGTTGCCGAATTCATATACCTTGCTTACCAGTCCGTCCAGGAAGTCACGGTCGTGGCTGACGAGGATAAGGGTACCGTCAAAATCCAGTAACGCTTGCTTCAGGATATCTTTGGTTTTCATGTCCAGATGGTTGGTCGGTTCGTCCAGTATCAGCAGATTCACCGGTTCGAGCAAAAGCTTTATCATGGCGAGGCGCGTGCGCTCTCCACCGGAAAGCACCTTGACCTTCTTCATGGACTCTTCGGGGCCACCGAACATGAAGGCACCCAGCAGGTCGCGTATCTTGTTGCGGATTTCCCCTTTTGCCACATCGTCGATGGTCTGGAATACGGTCAGGTTCTCATCCAACAATGAGGCCTGGTTTTGTGCGAAATATCCAATCTGCACGTTGTGTCCTATCGTGAGGGTGCCTTCATGTTCTATTTCCTTCATGATGCACTTCACTAACGTTGACTTTCCTTCACCGTTCTTACCAACGAAAGCAACCTTGTCTCCCCGTTCTATGGTGAGGTTGGCATTCTTGAAGACCACATGGTCACCGTAACTTTTCCCTACTCCCTCCATGATGACGGGATAATTGCCTGAGCGGGGAGAAGGAGGGAATTTGAGGCGTAACGCTGAAGTGTCTTCTTCATCCACTTCCAGCAGTTCCAGCTTCTCCAGCATTTTTACGCGGCTTTGCACTTGCAGGGTTTTGGAGTAGGTGCCTTTGAACCGTTCGATGAATTCCTTGGTTTCGGCAATGAACTTCTGCTGGTCGTCGTAGGCTTTCTGTTGCTGTTCGCGGCGTTCCTTGCGGAGTTCCAGGTATTTGGAGTAGTTTACTTTGTAATCGTATATCCGTCCCATGGTCACTTCAATGGTACGGGTGGTGATGTTGTCTACGAATTTACGGTCGTGGCTGATGACGATGACAGCCTTTCCATTGCTGATAAGGAAATCTTCCAGCCATTGTATGGATTCTATGTCCAGATGGTTGGTAGGCTCGTCTAGCAACAGCACGTCAGGCTTTTGCAGCAACAGCTTGGCAAGCTCGATGCGCATGCGCCATCCGCCGCTGAAGTCACTGGTCTGGCGGTTGAAGTCTTCGCGTACAAAGCCCAGTCCGAGCAGTGCTTTTTCCACATCCTCCTCGTAATTGGTGGAGTCGATGGCATAGAACTTTTCGCTTAAGGCGGAGACATTCTCGATAAGTTCCATGTAGCTGTCGCTTTCGTAGTCGGTACGCGTTTCCAGTTCCTTGTTGAGGCGCTCTATTTCAGCTTCCATTTCATGCAGGTGGGCAAAGGCTTGCGCCGCTTCCTGGAATACGGTACGTCCGTCTTCCGTCATAAGGTGCTGTGGAAGGTAAGCTATGACACTGTCCTTGGGGGCTGAGATTTTTCCACGGGTAGGTTGTCTTACACCTGCCAGGATTTTCAACAATGTACTTTTCCCCGCTCCATTTTTACCCATCAGGGCGATACGGTCTTTTTCGTTGATAACGAAAGATATGTCACTGAATAAAGTAGTTCCGCCGAATTCTACGGCCAGTCCGTCTATAGAAATCATTATATATTTTTTTAATGAGCTGCAAAGATAGTGCAAATCTATTATTTTTTATATCTTTGCCCCTATATAAACAAAACGCATAGGTCATGGAAATAGAAAAAGTGTCAGGAGATTACCGTCCGCTTATTCTGGTTGCGGAAGATGATGATAGTAACTTTAAACTGATAAAGGCTATTATCGGCAAGAAATGCGAGATACTATGGGCAAAGAATGGTGAGGATATTGTAAATTTGTTCGAAGAGAATCGCGACAAGGCGGAAGCTATTCTGATGGATATAAAAATGCCTATTATGAACGGGCTGGATGCTACGGTGATTATTCGCAAGAAGGATAAGGAACTTCCCATCATCATGCAGACCGCTTACGCCTTTACTGCCGACCGCGAAAAAGCCTTGGAGTGCGGAGCCTCGGAAGTGTTGGTAAAACCCATCACTCTGTCTGCTTTGCGTACATGTCTGAGCCGTTATTTACCTAAATTAGTTTGGTAAGGCTTTACTGATAATAAAAAGGGAACCGGATGACTAAGTAATGAATATATCATCCGGTTTCCTTCTTTTTATTCTTGTGCATTGTCTTTTCTCTCTTCCATCTTCTTTTTTACAAATTCGATTTTGAGATTGGCTTCTTCCATATTCTTCTTTATTTCCGTCATGGATGACAGCAGTTGTGCCAGTTCGTAGACGCTGGCAAGGGCCTGGCGGTCGGCGGCAGTCATGGTGATGGAATAGGGACGTTCCCCTTGATAGTTGACTTTGATATTCTTGTCCTTGTTCAGATAAAGGAACCCCATGACGTTTCCGTCTTCTCCCAGTTTGAAGTCTGCCTTTTCAATCTTTTCACCGAGGTCAGTGGTTTCGTAGCTGTCTTTGGCGGCGGGTGTTTCGGCAAAGCTACCATCGGGAGCAGTGACTTTGACGGCCACATGGTGGATATTATGGGCTCCGCAATAAATGGAAGTCATGCTCATGACTCCGTTTTCGTCTACCTGGAAGCGAAGGAAAGAGCGATGCAGATTTTTTTCTATCACTTGGGAAGGATGAAGGTAATTGCCGATATTCTGGTATTCGGCATCTTTTTCAAAGGTGTATTTCCCTTTGATTGCATCGAAATCCTTTTGCTTGGCTTGAAGCATACTGTCCAGATAGACCAGGCTCTTTTCCTGCTCTTTCAGTTCCACTTCCTGCATCAGGCCGATGCCTGCACGGCGAGTTTCAAACGCTTTGGGATAGAGCATCTTGATGCTGTCAATCAGAATCTTCGCTTCATTGTAGTTGCCGAGTTCAAACGCTTCGCGGGCAGCTTGTAGTTTTTCACCGGCCTTCTTCTCCACATCTTCGCAAGAGAAGAGTGTACAGCATAGGCATGCAAGGAGTATTACTTTTTTCATATTTGTTGTTCTTGGAGTTAGAGTCCACAAAAATAGAAATAATATCTTTATCTTTGCAGCATTTTAATGTGCAAATGTGCTAATAGACCATTAACACATTTGCGTATTCATTACATTAGCGCATTATTTATGATAGATTTGACGGCAGAAGAACTGAAGCAATATTTTAGTGATGATATATTCAAGCGGATATCCGAAACGGCTGATGAATTGGGATTGGAATGTTACGTAGTCGGTGGATATGTACGTGATATTTTCCTGCAACGTCCTTCCAAGGATATTGATGTGGTGGTGGTAGGCAGTGGCATTGCCATGGCCGAGGCGCTGGGTAAGCGTCTGGGGCGTGGGGCGCATGTTTCCGTCTTCAAGAATTTCGGTACGGCACAATTGAAGTACTATGGTACGGAAGTTGAGTTTGTGGGTGCAAGAAAAGAATCGTATACACACGATTCCCGCAAGCCTATTGTAGAGGACGGTACATTGGAGGATGACCAGAACCGCCGTGATTTTACCATCAATGCACTGGCTGTTTGCCTGAACCGGGTGCGTTATGGCGAGTTGGTCGACCCCTTTGGCGGTATTGGAGACTTGAAGGAAAAGACCATCCGGACTCCCCTCGACCCTGATATAACTTTCAGTGATGACCCTTTGCGCATGATGCGCTGTGTCCGTTTTGCCACCCAGCTGGGATTCTATATTGACGATGAGACATTCGATTCTCTGGAGCGTAATCGCGAACGCATCTCCATCATCTCCAAAGAACGCATTGCAGACGAACTGAACAAAATCATCTTGTCACCTATTCCGTCTAAGGGATTCATTGAGCTGGACCGCTGTGGTCTGCTGGAACTGATATTCCCGGAACTTGTTAGGCTGCAAGGCGTGGAGACGCGCAATGGACGCGCCCATAAGGACAATTTCTACCATACGCTCGAAGTACTCGACAACATCAGCAAGAAGACCGACAACCTTTGGCTACGCTGGGCAGCTCTTCTGCATGATATAGCCAAGCCTGCCACCAAGCGTTGGGAACCCCGTGCGGGCTGGACGTTCCATAACCATAATTTCATTGGCGAGAAGATGATACCCGATATTTTCCGCAAGATGAAGCTCCCTATGAATGAGAAGATGAAATATGTGCAGAAAATGGTGAGCCTGCACATGCGTCCCATTGTGATAGCGGATGATGTAGTGACCGACTCGGCAGTGCGTCGTCTCTTGTTTGAGGCAGGTGATGATATAGACGACCTGATGACACTGTGCGAAGCCGACATTACTTCCAAGAATATGGAGCGTAAGAAACGCTTCCTTAATAATTTTCAGTTGGTACGCCAGAAGCTGAAGGATTTGGAGGAACGCGACCGTATCCGTAATTTCCAGCCTCCGGTCAGTGGTGAAGAAATCATGAAGACTTTCGGCCTTTCTCCTTGCCAGCAGGTAGGTGCCTTGAAGAGTGCCATTAAGGATGCCATTTTGGACGGCATCATTCCCAATGAATACGAAGCCGCCCGTGCATTTATGTTGCAACGGGCGGAGAAGATGGGGCTTAAGGAGTTATGAGTTATAAGTTGCATGTTATGTACCATGCGTTATAACTCATAACTTATAACTCTTCTTTTTCTACTTGGAACTTGCGGCTTACTTTCATCAGGTTGATGGTGTAGGTCACTACGTTCTGGGCTTCTTGTATCATAGTCAGGTATACCATGCTGACTTTGATGCTGCCGCTCTGGCTTTGGATGCGTTGCAGCTCTTCGCGTTTCAGGTGAGACAACTGTCCGTTGAGGTCGTTGGCTTTGCGAATCTCTGTTTCCAGTTCATCATAATTGTTCGTTTCCAGCTTGTGGCGGCATACTTGTAACAGATAGCAGATGTCTTCGGCTACGTCTGTAAATTCTCCTTTCTGAATGGCATCCAGCGGATTGAAGTTATTGTCTATGTGCTCTAAGCAAGGTTCGCAAAGACGGCCTACGCTGTACACCAGTTCGCTGGCAAAGTCGTTGCCTTGATAGTAATAGAGTCCTTTTTCCAGTACGGTATTGTTGTCGAGACGGCACATGGCAAGTGTTCCGGTACGCTTCATCTGCTTGATGAGTTGTTTTTCGAATTTTACTGAGCCCATGGCACGACGCAGTCCGCGTAGATTCTCGTGTAGGAAGGAAGTGACGGTACGTTCAAAATTCTCTTCTGTGAATTCCATAATCTTCACCAGTTCTTCACGGGTATGCTTGCGGAGCAATTCGATGACTTCATTGTTGTCCGTACTCTTCATCAACTGTTTCAGGGTCTCGTTGCCTTTTTCTTTCTCCTTGCGCTTTTTGTACATCACTTGGCTACGAATCAGCATGAAAACTGCCAGACCAATCAGTGCCAGGATGGCAACCGTACCACCGAAATGGATAATCAGTGCTACGAAGAAACAGATGGTGAACGCTGCTCCGGCAGTGATGAACCAACCGCCGATAACGCTGAGCACACCCGTAATGCGGAATACCGCCGAATCACGTCCCCAGGCACGGTCGGCAAGCGATGTACCCATGGCTACCATAAAGGTGACGTAAGTGGTGGAAAGGGGAAGTTTCAAGGAAGTTCCCAAGGCGATGAGCAGACCAGCCAATACGAGATTGACGGAGGCGCGAACCAAGTCAAAAGCGGCGCCGTCGGCTATGATGGCTTCATCCTTCTGGAAGCGTGTGTTCATCCACCGCTTGCTGCTTTCGGGCATCGTTTTGGATATTCCGTTAGCCAGGGTCATGCTGAAGCGTACCAGCGTGCGGGCTATCGGGGTACTTCCGAAGTTCTCTTCACCGTCATCCTGGCGGGCAAGGTCCACGGAAGTCTTGATGACATTGTGGGCTTTCTTGGATGTGCAGAGTGCATAGACCATGATAGCGCCTGCACCGATAAGGAAATACCACGGGGTTTTGGCTGCACCGAGGAGTGAGGACATCAGGAATCCGTCGGGGCCGGCGGCCGTACCATTGGCTGTATAGTCAATAAATGAGGAATATCCTGCGAGGGGGACACCGATAAAGTTCACCAAGTCATTGCCGGCAAAGGCAAGAGCGAGGGCGAAAGTACCCATCAGAACCACTACTTTGAAGACATTTATCTTGCACCAATGCAGTATCTGCATCAGTATGGTGAAGAATACAAAGAAACCGGTTATCAGCAATGCGGTATTGTCGTGTATCCATTGCTTGTTTTCAGGGGTCATGAATGAGCTGTCTTTCAGCCCCTTTATCAGCATGAAGTAGATGATGCTGGTGGCAGCTATACCACCGAATAGCGCGATGCTGTATTTCATGTTCTTCTTGTAGTTGAAGGTGAACACGATACGTGCCAGCCACTGTACCAGCATACCGAAGAAGAAGGCAATGGCTACGGATACAAAAATGGCCATGATGACAGAGAGTGCCTTGTCTGTATTGATGAGGTCGCCCAGTCCCAATGTATCGCTGTTATAGACCTTGATGAGCGCCAGTGCGAACGTACCTCCCAACAGTTCGAACACCATGGATACAGTGGTGGAGGTAGGCATTCCCATAGTGTTGAAGACATCTAATAGCACGACGTCCGTCAACATGACGGCAAGCAGAATGCACATGATTTCGGCAAAGTAGAAGTGCTCCGGTTGATAGATGCCGTGTCGTGCAATGTCCATCATGCCATTGCTGAGTGCCGCACCGATGAAGACGCCAATGCCTGCAATGAACAGTATGGTTTTGAAAGATGCTGCCTTTGCTCCGACAGCCGACTGAAGAAAATTGACCGCATCATTACTGACACCTACCACGAGGTCGAAAATCGCGAGTACGAACAGAAAGATGACGATACCCAGATAAATTGTTTCCATAGACATGTATTTTATTTCCGGCTGCAAAGGAAAGAGTTTGGTGTTGCAGGGAAATGTCATACATGTTTCAGAAATGTTACAAATGTTTTGGAATAGAATGGTATTGTGCTAAGAGCGATTGCTCTTATTCTCCCAATAATCATTAATGTTAAGCATTTAAGAGTAACAATATAAGTATAATAGAAGAGTGGATGCTTTTGTGTTTCGTATTTGGTTATTTCTATGTTAAGCAGCCAAATTACTAGTTAATTGTTTGCAGATGTCGAGAATTCTTGCGAATATTGCATACAAGTTGTGTGTAGAATTGATTGTAATTAGAACTTTGATATTAAAAATCAAAGATGTATGTAACTTTTTTAATTCATTTATTAAATAAATGAATTCTACCAACGAGTATAGAAATATGAAAAACCATTTTTGTTTAAACCTATTCTTCTTACTATATTTGTTTTTTTGTGCTGGATGCAAGCAGCATATCTCAGATAGTGCTGCTAAGGCAAATGAGGCATTGTTTACTCAATTAGATAGTCTGATAGATAATTCTGATAAACTTATTTTGCAGAAAGAGGAGCGAATAGAGGCGTTGAAGCATTCACTAAGACAATCTAAGGCATTTGAGAAACAGTATGAACTTAATCAGGCTATTTATCAAGAATATCGCGTGTATGATGCAGATTCGGCTATGAAGTATACTACACAAAGCCTTGATTTAGCACGACAATATCATGATAAGAATCGTGAGATTGAATCTTTATTAGGTATTGGTTTTGTTTATACGGCTAATGGCTTGCTTAGTCAAGCCTCTGAAGTAATGCATTCACTCTGTTCTTCCAGTATGCCTCGCTACTTACGTTCGCGTTATTATGGTCAGATGCGTACTCTCTGCTCGCGGTTGCAACTCTATTCATTAGGTGATGATGCATTACATGAGCATTATGGTCAACTTTATGCGTTATATTCAGATTCAGTATTGCAGACGGCCACTCCTGACGAGCCACGCTACCTTTATAGCCGTGTGTGGAAATATCAAGATGTTCCCGGTGCACAACGTATTGCCATTAGGGATGAGTTGGAAAAGGAAAAACAACGTCTTCTACCTAATAGTCGTAATTATTCTATTTTAGCTTATAACTTGGCTCTACTTTATGAAAAAGAACACAACCATACCAAGTGGCTGGAAAATATGATTCTCTCAGGTATTGCTGATGTATATGCTGTGAATCGTGATATTGGTTCGTTGTATGCATTGGCTTCCTATTTATATGAACAAGGTCAGTTGGACCGAGCCTATCGTTATAGTACTTATTGTTCTGATATCGGTATAACTTTTAAGAGCCGTGTACGACTGCTTCATCAGCAGAAGTTGCAGAGAAGGATACATCAAAGCTACATTGAACGTGATCATATGCAACAGAAGCAGCTAAAGCTATTCCTTTTATTTATTAGTTTTCTCACTATTGTATTGCTGATAGCTCTTTTCTTTTTGAGAAGGCAAACAAGAAGACGTAGGAAAGCTTTGGTTGAGCTACATGTGGCCAATGGTAGATTGAAGAGTCTTAATAGTGAACTGCAAAAGCTCAATTTGGTTCTACGTGACACAAATTATATTAAGGAGGAGTATATTGGTCAGGTATTCAAACTTTGTTCATCCTATATTTGCCGTATGGAGGAGTATCGTAAAAAGTTAAACCGTAAATTAAAGGCTGGGCAACTTGAAGATTTAAAGAAGATGATTAGTTCTACTTCTACCATGAGCGATGAAATGAAGGATTTTTATGAGAAATTTGATTCCATTATTCTACATTTATACCCTGATTTTGTAGAGCACTTCAATAGTTTGCTACGTACCGAAGAACATATTGAAGTGAAGTCTGGGCGGCTTAATACAGAACTTCGTATTCATGCTTTGATACGAATGGGGGTAACGGATAGTGAGAAGATTGCAGAATTTTTGCACTGTTCACTGCAAACCGTATATAATAATCGTTCTATAACTTTAAATAAATCTTCGCTCAGTAAGGAGGAATTTCTTCGAGCTGTGAAAGAGGTTTGTAAAAAGTAATTTGAAGACTGAGCGTTTCTCTCATTTTTTACCCACATGTATATAGATAATTGCCATTCAATAGCTTAATACTATCGAATGGCAATTATCTATATACATGTTTTTGATTACCGATTTAATTTAAATCACTACTGAAAATCTATTGAGTCTGTCTGTAATTGAAAGATAATCAGTAATATATAACTTTGTGAATTTACCAAATCCTCTACCTGTGAATATAATCGGTTGTTACATTGTCTAATTTTGCTCTCGAGATTTTTTACACACAAGTTCCTATTAACTTAAAAATGTAATTTATGAAAACCAGACAAAAATCGAGAGACGCAAGTGGTATTTTGCTTGTCTGTCTTATGTGGATGCTGTCACTTTCAAGCTCACTTCATGCACAGACATGGAATATTAACGGAAATGTGACAGATGAACAAGGAGAACCGATAATCGGTGCCAATGTAGTGATACAAGGTACGGGTACGGGCACCATTACCGATGTAGAAGGAAACTTTAAACTCGCTTCAGTGACTAAGGGGGCGGTAATGGAGATAAGTTTCATTGGGTATATATCCAAGACATTGCAGGTGAAAGACGCATCATCGTTAAAGATTGTACTGAAAGAAGATAACCAGGCACTGGATGAGGTGGTAGTAGTAGGTTATGGTGTACAGCGCAAAAGTGATCTTACAGGTTCGGTTGCTTCAGTTAACTCGGATGTACTTGAAAGTCGCCCACAAGCTAATTTGATTCAATCTTTGCAAGGAGCAGTTCCAGGATTGAATATTAGTGTGACGGGTAGTAATGCTGAAGGTTCGTCTACTACTACACGTATTCGTGGTAACAACTCCATTACGGCCGATAATAAACCTCTTGTTATTCTTGATGGAATACCTTTTGATGGTCCATGGTCGGAAATCAATCCCAATGATGTAGAGAGTATAGAAGTATTGAAGGATGCCTCTTCAGCAGCCATTTATGGTGCTCGCGGTTCTAACGGTGTAATCCTTATTACTTCTAAGCGCGGTAAGAAAGACAGATTGACGGTATCATACGATACTTATGTTACTATTGACCAGCCTATCAATTTACCTCGTATGATGAATGGCAAAGAATTCTATAAGTATAAATCTGAAGCTTTCAAGGCTACCAATACTACTCCTCCTACAGAAGAGAATCCTGAACCTTGGTTAGATAACTTTACTCCTACTGAATTAGCTATGTATGCTGCCGGTCAGAGTACTGATTGGATGAAGTTGGCAACACAGACCGGTATAAAACAACAGCATAACCTTTCTTTCCGTGGTGGAGCTAACAAAACCAGCTATTTCATTTCATTGAACTATACGGATGTGAAAGGAACTGCGGTAGGCAATGAGTTCAAGCGTTATAATGTACGTTTCAATCTTGATCAGGAGTTTAATAGTTGGTTGAAATTTTCTACTACTACACAGTTAGGTCGCTACGATCGTAGTGGTAGCAGTGCTTCTTTTTGGCGGGCTATAAAACAAGTTCCGTTGGGACGTGCTTATAACGAGGATGGTTCACTTACACTTTCTGCTACTGAGGACTCCTCTTCAGCTTTCAGCATTAATCCGTTGGGATCTCTTAATAATAAGACAAAAGATATTCGTGCAAAGGTTATCACTAATAATGTGCTTGAGGTAAAGTTTCCCTTTATTAAAGGGCTGAGCTATAAATTGAATACAGGCTTCACTTACCAAAACAGCTCCTATAAGAATTATCAAGGTTTGGATACCTACGAAGGAGCTAGTGCTAATGGCGTATTGAATACTGATGACTGGCATTCAGAAGAATGGATTTTGGAGAATATTATTTCTTATCAACGTGAATTTGGCAAACATCGTATATTTTTCACAGGATTATATTCTGCTCAAAGCAAGGAATATGAACAGAATACAATGGAAGGTAAGAATTTTCCCAATGATGTGATGTATTATTACCAGATTTCTAAAGCTGCCACAATGTCTGGTAATTCCAATTATTATAAAGAAAATCATATTTCACAAATGGGGCGTTTGAATTATACTTATGATGATCGTTACTTGTTGACTCTTACTGCTCGTCGTGATGGTTACTCCGCTTTTGGTGAAAGTTCTAAATTCGGCGTTTTTCCTTCAGCCGCTATTGGATGGAATATTTCCAATGAATCTTTTTTTAAAGACAAGCCTATAAGTGAAACCATTAGCAATCTGAAATATCGCTTGTCATGGGGTAAAAATGGCAATGAGGCTATCAGTGCTTATAGTACACTACCTAATCTTTCAACTTACAATTATCTGAATGATGATCATACTGCACAGTTTGGTTTCTATCCGTCGAAGTTAGCTTCGCCCGGTTTAGGTTGGGAAACTACTACATCTATTAATACTGGCTTTGATATTGCACTTTGGAATGGACGTATTCAGAGTTCATTTGATATTTATTGGTCTAAAACCAAAGATTTGCTGCTTTCCCGTTCTATTCCTACCATTAATGGTACTGGCTCTATTACTGAGAATCGTGGACAGACCCGTAATCGTGGTTTTGAATTCCAGATAACTTCTAATAACATTACACATAAGAGTTTTAGCTGGAGCACCTCTTTCAACCTCTCACACTATCGTTCGGAGATTGTAGATGTTGGTTTGTATGATGCTAATGGAAAGCCGGTTGATGATGTGGCTTCCAAGTGGTTTATTGGTGAACCTATCAATGTGAACTATGATTATAAAATTATCGGTGTATGGCAGATTGCTGATCCGTCTAACCCGACAGGGCAGCAAGATCCTAACTATCGTAATTCGTATCCTGGATATGTGAAATACCTTGATGTAGATGGTAACGATATTACAACGGCTGATAAGACTATTATAGGGTCGGCTATTCCTAAAGTAAATATGAGTTTGATGAACACTTTTGAGTACAAAAACTTCACTCTGAGTGTGTTCTTAACGGCTCAGTTAGGACAAACCCATCTGAATGCCTTGTATGATACAAGCCATAATTCATATCGCCAGAACCGCTTTTTGGTGGATTTTTGGACTCCAGAGAATCCTACGAATAGCTATCCGAAAAATAGTTTGAATAGTGATGTGAATCCAGAGGGAGCCAGTTTCTATGAAAAGACAGATTTCTTACGTATTTCCGACGTTACATTGGGTTATAATTTCCCACAACAATGGTTGCGTCGTACTTTCATCAAACGGCTCAATCTTTACATGAACATTAAGAATTTGGCTACAATAACTGGCTGGACAGGTATGGATCCGGAATTTCTCAATGATCAATTGGCTGCTCCTCCAGTACGTTCGTTCACTTTTGGACTAAAGTTAGATATTTGATGAGAGTAATATATCATAAAAAGCTAAAATGAAATTGCACATATGAAAAAAATAACATATTTCAATGTCTTAGTGTTTACAGTATTATTGCTCACTATGGGCGGCTGTAATGAGGATAAGTTTCTTAAGGAAGATCCTCGTGATGCACTTTATCCTGAAAATTTACTTGTAGATTACAATGGATTTAAATCGATGATAACGCCTCTTTATGGTCTTATGCGTGCAGAGTATCGCCGTGCTGATGCAATGGGAGGAAGTATTGCGCTCTGTCTGCATTCTGCCTGGGGTGGAGGGGTAGATAATTCATGGGCCAATAATAGTCATGCGGAAATGAAGTTCCTCTACAATCCCAAAGAGATAACTTACACTGATCTTGCTATTTGGAATAATATTTTCCAGTGGGGATATCGTATCATCAACACTGCCAATATGGTTATCTCAAGAGCTGACAATGATGGCATTAACTGGGGAAGTGGTGCTGATGCTGAAAATCGTAAAAATGAGGTGTTGGCCGAAGCTCGCTTTTTCCGTGCTTGGGCTTACCGTCACCTTACCTATTCATTTGGTGCAGTGCCCCTTTCAACACAAGAAATTACAGGATTGAATTATCGTGATGATTGGGACCGTGCTTCCTTGAGTAGTATTCGCGAAGTGATGGCAGAAGATTTCCAGTTTGCAGTCGATAACCTTCCTTTGCGTACTTCTAATAATAGTAAAGTCTCTGGTGCTGTGGCACGTCACTATTTGGGTGAACTTTATTTGGCAGAAGGTAATGCTGAAAAAGCAGTTTCAGTACTGAAACCATTAGTGGAAAGTGGAGAATATTCCCTTATAAATCAACGCTTTGGTAGTAATGCTTCCAATGATGGATGTCCTTTTATTGACGTATTTTATACTCCTATGTATGCTGATGGAAATACGGAGGTGTTACTGGCTTTCATTAACACAGAAGAGGAGAATAGTGCCTATGGTACTGCAAATGTCTATATGACTACAACTTATAAGAACTATTATGCTAATGATGGCGATTGTAAAAAGACAAACCAGCATAATCCGGACTATATCAATAACGGTGGTGAAGGTTCATTTGCACAAGTCTTTTGGCAAGCTAATGGTGGTAAGGGAGCCGGACGTGTAGTTCCTTCCAGAGGAGCACTTCGTTTGTACAATTATAAAGGAATGGGAGAACAAGATGACCGTGTATCTGCCAATGCTATCGTATGGAGTATTAATGATGTAGATGCTGCCGGCAATGTAACCAAGGTATTTGATTTAGGTGGTACTGCACTTATTGATACTACGGTTAATGCAGCCATGCTAACTTCTACTTCCATTAAAAAATATGATTGGCCTACTACTCGTAAATGGGATTATACTCCACCTATTTTGGCTAATGCAGCTAATGATGGACACTATGCGGACATTGTTTATTTACGTTTGGCAGATACATATTTACTTTATGCAGAGGCTCTTTACAAGAGTAATCAAGTAGGCGAGGCCATTAAATGGATAAATAAAGTACGTAATCGTTCCAATGCTGTAAGTATTACTGAAGATGATCTTAGAATCGGTGGTATGGATTTCATTCTTGATGAACGCAGCCGTGAACTGCTTACGGAGGAAGAACGTCGTCATACATTGGTACGTGTTTGCCAAGAAAATGGTGGTGACGAACGTGATACCAATAACTATTTCAAACGTCGCATGCGTGAACTCAATGAGATAGCTGGTATTGCAGGACGTGGTATGGATGAATATGAAACTCCTGTCCTTTTCCCGCTGCCGCAATCATTCATTGATGCCAATACTGGTAATCCTTTGGAAAATAATCCGGGGTATTGATAGATAATAGTCAGATATAAATACCGCATATAAACGGCTTTGTATATATCGGTGTTTATATCTGATTTAGATTCATATATTCAAAAGAAAACAAAAACTTAATATCTTGATACATCATGTCCGAATTGGCTTTCATTTTTAGTCTTCTTATGGTAGGGATTACAGCGGTAGGTCTTTATCGTAAGCTCAATCCTCAAGGTCTTTTGATGCTTTCCGGTTTATTAATGCTTACAGCTGCTTTTTTCATGCAAGTGCATTCGGTAGTACCTAGTAAAGCTACGGGAATGGTGGTGTTTGATTTGGTAAGGATGATAGAGGAAGTTTTTCTTTCTAATTTGGCGCGTGCAGGGTTTATGATAATGACAATTGGCGGTTATGTAGCTTTCATGAATAACATAAAGGCTACTAATGCATTGGTCTATATTTCCATGAAGCCATTAGGTCTTTTTCGACGTTATCCTTATTTGGCGGCTACTATAGTTATTCCTATTGGACAATTACTTTTTATTACTACTCCTTCAGCTGCCGGATTAGGATTGTTGCTTGTGGCTTCGGTTTATCCTGTTTTAATTAGTTTGGGAGTAAGCCAACTTACAGCATTGTCAGTCATTGCCGCTGCTACTCTATTTGATCAGGGACCGGGGTCGGCAAATACTGCTATGGCTGCCGAATTGATAGGACAATCCAATGTGGAATATTTCATCACTCATCAACTTCCTTTAGTAATTCCTACTTCCTTGGTTGTAATGGTACTCTTCTATTTCAATAACCGTTATTTTGATAAAAAAGATGCAAAGAAACAGCAGGATGGCATATTGCAGGTGTCAAATGTGACTGCAACCTCATTAGTAGAAAAACCGGATGTTCCATTGGCTTTTGCGCTACTCCCGGTATTACCTTTGGCTCTTCTCATTTTCTTTTCACCTTTTGTGGGACTGTTTCAGCCTACTGTAACATTGGGTACCACTACTGCTATGCTTTTTTCTCTGTTCTTATCATTGGTATTTGTGTTGTTTCATACTCGTAGTGTGCGTACTACTTTTAACGTTTTTGCAAGTTTTTGGAAAGGCATGGGAAATGTGTTTACTTCAGTTGTAACATTGATTGTAGCTTCAGAAGTTTTCTCTAAAGGACTGATTGGTTTGGGATTTATTGATTCATTGGTGGGTTATTCCTCTCATATCGGACTTTCGGGATTAGCTATTGCCGCAATCTTTACTCTCATTATTTTTGGAGCTGCCATGCTGATGGGAAGTGGCAATGCAGCCTTTTTTTCATTTGGTCCTTTATTGCCGGGTATAGCCACTCAGCTTGGTTTGCCGGTTTTTTCATTGATACTTCCTTTGCAGTTGGCGGCAAGCATGGGACGTGCCGCATCTCCTATTGCCGGAGTCATTGTTGCCATTGCCGGGGTAGCCGGTGTGTCATCAGTGGAGTTGGCAAGGCGTAATACATTTCCTTTAATAGGAGGAATTGTTTTCTTGATACTTTATCATCTTATCACTTTCTAAAATTAATCGACAGCTATGTTTACATTGATAAAGAATGCAAATTTATATGCTCCTGCCTATCTTGGTAAAACAGACATTTTGCTATGCGGAGAAAAGATTGCGCATATTTCAAAGACAATTGAACTGAATGAATCATTTTGCCATACTATTGACGTGCAAGGTAAAATTGTTACTCCGGGATTTATAGATCAGCATGTACATATTACTGGTGGAGGAGGGCAACAAGGTTATGCCTCATTAGTCCCCGAGGTGACTATGAGCGAACTGGTGGCATGTGGTACTACTACTGTATTGGGTATGCTTGGTACTGATGGATTTGCCAAAGAACTTACTACGCTTTATGCCAAGGCCAAAGCTATTGACGATGACGGATTGTCGGCTTATATGCTGACAAGTTATTACGGATTGCCTACCAAAACATTGATGAATAGTGTGGCTGACGATCTTATCTTCATAGATAAAGTTATTGGCTGTAAGCTGGCGATGAGTGATGACCGTAGTCCGTTTCCGACAGAGCAAGAGATATTACGTATTATACATCAGGTACGTTTAGGGGGATTTACATCTGGTAAAGGAGGAATTCTCCACATTCATTTGGGAGCACTTCCGGAAGGTATTGAGCCCTTACTCAATATTGCTCGTCACTATCCTACACTGATATCTTATCTGTCTCCTACTCATCTGATACGTACTGAAGCTCTTTTTATGCAGGCTGTAGAATTTGGTAAATTAGGTGGAATGATTGATTTTTCGACTGGTGGCTCAAAGTTTGATACTCCCCATCGTTGTGTGATACGTGCATTGCGAGCTGGTGTCCCCCTTGATCGCATTACTTTTTCTAGTGATGGCCATGGTGGCGTACGCAGAGTGAATCCTGAAACTGGAGAAATAACTTATCGTCCTGCTCCTTTGAATTTAAATTTCAAGGAGGTAGTTGCATTAGTCAATGAGGAGGGGGTACCATTGGAACAGGCGATTACATTGATAACATCCAATCCGGCTCGTAATCTGAAATTACGAGCTAAAGGTATTGTGGCACAAGGAGCAGATGCAGACTTGTGTTTTTTGGCGGAAGATTTGCAGCTTACAGATGTCATTGCCCGTGGTAAATTTGTAATGCAAGATGGTACAATAGTAAAGAAGGGAAGGTACGAATTATGAAGAAGCTGATTATATTTTATATTGGATTCCTCTGTATTTGTTTATCTGCAATAGCGAAACAGACTTTGGAAAGGCCAAGAGGTGAACATTTCTTCACTTATAGTCAATACCCTCCTTTTGCCGATCGCCCGGTAGATGTACATTATTATATACCTTCCCAGGGGGATATTAAACAAATGCCTATTGTATTTGTCTTTGAAGGAGGAGACCGCGGCTATCGTTATCTTTTGGACGGTTGGAAAGAAGAAGCGGAGAGAAAGGGTTTTATGCTTTTTATACCTCACTTTGATTTGAAATCTTATCCTTTGGCAGACTATCAGGAGGTGGGGGTGATGAATGCTGCCCATACAGTAGCTAATGCTCCCGAAAAAATTACACCAGTGTTGGTTGATAAACTATTTGAATATGTGCGTCAATTTACGGGAAGCATGCGCAAAGGATATATGATTTATGGTCATTCTGCTGGTGGGCAATTCGTACAGCGTTTCATGCTTTTTCACGATAGTCCTTATGTGGAAAAAGCTATTATAAGTTCTCCCGGTTGGTATACTTTTCCTGATTTGGCCCAGACATATCCTTATGGTACGGCTGGTATCCCCTATATTTCATCTGAACAGATAAAAAAATACTTGTCAAAACCTATCATACTACAGCTGGCTTTGGGAGATACGATACGTGAGTCTTTTCTACGCAAGACTCCTGAAGCTGAACGACAAGGACGAAACCGCATGGAGCGTGGGCGTAGTTTCTGGCTTTATATTCACCAGTTGGCTGCATCCCGTGGTTGGGAATGCCATTGGCGCAAGATAGAAGAGTGCGGCATCGGGCATGAGGCTGTCCCTATGGGGAAACAAGCTGTGCCATTATTGACGACAGATTCTTTACGGGTACTTTTTATAGGTAACAGCTATACTTTTTTTAATCGTTTGCCATGGCAAGTCCAATCGTTAGCATCCTCATGTGGAAAAAAAATATCAGTGCGCCAGGTTGCTAACCCTGGTTGGTACTTGAGACAGCATGCAGCCAATACGCAAACATTAGAGGCGATTCGTGAAGGAGGATGGGATTATATGGTGATGCAGGAACAGAGCAAGGCACCTACTCGTGAAAAGGAATGGGTAAAGAAGAATGTATTCCATCCTGCGGCGCAGTTAGATAGTTTACGCCGTCTTTATGCCCCAAAAGGAAAAAGTGTCTGTTATATGACATGGGGGCGTAATAATGATACTTATGAAGGAATGCAGCAGCAACTTACGGAAAACTATTTGGAAATGGCTGATGTCCTTGATGCTTATTGTGCTCCTGTGGGTGAGGCATGGAGACGTGTACGTAGAGAGTGTCCAAGTTTGCAGTTGTATAATTCTGATGGCAGCCACCCTAGTCCTGCAGGCAGTTATCTGGCGGCTTGTGTCTTTTATGCAATTTTTTTTGGTGAGCCTTTTAGCAGCGATTATTATGCAGGTCTACCGTCTGAAACGGCTCTTTATTTACAGAGGATAGCACAAGAAGTGGTATTAGCTAATCTTGTGTTATGGAATAGAAATCAGTCGAAGCAACCTGCCGGAGTAACTGCAAGTTTCTATCCTGACCCCAAATTTGACCGTGAGACACCTACTCTAAGTAAACCTTACGGTAGCGGATTGGCATCGGTTGATGAGATAAAGGACTATTTACAACAATTGGTTGTACGTTCTCCGGGTTTGGCATATATGGAGAATATTGGTGTTACCAAACAAGGACGTACCATTCCGGTACTTTATTTGGGTACTCCCGACAAGAAGAAGGTAAGGGTATGGATTCAAGCGGCACTGCATGGTAACGAGCCGGCAGGTGCTGAGGCTGTATGCATGCTTGTCCGTTACTTACTTTGTGAAAAAGAAGGACGTGAATTGCTGAATCATATAGCTGTGGCTTTGGTTCCTATAGCCAATGTTGATGGTTATGCCATTCAGCAACGTCGTTCAGCCGATGGTTACGATTTGAATCGCGATCAGAGCAAATTAGAGGATGCTGTCACTTTGCTGTTGAAGCAGTCCTATCAGCAATGGAATCCGGACGTAGCTCTTGATATTCATGAATATACACCTTTACGTCGTGAGTTTAACTTATTACGTGGAGTGCCGACAGCAAATGCTGCTGATGTACTTTTTTTACCTACAGGACATCTTAATGCGCCTTTAGCTTTACGTACGCTGTCTGAAGAACTTTTTCGTCGTGAGGCAGAGGTCGTTTTAAATAGTGCCGGTTATGCTTCCGGTTTCTACTTTACTCCTCGTGTGGCAGATGGTTCCCTTGTTCTTGTAAAAGGTGCCAAAAGTCCGCAGTCCAGTTCTACTTTTCAAGCATTGACGGGGGCTGTATCGCTTTTTGTCGAAATAAGAGGTATTGGATTGGGACCGGAGTGTTTTGCACGTCGTAGTGAGTGCGGTTTCTTGGTGGCACGGCAAACGTTGGTTACTGCTGCGCAACATCGTGCTTCAATTAAACGTAAGATAGAACAAGCCAGGAAGCGCACCTTGAAAGCTACTGAACCGATATATGTTACTTTCACTTCGGATACTGTACGTCATGTAGTCTCTTTTATCGATTATAAGGCCAATGAACTGTTTAAGACTGAACTGCCAACCCTTGATGCCATGCAGGCAACACCTCAATTGATGCGTACTCGCCCTAAGGCTTATCTGCTCGATGCTCCCTGTACAGAAGCAGTATGTAAGCTTCGAGCGTTGGGTGTACACATTGAGCAAGTTACCCGTGTACAAAAAGCAAAAGTTGAGCGTTACAAAGTAACCCGTCTGTATCGTGCAGAGAAGGAATGGGAGGGGATTCATCCGGTAAATGTAGAAACGGATGTCTATGAAGATAATGTAGAACTTCCAATAGGTAGTTGGTTGGTACCTTTGGCACAACCTTTAGGAAATTTGGTTGCCACGTTGCTTGAACCGGAGTCTGTCTGTGGTTTCGTAAACTTCTGTGTTATTCCGGCTGAGGAAGGAAAGGGACTGTTTGTCAGTAGACTTATAAAATAAGAATTGGATATATAAAATTAAATTCGGTAATGACTATGAAACTAAAAAAAACGCTACAGATTATACTTGCTTTATGTTTAGGCCTATGGATGATTTCATGCCAGCAGGAACATATCAAGTTGACCTCTCCAAATGGAAAACTTTCTTTAGAGTTTACACTTGATGAAGAAGGTGCTCCCCGATATTGTTTAAGACATGCGGGGAAGAATATTTTACTTCCTTCACGTCTGGGATTGGTTTTGAAGGATGCGCCAGATCTTTTGACTGGTTTCGTTCTAAAAGAGGTTAAGCATGATTCGCATAATGATGTGTGGCAACCAGTATGGGGGGAAGAGGCTGAAATTGTAAATCATTATAATGAATTGAGGGTATGCCTCAAGGAAGAAACATCGTTGGAGCGGGAACTGAATATTATTTTTCGTCTTTTTGATGATGGGATGGGATTCCGGTATGAGTTCCCGCGCCAGCAACAGCTACAAGAGTTTCTTATTGATGACGAAGTGACTGAATTCGTTTTTCCTGCAGATTATGATGCTTGGAGTATTCCAGTGAAAGGAGTTCGTTTTTACGAGGCCTTATTTGAGAAAAAAACTCTTAGTAAGATGGGATGGGTAAGCACTCCGGTGACGATTGAGACAACAGATAGCCTTTATTTGGCTATTCATGAAGCAAATCTTACAGATTATGCTGCCATGAACTTGAAGCCGGTTGAACAAGTTGAAGATAATAAAACGGTTACATTACGTGCGGCTCTTACACCTTGGAGTACAGGTGAGAAAGTACGTGTTACCGATACCCGTGTATCTCCTTGGCGTACAATGATAGTGGCTGAATCTGCCGGTGATTTGCTTCTTTCCCGTCTCATGTTAAATCTTAATGAACCTTGTCGTATAACCGATACTTCCTGGATACAACCTATGCGCTATATTGGAATTTGGTGGACTTATCACATGAAGCATAACACCTGGCATGCCGGTCCCCATCATGGGGCCACAACAGAGAATACAATGCGTCACATCGATTTTGCTGCTGCCAATAACCTGGGAGGTGTACTGGTGGAAGGGTGGAATGAAGACTGGGCTACTTGGAAGTTTAGTTTCACAAAACCTTATACCGATTTTGATATACAACGTATTACTGATTATGGGCGTAGCAAAGGAGTAGCTTTGATAGGACATCATGAAACTGGCGGTAATGTTTCCAATTATGAAAATCAGATGGAAGATGGTTTCAAGTTCTATGAGAAATATGGTGTGCATCAAGTAAAAACGGGTTATGTGGGCGATTTGCTTGATGGGAAAGAATATCATAGCAGTCAGTTTGGTGTACTTCATTATCGCAAGGTAATAGAGGCTGCTGCCCGTCACCGTATCTGTATTGATAATCATGAACCGGTGATTCCTACAGGTTTGCAGCGTACTTTTCCTAATCTGATGACACAAGAGGGAGTACGTGGACAAGAATGGGACGCTTGGGATGTAGATGGTGGAAATCCTCCCTCTCATACCGTAATATTGCCTTTCACTCGTGGGTTGGCAGGCCCGATGGACTTTACACCGGTGACGTTTCGGTTTGTTAACGATGTAATGCCACAGACACGTGTACATACCACACTGGCCAAACAATTGGCGCTGTTTGTGGTGCTCTATTCACCGTTACAAATGGCTTCGGATGAAATAGAGAATTACGAGGCTAATCCGGAACCTTTTAATTTTATAGTATCTTGTCCTACAGATTGGAGCAGAACAGTGGTGCCGGAAGCATGCATTGGCAGTTATGTTACTATTGCCCGTTGTGATAAAGGAGAGGGATGCTGGTATATAGGCAGTATCACGGGAGATGAGGAACGAACGGCTAATATCAGTCTGTCTTTTCTCGATACAGATAAAAGATATCTGGCTACTATTTATCGTGATGCTCCTGAGGCCGATTATGAGACATGTCCTGCTGCTATACTTATAGAAGAGCGCGAAGTGACTTATAGTGATACCCTCACCATTCGGCAAGCACGTAGTGGAGGAACTGCCGTACGTCTGTGTCCTATAAAAGACAGTTGAGCCGGAGGTATATTGGGGCAGAGTTGTTTATATTTTCTCTCTCAAGTATTCGTAAAAGCTATATTGCGACCGTACCTTCTCCTTTTGCGGTCGCGACGACTTCCAGCGGTTTCGCAACCGGTCGTCCACAAAGCAGGCTTTCCGTTTGTCCGACAGTTGTATGGATAGCATATCGATGAGCTCTTGCTTCAAGTCCGGGTCCAGAATGGGGGTGACGGCTTCGATACGGCGGTACAAGTTACGCCGCATCCAGTCCGGCGAGCCGAGGAAGAGCTTGGGTGCGCCGCCGTTGCCGAAGTACCACACACGGGCATGTTCCAGAAAGGTATCCACGATGCGTGTCACGCGGATGTTGTGGCTGTACTCCTGCCCGGGGATGAGGCAGCAGATGCCGCGGACAATGAGGTCTATCTCTACACCGGCTTGCGAGGCTTCGTAGAGGCGGTCTATCATGGCGGGGTCTTGCAGGGCATTCATTTTTAGGATAATCCGTCCTTGCTTGCCTTGCCGGGTCAGTTCTATTTCGTGATTGATGAGGCGGTTCAGTTCAGGAATCAGGTTGAAGCGGGCCACAAGCAGGCGGTGGAACACTGGATTTTCCTTTCCCTGCAGAGTACGGAACAAGTTGTGCAGGTCGTTTACAATCACCGGGTTGCAGGTGAATAGTCCGCTGTCCGCATAGAGGGTGGCGGTCTTTTCGTTGAAGTTGCCGGTGCTGATGTAGGCGTAGCTTGTCAGTTTGCGCCCTTCCTTGTCGCGGCGTAGCACGAGGGCTACTTTGGCATGTACCTTTAGTCCTGGTATGCTGAAAATGATGTTGATGCCGGCGGCTTTCATCATCTCGGCGGTGGCGAGGTTGTTTTCTTCGTCGAAGCGGGCTTTCAGTTCCACAAAGACGGTGACTTTCTTTCCGTTCTGTGCGGCGGCTATTAGGGTGTTGATGACGGTGGAGTTCTCTGCCACGCGATACTGGGTCACCATGATTTCACGCACGGTGGGTTCGTGGACGGCTTCATATAGAAAATGGATGAAGTGGTCGAAGGAGTGGTAGGGATAATGCAGCAGCAGGTCCTTCTTCTCCACATAGCGGAAGATGGATTCGCGTTCGTCCAGGCAGGTCAGCTTCATGGGCTGGGGTTTCTTGATGGGACGTACGCTTTGGTTGGGATTAGGCAGATGCCGCAAATCCTCCATGTTGAGGTGCTTGTCTCCCGGCACCAGCTCCCGGCGGTCTATGCGGTAGGCATCTACCAGAAAGTCGAGGAAGTCCTGGGGCATGGCGCGGTCGTATACAAAACGGCACACGGCGCCTATCTTGCGTTTCTTTACCTTCTTCTTCACCTGCTCGATGATTTCGGAGGTATTGGCGGCATCGTCTATCAGAATATCCGCATCGCGTGAAATCTTGATGCAATAACTGCTGTCCACTTCATAACCGGGGAAGATGGTATCCAGATTGGCCTTGATGATGTCTTCAATGAACATCAGATAATAGTCTTTCCCCACCTTAGGCAGCTGGATGAAGCGCGGCACTTTGCTGTACGGCAGTTTCATCACGAAATATTGGATGCGGTTTGGAGAACCGACGGGAGCTCCTTTCAGATGAAGCCGTACGGCCAGATAGAGACGGTTGTCGCGCAGGAATGAAATCACCTTGTCCTTGCTTACGGGTACCGGGGCCAGATAGGGGAATATCTCTTCGCGGAAGAAGCTGCGCACAAAGTCGCGGTGAAACGGTTCTACGTTGCGGCTTTGATAGAATATGATGTGATGTTTCCGCAGGGCGGGCAGTATCTTCTGTTCGTAGATGCGGATACGTTCCTCCAGTTGGCGATTGACTTCTTGGTTGATTTCATCTACCAGTTCGGCGGCAGACTGCATAGTCTCTTCATCGCTTTGCGAGGCTCCGGTGGCTATGGCCTTATGGTCGGCTACGCGTATCTTGTAGAATTCTTCCAGATTGGAAGAGTATATAGAAATAAAGTTGATGCGTTCGTATAGCGGCAATGTCTCGTCTTCCGCTTCCAGCAGTACGCGGTAGTTGAAGGAAAGCCAGCTGATGTCACGTTTGAAATATCTGTTTTCCATAGTTTAAGGTGTTAATGTGGCATATTAGCACATTACCACATTGTATTCTTCCCAAATATAATTACCTTTGTCTTAATAAACAAAGGAAA
>UMEH01026044.1_pt1 | contig 27114 bp, 22 predicted proteins | sample 1964681 | NCBI WGS metagenome assembly UMEH01 (sample SAMEA4836013, study PRJEB28245) | human gut metagenome | biome: gut microbiome; material: fecal sample | place: Denmark | collected 2008
GCCTTGGAAGATCTGTCGCATCGCTTTACGTTTGAGGGCAAGTACAGCCGAAAGGTGCGCAACCTGTTGAGCAAATGGGTCAGAGGCACGATCAAGGAACGGTTTCTCTTTAAGGCGGCCAAGGCGGGGGCGCAGGTGGTGTTTGTGCCTGCGGCCTATTCGTCACAGCATTGCCTGCAGTGCGGCTACACAGCCGGAGAAAATCGCCGGGGAGATCGGTTTGAATGCAAACATTGCGGCCATAAAGCGCAGGCTGATCAAAACGGAGCGCTGAATCTGCTTCTCAGGGTCAACGATCCGGAGTACAGGCGGTACATGACCAAGGAAGCCGTCAAAAAGCTGGAACGGGGCCGATACGAAGAGTGGTGCCAAGCCAGACAGGAAGAGCCGATCAAAGAAAGTGTGAATCGAAAGCGGCTGAAAAAAGCAGCGTAAAAATCGACAGAAACAGACAAGAAACGAACAACAAGCTCAACAAAAGGAGAGCGAAGAGAAATTTAAAAACCGCTGAGGCGCCCACCGGGAGCTCGGAGAAGAGGAAGAAGACAGGGGCGGCGAAGCCGGAGACGGTTGAGCCGCGATAAGCCCGAAGGGTCGAGTCGACAGACCTCACCGAGGACGAAAGTGGAGTGCTGAAAGAAAAAGGCGCCGTTGGAATCGAAAGAACCGTTGGGCGCCTGACTGACCTCAGGGAGAAATCCATGAGTGCTCAGAGCAAATAAATGTCAAAAGGCGTGCGGTAGATTTGGCGCTTTTTGATAAACGGAACACCCCCTCTTGCGCGGCTTCATAGATTGCGGGACTTTCTTTGGTCGCGTCAATGGCCGGATAAATAACCGTACTCACCTCGTCGACAAGTCCCGCCTGCATGAAGGCCGCATTGGTGATGGCGCCGCCTTCGAGCATCCACACGCCGTCGCCGTAGTCCTTGGCAAGTTGCTCCATGGCAAGGACGAGTTCATTGCCGTTGACGGGAACCGCCACGACGCCCACTCCGCTTTGACGGAGTTCTTCAATGTATTCGTCGCAGACGCGGTCGCTCACCACCGTCACGATCTGCTCGCCCGTTTCCTGCACGGGCTGACCGTAATGGAGTTTTCCTTGGAAGTCGAACGCAACCGAAATCTTGCGGCCCTTCGGGTCAACCTTAATGCCTTGCGCGGGTGCGGCCTCAGCCGGTCGCAGTTTTGCGGGTTCGCTCTCCGTGATGGCCTCGCTGTATTCGGCCATCGTCACGCGGCCGATCATCCAGCCGACATAGTCGTACTGATTTGCCACCTCTTCGTAGACGCCGCCCACCGAACAGTCTTCGACAAACGGACTCCAGCGGCTCGGACGCAGACGGCCGTCGACGCTCGCGGCCATATGGCAAACGATATGCATGATCCACTCCTCAAAAATTAAAGCCCGCAACCCAAAAAAGGAAGCGGGCTGTTTCGACACAAATGATGCCGAAAAGGCTCTCTTGAGGAACACACGGAACGAGCAAAAGCTTGCTCGAAATTCTCGATTAGTCCTTAAGGTAATACTCAACAGTCGTCACGACACGCACGTTCTTTATCCAGCGCGTGTTGGCGTCGCGATCAAAGATCTGGAACTGTCCCTGCGAGGCGCGGCGGATCTTGCCCAAAGTCGAACCGGAGTCTTTTGCAAACTTCTCGGCCGCCTCGCGCGCATTGACCGTCGCCGCCTCAATCATCGCGGGCTTGATGCTGTTTAACTTCGTGTAATTGAAGATCGTGCGGAAGCTGTAGTCTTCGGTCGGCGTCACGCCCTTGGCAATCAGCTCGCTCATCGAGCGCTGAAGAGCAAGCACGGCGTCCACGTTCTTCGTCGAGACGGTCACGGACGGCGTCAGAATGTAGCGGTACGCGCGCTTGTTTTCGCCATACATATTGGCCTGAGCGTCGTCAACCTTGGGGCTGGCGTCCGTGATTTCGTCAGGCTTGATGCCACCCGACTTGAGAAACTCCTTGACAATCTGCATCTGGGCTTCGGCCTGACGATAGACCTCCTGCAGATCGTTTCCAAGCACTCGGAAGGAAATCGGCCAGAGCACCTCGTCGGCGATGACGGAGGCCGTTGCAAGCCCCTTGACAGTCACCACGCGATCGCGGTCGACAAAAGCGTTGATGCCGTCGGCAAGCTGACTGCCCAAAAGTCCCAGACCGCCGATCAGACCCGCGGCCACAATCACGCTTTGTGCAATACCTTTTGAATCCATCACTCTCTCTCCTTCAAAAGCGATTTCAACCGCGACGACGATTGGTTACTCAGACATCCACCTCCACGTCGTCACCGTGCATTTCCATCCAGCTGCGGCGTCCGGTTGCTTCGCCCTTGCCCATCAGCAATCCCATCACGGCGTCGGTCTGCGCCTTTTCGATGCCACCGAGCGTCACGGGCAGCAGACGACGGGTGTCGGGATGAAACGCGGCTTCGGCAAGCTGCTTTTCGCTCATTTCACCCAGACCTTTGAATCGGGAGATGCTGAGCTTTTCAAGCGGCAGCCCTTCTTTCTCGAGTTTACTCAAGGTGCGCTTGAGTTCGCGATCATCGGCACAGTAAATTTTCTTTTCCGGTTTTTTCCCCTGTTTCGGAACGTCAACGCGGAAAAGCGGCGGCTGAGCGATAAAGACGTGCCCTTCCGAAATCAGTTTAGGGAAGTGACGATAAAAGAGTGTCAAAAGAAGAACCTGGATGTGGCTGCCGTCAACGTCGGCGTCAGCCAGAATGCAGACCTTGCCGTAACGAAGCCCCGAGAGATCCGTGTCGTCGTCGAGCTTGTGCGGATCGACGCCCACGGCCACCGCGATGTCGTGAATCACCTGGCTGGCAAAGATACGATCGCTGTCGACTTCCCAGGTATTGAGTACCTTGCCGCGCAACGGAAGAATCGCCTGATGCTCCTTGTCGCGTCCCTGCTTGGCCGTGCCGCCTGCCGAGTCACCTTCCACGAGGAAAATTTCGTTGCGACTGATGTCAGTCGATTCGCAATCGGTGAGCTTGCCCGGCAACACTGCCACGCTCGAAGACTTCTTCTTTTCGACCTTCTGAGCGCGGCGCTGACGCGCCTGCGCCTGGCGAATCACCAGTTCGGCAAGTTTCTTGCCCTCTTCAATATGATCGTTGAGCCAGTACTCGAACTGCGGCCGAACGAAATTGCTCACCAATCGCATGGCATCGCGGCTTGTGAGCTTTTCCTTGGTCTGGCCCTGGAACTGGGGATCGAGCACCTTGGCCGACAGCACGAAACTGGCGCGGCTTGCGACGTCGTCGGTCAGAAGCTTCACGCCCTTGGCCATCAAGCCGTGCGCGTCCATAAAGGACTTGAGCGCCAGAAACAACCCCTCACGAAGGCCAGCTTCGTGCGTGCCGCCGGCGGGAGTCGGAATCAAATTCACGTAGCTCTCGCGCACGGGTGTGCCGGTTTCACTCCAGCACACCACCCAGTGTGCACCCTCGTCCACGGCAAACGTCTCGTCGTTTTCTTCAGCCCACCCCTGCGCTTCGAAAGGATCAAAAAGAAGCGGCTCGGTGAATTCGGCCAACAGATATTCTCGCAAGCCTCCGTCATAGCGCCAGGACAGTTCCTGACCCGTCTTTTCGTTGACATAGCGAACCGTACAACGCGGAAGCAAAACGGCCTTACTCTGCAACAGACAGATGAGCTGTTGTTCCGGAATCGTCGGCGAATCAAAATACTTGGGATCCGGCAAACATTGAACGCGCGTACCCGTGTACTTTTTGCCGCGACTGGAAGGTTGTTCGGTAAGAGGTTCTGATACGAAACCGTCAGCAAAGCCGATGTCGTACTGCTTGCCGTCGCGCCAGACCGTGACGTTCAAATGCCGACTCAGGGCGTTGGTCACCGAGACGCCGACGCCGTGCAGACCGCCCGAAAAGCTATAGGCGCCGCCTGAGGCCTTGTCGAACTTACCGCCTGCGTGCAGTTGCGTAAACACCAGTTCCACCGTCGGGATGCCTTCCGTGGGATGAATACCCACCGGAATGCCGCGGCCGTTGTCTTCAACGGCAACGCTGCCGTCGGCACACATCGTCAGCGTGATCGTGTCGCCGAACCCGCCGAGCACTTCGTCGCTCGCGTTGTCAAGCACTTCCTGAATAATGTGAAGCGGATTGTCCGTCAGGGTGTACATGCCCGGACGGCTTTTGACGGGCTCCAGCCCCTTTAAGACGCGAATGGAATTTTCTTGATAATCAGACGGACGCTTGCGAACTGCCATTTCTCGGAATCAGGCCCTGTGGGCGCTTACTTTGACCACAATCGGAAAAGGAGCGCCCGTCGAAAGTGACGGGCGCAAACTGTAAAACTCGAGACGGATTTTAGCGGCGATTTTCGTCCGGCGTATCCTGCACGGCCGAGGCAGGCTTTCTATCGTCTTCGGAAGAATCGTCTTCCTCGACCTGCACTTGCTCTCCAGGCTCCGCGGCAGCCTTCACTTCCGAACCGGGAACAACCGCAACGGGGACCAGACGCTTGACGGGATGCTTGAGCCAAGTCTTCAGCATAGCGATGGCCGCCGACAGGAAGATGGGCCCCAATACGACGCCGAGCATGCCGAAGCTCATGATGCCGCCCAAGACGCCAAGGAAAACCAGAGCCAAAGGCAATGCCGTACCGCGGCTGATCAAAATGGGTTTGATGAAGTTATCCACCGAACTCACCGCAAGCGTTCCCCACAAAACCAGGAACACCGCCCAGCCGATCTGATCGGTCGCGGCGAGCCAGATGGCAACCGAACCCCACACCAGAGGCGGACCAACGGGCACGACGGAGAGCACACAAACGGCGAAACTGAGCATCACAACACCCGGAACATCAGCAATGATAAAGCCGATGGCCGCCACCACCCCCTGCCCCACAGCGGTGCCGAGCACGCCGAAGACCACCGAGCGGGTCGTGTTGACCAAAATGCCGGTGTATTCATCAGCAAGATCGCCCGAGACTCGCTTTAGGAACAGACGACCGCGGCGCGCGAGCGAATTGCCGTCGCGATAGAAGAAGAATGCAATAAAGGCAACGAGCGCCATCTGGAACAAGCCGTTGCCGATGCCGACTGAGGCACTCAGCACCCACTTAGTGACGGGGTCGATAGCCTTTTGAATGAAGTCGCCAAGAGCGGCGGGATCAAAACCTAAGTGAAAGGCTTCGTTGATGCTTTCTCCGACGTAGGGAATGGCAATTAGCCAATCGGGCAATTTCATACCGCCGGCCACCCAGTCGCGTACCCAATGAATCAGCTGCGGAATCTGATGCGCCAGAACGCCCGTAATGATCGACAACGGAATGAGCACCGTGACGATCACGACGCACACCATGAATGTCGCCGCTATCGTCGAACGATTGCCGAAGCTCGTGAGCGCCCGCTCGTACAACGGCCAGCTGACGACAGCCAGAATGCCCGCCAACAAAATGGCCGTGAGAAAAGGTTGCATTACAAAGTAGCAACCAAGAAGAATCAGAGCGCCGAAACCGATTCGTAGCCAGAGATCGACGCTGTCACGGAAACTAAACATAGGAAGTCAGTCATCAGCCGTTGTTTATACATTCTTGCTCATGCTATCAAAATTTGCTCGAACAAAATTGTCGGTTTGCTACAATTGCGGGCCTGACAGACATTCCGAGGTAAAAACGGAAAGTTTGAACACTGTGCGTCTCTGTAGTTCAACTGGATAGAACAAGCCCCTCCTAAGGGTTAGATCTGGGTTCGAGTCCCGGCAGAGGCGCCAACCTACAAAACCGAGCGGTTCGCACCCGTTCGGTTTTTTTGTTATTTTTCCCTTTGAAAACAATTCTGTACCATAAAATATCGTTCTTGAACGTTTGTGATGATTCGTGTCAAGCCGGCACTCGGATGATGGACAGGATGATGGGTTGACTTGGTTTGAAACATCAAATCTACACACTGCTCATATCAAGAGATATTGAGTGACAACGAGGCATCTGCATCAATCCTTCGCAACTGCAAGATACCGCGTTGGACGCTTCTTATAACTTCACCGAGCCTAGCGGCAGTTGACTGCCCGCCAACTCGAATAAAAACGCCGCCTTCCGTCAACACTTTCCCGCGGAAAGCATAAGGACGCTTGCTGCCGGATGCAACCAGAACAGAAGCCACGACTCCACCGTCCCAAACTTGCCGTCTAACTTGTACCAGTTGAGAGATGGCTGGTTCAACACCGTCTCGAGCGAAGCTTCTCACATTTCGCTCAACCTGATCGTAGTTACATCTAACAACCTCACCATCATCGCCAACAACGATGTACAAAATACCGTCAAGATCATTCGCGAAGGCAAAAAACGAGGGGTGATTCTTTGGGCTTTATCAGCCACCATTTCAATTCGATGAATGTCAAACGATTACTGGACTAGTTTTCGGGAGTTACGCTCACCAGTGGTCGTACATAAATAGGCGACCTTTTGTGGTTAGGGACAATTAGAACCATGGAATCGCAGACTGAATTTCCATCACTTTGCCACAATCCGAAAAGTCATACCCTGAGAGCTTCTCAGCGTCTTCCTTCCAATCGGTCGACCCAAGCAAGGACAAAAAATCTTGTCCAGCATTTGTCTGCAAAAGCTCCTTCTGACAAGCCATGAAGTAAATCTCGCGGGAAATCGGGATGAAATCCAGTCCTGCATCGGCGGCAATATTGGCCAGACAAATGCCCGCATCAGCCTGCGATTGCGAAATCATCGCAGCAACGTCCGTATGTGAATTCGCCGTGCGAGCGCAGGTCGTTATATCACCGTCTGTCATGCCGCTTGTACGAAGCAGATCGTCAAAAAGCACGCGTGTGCCGGATCCTTTGGCTCTTTGTGCGTAGCGTGCTTTTTTCAAACCCACGTCCAACAGAGAGTGAATACCCATCGGATTGCCTTTGGCCACGGCAATTCCTTGAATGCGGGTACAAAACCGAATTAGCTTCATTTTTCCCGGTTCAAGGAAATGACGGAAGGCTTGCGCGGCAGAACTTTCCGATCCGGCGCCGATCGGGAAGTTGAACCCGGTGAGCTGGGTACGATTCTCGTGCAGGTCTTCCAAGCCTCTGGAGCTTGAGTTGAAATTCACGTCCAGAAAGAACGTGCTTTTAAGGGCCGCCTTGCGAAGATGCATCACGGCAATATCAGGACAACCAGCGAACGTCAGAACAGGCCGAGCATCGTCGAGAGCTTTGGCAAACGCCTGCAGCAGATCGGTTCGCAACGAATCGAGGTGCGGCTTGTAGCGAGCATGAATCGCTTTGACCGACGTGAGCAATTTCTTGGCAAACGGCGTGAGTTGCCCGGGCTTACCACGACCGCGCTCCAAAAGCGGCTGCCCTATTTTTTCTTCCCAACTCTTGAGTTCATTCCAAACGTGACGATACGAGGAGTCGAATTCAGCCTCCACCGCTGCTGCCAGTGATCCGTGCCGATCAACCGCTTCCAACAGATCAATCAGACGGTTGTGCAGTTTCTTGTCGTCAGCATCGGCGTCAGACATTGCGTAGGTGATCTTGATTTGCGACATCTGTGTTTTCCTGTTGGCGTTACAGCATGACTCGATGTTGTCATCTTATTCCGAATCGAGCGACTTTTCTCATCCAATATATGAATTTTATTTCTATTTACATCTAGTTAGTTATGACTAAGATTCCTATTGCAAACGATGGATAACACGTCGAGCAACCAATCAGGAGAACAAAAATGGAATCCAAAATCCAATTTACACGCCGCAACCTTTTTAAGACAACGCTTGCTGCGGGGCTGACGAGTGCAGCTCCAGTTCTGACCTCCGTGGCGCAGGCCGCCGAGACGGAAAAGAAAATCCGTCCGCTCACCGGCAAAATGACTTACGAAGAAGTTCGAAACCGCGCCCGCGAAATGATGATGCCTCGCTGCTACGTCTGCCCTGAATGCAACGGTCGCGGTCCCTGCATCGGTCAGGTACCGGGCTTCGGCGGCATGGGTGCCAACCGCGGATTCCAAGCCAACTACGATTCACTTGCTGCCGTTCAGCTCAACAGCCGTGTCGTCCACGGCGTACATGTGCCTGACACGAGCATTGACTTCTTCGGTACAAAGATCTCGATGCCGGTTGTTGCAGCACCGACCGGCGGCACGACCTACAACATGGGAGGCAAGCTTACGGAAGAAGAATTCGTGACCGCCATTTGCGAAGGCTGCTCGAAGGCCGGTACGCTCGGTGCTGTCGCCGACGGCATCGGCGATCCCCTGCCCGTCTTTGAAAAGCGTCTCGATACGCTCAAGCGTCTGGGCTACAAGGCTATTGTCGGTCTTAAGCCGCGCCTGAACAAAGACATCATCGAACGCATGCGTCTTGCTGAAAAAGCCGGTGTTGTCGCTCTGACGATCGACTTGGACAGTGCAGGCCGCGCCGCACGCGCCACAAAGGGGCAGACCGTAGAACCCAAGACGCTCGAACAGCTCAAGGAACTTGTGAAGGCAAGCCGCCTGCCGCTTCTTTTCAAGGGCATCATGACCCCTGATGAAGCTGAGCTCTGCATCCAGGCGGGCGCCGCCGGCATCGTGGTCTCCAACCACGGCGGTCGTACGCTTGCCGACACCCCGGGGACGGCAGCCGTTCTCCCGCAGATCGCCGACGTGGTCAAAGGACGCTGCTACATCATGGTTGACGGTACGGTTGCCCGCGGCACCGATGTTGAAAAATATCTTGCCTTGGGTGCTCAGTGTACGCTCGCCGGCCGCCACTTCGTGCGTGCCGCTCACGGCGGCCTGGCTGATGGTGTCAAGCTCTTTGCCAATCGTCTGCAAAGCGAACTGGCTGTTGCCATGACGCTTACAGGAGCTCAGCGCGTTGCCGACATCAACCGCAAGATGATCGTGATTCCGAAGAACGCCTAATGTGAGCAGTGTTGCGGATCGCTGGGGCACGCGCCGTAGCGATCCGTCGGCACCTGATATGAGCAGAAAATCATGAAAAAACACATTCTTTTGGCCGGCACGGCGCTTGTGCTCGCATCCGGCGTTTTCGCGGCTCCAGTTGGTCCAAGCCATCAGGCCAAAGGGCTACCTTGTGAAGCCTGCCACACTCAAATGCCTTTGGCCGACTCTAATAAATGCGTTGCCTGCCACGGCGGCAAGGACGCATTAATCAGGTCTAATCCCCAACATGCCGCACTCAAGTCCGGTGACGTTCCATGCAAAATTTGTCACCAGGGACATCAATAGATCTTCGCGATTCGCCCCCTGTTCCTTCAATGGTCAGGGGTTTCGTTTTTATGGTGCGCCCATCAACCGAGCGGTTCTCATCAGTGAAAAAACTTTCTGAAAACAACTTCTGCTCAAGAAACAGTCAAGCGCTAATCTTTTTCTTAGCTCTGGAAGCAAACGCCCACGCTCGTCAGACATCACCAACTCTTTCAGAGTTTTATTCAATTGTCCGATTTGTTGATCAAAGGATTTGACCGCGTCCAGCAAAAACAACATGGCGTTGGCAACCGGTCTGGTAATCAAACCCACTTTGGCTTCGATGCTTTCACGAAGTTTTTTCAAATTTCTGTGCCCGGCTGCGCAGGGTACCCCCCATTGTTGAGCTAAACCTTTGAAACTGACAAAGCTCTTTGATCGCTGAGACATAAGTTGTTGACGCACTGCTTGTACGGTCTGGATGTGAATCTCCTTGATGCTTTTGTGTCGAATGGGAGTCAGTTCGGCATCAGAAACTGCCAGCCTGGACAACGCGATCGCATCATTGAGGTCGGTCTTCTGTCCTGACAAATGGATGTTGATCCACATTGAAACAGTCCAGCCGCTGATGACTTTGATTTCGTGGCCGAGATTTTCTAGATGAAGACACAACAAGCTGAAGCCGCTGCATGGCTCCATCGCGCACAAAGTCGGCGAAATTTTTCCTGCCCAGTCAAGAAGGTCTGCGTAAGTCATTCAATCGACCAAAGACAGAGTGTTGTCATCTACAGGGATGGCAGCAACAGAAACATCACTTTTGGCCAGATTAAGTCCGACAACACGGAATTCGGTGTCGGTAGAAAGGGATTTGAGAGTATTTTTTCTCGTCATGACATGGGCCCTCCGAATTAATGTTTCATCGCTCATTGTCACACCCTGAGTGCTTCAACGGGTATTAAGGGTGGTCCATGTCATTAATTGAAGGGCTTACGACGGGAAAAATTCTGTGATTTCTGGATACTCACATCAAAACCAGGATTGATTCCTTGCTCTATCGTCTCAATCCAAGCGCACCTTTAGCTGCAAACCAAAGAGTTCGTTAAAGTAGCAGACAGAGAACTTACCTCTTCCGGAGGTCAGACCATTCTGCGCTTTTCTATGCGTCCGACGAACTCTATTCTTGGCCAACATTTCACAATTGCGCGGCAGCTGCGGTTTACGCTGCCGCGCATGCTCATGTCCCTTTTTATCATGAGTTATATGGTGGCCGACGGCGTTCTGATCAGCCGCTACATGGGAACGGTGGCGCTTGCGTCACTCAACATGATCTTTCCGCTCGCCATTTTCCTGGGAGCTGTGGGCATCATGCTCTCGGCTGGCGGCGGATCTGTCGTCTCGCGGCGCATGGGCAGGGGCGACTCAGAAGGCGCCGACCGTGCATTGAGTACCGTCATCTATGCCGAATTTGCTTTCGGTCTTGTGGTGGGTTTGCTCGGAATACTTGTGCTCCCTCTTTTGCTTGATTTCCTGCACGTCAATGAGGAGCAGTACGCATATGCCTACGACTACCAGGTTGTCTGGCTGGCGTTCATGCCGGTTTTTCTTTTGAGCGTGCTCTTTCAGACCTTCTTCACCGTCTCGGGGTATCCCAAGCTGGGACTGACCGTTTCGGTGGCTTCAGGACTTACCAACGTCTTTCTGGACATCCTCTTCATGGGCCCACTGGGCTGGGGGATGCACGGAGCAGCATTGGCCACCGTGATTTCATGGGTTGTAGCCGTTGCGGCCGGACTTGCCTTCTTTTGCCGCCGCAAAGCTCCGATTCGCATCACTTGCACGCGCCCGGACTGGAAGGCTCTTAAAGGAGCCTGCACAAGCGGAGTCTCGGAAATGGTCGGCAGCCTATCCTCGTCCGTTACGCTTTATTTCTTCAACGCCGCCTTCATGTATTGGCTCGGTGTTGACGGCGTAGCTGCGCTCACGATCGCCTCCTACTCCACCTATGTCTTCAATTCGATTTTCTACGGTTTCTGCGAAGCAACCGCCCCGATTCTCGGCTATAAGTATGGCGAACAAAATTGGTCTGAACTCGCTTGTGTATTCCGCAACAGTCTGATCATCATGACCGTTTTTTCTCTTGCAGCCTACGGGTTATCGGTTCTCTTTGCCGCACCGGTGCTGGGATTTTTTGCGCCGCAGGATTCGCATGTGTTCGAACTCGTACTCGCCAACTTCGGGTACTTTGCGCTGTCTCTTCTGCTTCTGTGTCCCAACATGTTTGCCGCTTATCTCTTCACGGCCATGGGCGACGGGAAACGCGCGGCGATCGTGTCGTTTTGCAGAACGTTTTTGTTCACCGTCTTGGCAATCGAATGCTTGCCACTCGCGGTCGGAGAAATCGGTCTGTGGTTTGCCGTACCGCTTGCCGAGCTTCTCACGCTGATATTGAGCGCAACACTCGTGATTCGCAACCGTCGCCGTTATGGCTACGACGGACAACCCGCGACGGTTGTCAATATCACCTGATGAGGCAACAAAGAAGTTTAACAATTCGTCTGTAGAAACCGTTCCGGAAAAAATATTCGGCTATAAGATTCTGCAAGAGTCTGCATCGCAGGCAAAAGTGCCTTTTGAAGTCGGTTCTTTTCCTGTTTTTTTGCCTGAAAATTTAGAGATGACTGCCAACCGCGAAAAACCCGAACAGCTGACATTCTTCTTTTTTGAAGAAATGCCCAAGCCGACCAAGGGCACGATTTACCTTGACACCAGCAAGAAAGGCGTCACGAAATTCAAAACGCGGCGCCACAACTCCTATCGCGCTGAAGTCACCTACAACGGCGTGAAATACCGCAAGCGCTCCGCCGAGCGAGCCGATTGCGAACAGTTCCTGGCTCAATTGGCCGAAAAGTACGAAAAGGGTTTGCTGTAGCGAAGCGCCCCTAACCGAATTCTTTTAGTGCTTGGTAAGACCGAACCGGTCAGCCTTGGTCGTGCTCGAAACCTGCAGTAGGCCAAGTACGGTGTGGTAGAGACTCTCGTGCGTCACCTTGCTCTGCGCCGTTGCGGCGAGTTTCTCACGGTCAACCTTGTAGTCCTGAGCAAAGTTGTCCGACATCCACATCACCATCGGTACCTGCACCTGCTCGTCGGGCGACATCCAGTAAGGCGCTTCGTGAAGGTAAAGCCCCTTTTCACCCAGACTCTCGCCATGGTCGGACACGTAGAGCATCGCGGTGTTCATACCGGAAGCTCCTTTAAGCGTATCGATGATGTCAGCAAGCACCTTGTCGGTATAGCGCACGGAGTTGTCATAAGCGTTGTCGAGCTCTTCTTCAGAGCAACTTCCCAGATCGTTGACCGTACACTCCGGCAACCACTTCTTCTGATCCTTAGCGCTGCGCAAATGATAGGCCGGACCATGCGAGCCCATCATGTGCAGGAAGAGCACCTGCGACTGGTCTTTTGACAGCCCCTCGAGCGCAGTCTTCACCTCATCTGAGAGCACGCCGTCAAAGCAGCGGCCGTCGGCACAGGAAACACTGCTCTTTTTGAGCGCATCAGAAGGGCCTCGAGACGGTACCCCCACACAAACTCCCTGCAGCCGGACTGATTGTCCACCCACAAGACATTGAAACCCGCGCGCTGCAAAATGTCAGGCAAAGCCTCTTCGCTCAAGATCCGATCGCGGTTGTAGTCGCTACGGCCGATGCGGCTCATCATGCAAGGCAGAGAAACGTCGGTAGACGTACCGCAGGCTCGTACCGCAGGAAAACTGATGACGTCGCGTTTGGTAAGTTCCGGATTCGTTTCGCGTTTGTAACCCGCCAGCTGCCAGTTCGCCGACCGAGCGGTTTCACCCACGACGACCACAAAGAGCGTCGGACGTTTAGGTTTAACCATGCGCTGCGGGTTGGTATCGATCACCAGACGTACGCGCGGATCGTCGGGGCTCGCATCAGCCGTGAGTGTTCTGACAAGCGAATACACCATAATGGCCGGAACAATTTGGCAACGCAACGACTTGTCGGCTCGCATCGCTCCCGAAAATGCCTGAAAGTTCAAAAGCACCATGCCGAGCGCAGCATCCAAGGACCGTCGATCGACAACGTGCGCGAGCTCTTTACGGTCGTTGAGGAGGCTTGGGAACCGATTGCCGCCAAAAAGCAAGTGAAACCGAGCTTTGTGACCGCAGAGCGATGCCAAGGAAATTTCTCTCCAGTGCTGCTGGCAACCGTCATGAACAATCTCGTCAAAAACGCCGTGATGTACGTCTCCGAGGGCGGTCGCATTGAAGTGACCGAAAAGCCCTGCGGCTTTATGGTGGCCGACAATGGTCCGGGCATTCCTCCTGAAGATCGTGAACGCATCTTTGCGGCCTTCACGCGCGGCTCCACCGCCCGTGGTAGCGGCGACGGACTGGGACTTTCGATTGCGCTTCGCATTTGCGAACGTATGGGCTGGCAAATCCGGCTACTCGATCAGACCGATCACAGCGAGGAACTGGCTTGGGCAACGGGCGCCGTCTTTGCCGTGACGCTCACAGGGAGCGCACCGGTGCGAAAGGACATGAACGCAGAAAGCAGTTGACGCATCAAGTTTCTTATTGAGGTTTGCAAAAAGCCCCAGAGACTCTCAAAAGTTCCGGGGCTTTGCTTTTTTGCGGAATCAACGCACTCGGGCGTCGAACTCTTTAGGAAGCGGTTTCGTCACGTTCAGCACGGGAGGCACGGCGGCGTTCGAATTCCTTGAGCCAGCGCTTGCGCAAGCGAATGCTCTTGGGCGTGATTTCCACGAGTTCGTCGTCGTTGATGAATTCAACGGCGCTTTCGAGCGTCAGACGCACAGGCGGGACCAGACGGATGGCTTCGTCGGTACCGGAAGCACGGATGTTGGTGAGCTGCTTACCCTTGATCGGGTTCACGACGATGTCGTTTTCACGGGAGTGTTCACCGATGATCATGCCTTCGTAGAGAGCATCGCCCGGATTCACGAACAGACGGCCGCGTTCCTGGATCTTCCAGAGGGCATAAGCCACAGCAGCGCCGTCGTCCTGGCTGATGATGGCGCCGGAACGGCGTTCACCCACATCGCCCTGCTTGATCGGACCGTATTCGTCGTAGACGTGGCTCATGATGCCCGTGCCGCGGCACATCGTCATGAAGAGCGACTGGAAGCCGATCAGACCGCGAGCCGGAATACGGTATTCGAGACGCACGCGACCCTTGCCGTCAGGCTGCATATCGGTGAGATCACCCTTACGGCGGCCGAGTTCTTCCATCACGGCGCCCTGGTGTTCTTCTTCAACGTCCACCGTCAGAAGTTCGTACGGTTCAAGCTTGACGCCGTCGACTTCCTTAAAGAGCACGCGCGGACGACCGACAGCGAGTTCGTAGCCTTCGCGGCGCATATTTTCAAGAAGAATCGTAAGGTGCAATTCACCGCGGCCGCAAACTTCCCAGCAGGTTTCGTCAGCGGTCGGACGCAGACGCATGGCCACGTTGCTCTTCAATTCACGTTCCAGGCGTTCACGAATCTGGCGGCTCGTCACGAACTTGCCCTCACGGCCTGCCAGAGGCGAGGTGTTCACCATGAAGCTCATCGTGAGCGTCGGTTCGTCCACGGAGAGCATCGGCAATGCTTCGGGGTGGGCCGGATCGGTAATGGTCGTACCGATGTTAAGTTCTTCAATGCCGTTCACGAGAACGATGTCACCAGCCTGAGCGCTTTCAACGATCTTCTTGTCGAGGCCTTCGAACTGCATGATCTGATTGATCTTGGCAGGCTTGGGAGTGTCGTCCGGACCATTCATGATCATGACGCTTTGACCTGCCTTGAGCGTACCGCGGTGCACGCGGCCGATACCGATCTTACCCACGTAGCTCGAATAGTCGAGCGAGCAGATCTGAAGCTGCAGCGGTGCTTCAGCGTTGTCTTCACGAACCGGGACGTACTTGATCACGGCATCGAACACAGCACGCATGTTGCCGATCTTCTGCAGTTCCTCGACATTGTCGGTGAGACCCGCGTAGCCGTTCAGGGCGGAAGCGTAGATCACAGGGAAGTCAAGCTGATCTTCCGTAGCACCGAGCTTGTCAAACAAATCAAACGTAGCGTTGATAACCCAGTCCGGACGAGCACCCGGGCGATCAATCTTGTTGATCACGACGATGGGTTTCAAACCGGCGGCCAGAGCCTTGCGGGTTACAAAGCGCGTCTGCGGCATCGGACCTTCGACAGCGTCAACCAACAGCAGTACGCCGTCGACCATCGACAGAACGCGTTCGACCTCACCGCCGAAGTCCGCGTGCCCCGGGGTATCGATGATGTTAATGTGAATGCCTTCGTACTCAACGGCACAGTTCTTGGCCAAAATTGTGATGCCGCGCTCTTTTTCAAGCGCGTTGCTGTCCATCACGCGTTCGTCAACCTGCTGGTTGCTGCGAAAAGTGCCCGCGCACTGCAGAAGCTTGTCGACCATGGTCGTCTTGCCGTGGTCAACGTGCGCAATGATGGCAATGTTGCGAATTGCTCTGGTCATTTTTTACTCTTCCCCGTTCTTTTCGAGGTTTTCCGTTACTACAAATCGAATCATGCGATGAGGGTGCAAAGTGCCTCTGGCATCCACCTTCACCGTTCCCAATAGTTCGCCCGACGAGCCGTATGCTCTCAGCAGTTCGCCGTGGCGTGTGTCTTTGACCGGTAGTCGCTGGCCGTTTCTCAATCGTTCGGTCTGCACGGCGTCAAGTCGCACGCTGCCGAGCGTCTGTAAGAGAAAATCCGCTCCTTTGAGTAGCGCACGGCGTTCTTCCACCGTTTTTACCTTGTCGTCGACCACCGCAAACGGGATCGCATCGGCAATCTTCAAGTCTCCGACTTCCGTCCTACGCAGACTCTCCAAATGGGCAAAGCATCCAAGTTTACGACCGATATCGTCGGCCAGCACACGGATGTACGTCCCTTTACTCACACGAACATCAATTTTGGCCGTCTCACCGTCAAATTCCATCAACTCTAGGTGATGTACTTTGACCTTTCTCGGATGGCGCTCGACTTCAATGCCGCGTCGCGCAAGATCATACAGATTTTTACCATCACGTTTGATGGCCGAGTACATCGGCGGAATCTGCTCGATTTCGCCGGTAAATTCAGCCAGCAACGCCTCAAGCGATTCACGTGTCGGTCGCATGTCCGACACCGCCGTGACTTCACCTGTCTTATCCATCGTGTCGGTGCAAGAACCGAAACGCAACACCGCTTCATAGCGCTTGTCAGCATGCAGAAGATCAGCCGAATACTTTGTGGCGTTGCCGAAAGCCAATGGCAACAGTCCCGTTGCAAAGGGATCGAGGGTTCCGGTATGGCCGGCCTTCTGTGCGTTGATCAAACGTCGCGAGAGCTGCAGAACCCAGTTCGAACTCATCCCCTCGGGCTTGTCCAACAGCAGCACGCCGTCGATTGCGTCGCCCTTCTTACCCATTACTTGGATTCCTCGTCGGCTTCGTTGGTTTCAACCGCGCGCGTCTGTCGCATGGCTTCATTGATGACGCGATCCATTTCAAAACCACGCTCCACGCTGGTGTCGTGCACAAAGTGCAATGTCGGAACAGTGTGAATGCGAAGCTTCTTGAAGATCTTATTGCGAAGCATGCCTGCGGCAGCAGCGAGACCAGCCTCGCACTGCGCGGGATCGGAGCCGATCACCGTAAAAAATACACGAGCATGCGCGTAATCGGGCGTGATTTCGCAGCCGGTGATCGTCACCAGACCCACACGGGGGTCACGCACCTCGAGCGGAATGATTTCCGCAAGGTCTCGGGCGATCTGCTCGGCGACACGTTGGCCGCGGCCGGGCTTGGCTTTTTGCATAAAAATTTCGTCCTTTTTTAACTTCACAAACGCCGCCGACATTGCTGCCGGAGGCGTTTGCTGCTTGAATGGTTACATCGGCATGCCGCTCTATCGAGCCCCATGCCGAATTGTCGTTAGAGCGTACGGGCGACTTCGGTCACCTCGAAGATTTCGAGCTGATCGTTAACCTTAATGTCATCGTAGCCCTTGAGACTCAGACCGCATTCGCTGCCGGCCTGAACTTCGCGCACATCGTCCTTGAAGTGCTTCAAGCTGGCGAGCTCGCCGGTCCAGATCACCACGTTGTCGCGCAAGAGGCGAGCGCTGGCATTGCGGCGTACCACGCCTTCGAGAACACGGCAGCCGGCAATGAGACCAACCTTGGGCACGCGGATAACCTGACGGATTTCCAGGAGACCCAACGCCGTTTCCTTCTTCTCGGGCGAAAGCATGCCGCTCATGGCCGCGCGGACTTCATCAACAGCATCGTAAATGATGTTGTAGTAACGAATATCCACGTCTTCCTGTTCAGCAAGCTTGCGGGCCTGCTGATCAGCGCGCACGTTAAAGCCGATAATGACGGCCTTGGAAGCGGCTGCCAGGTTGACGTCGGTTTCCGTGATGCCGCCCACGGCACTGTGGACGACCTGAACGCGCACTTCTTCCGTGGAAAGCTTCGTGAGTGCATGCACCAGTGCTTCTGTCGAACCCTGAACATCGGCCTTGATAATAAGCGGGAGCGTCTTGACTTCGCCCTGCTCCACATCGGCAAACATGTTTTCGAGCTTCTGTGCCTGCTGACGAGCAAGCTTGACTTCGCGGTACTTGCCCTGACGGAAGAGCGCCACTTCGCGAGCTTTGCGTTCATCGGGAACAACAATCAGTTCGTCACCGGCGGAAGGCACATCGGACAAGCCCTGGATTTCCACAGGAATCGAGGGACCGGCCGAAGTCACCTGACTACCCATTTCGTTGATCATCGCGCGGACGCGGCCGAAACATTGGCCGGCCAAAACGATGTCGCCCTTCTGAAGCAGCCCGGACTGAACCAAAATGGAAGCCACAGGACCGCGCCCCTTGTCGAGTCGACTTTCGATCACCAGCCCCTTGGCGGGCCCCTTGTCGGCAGCCTTGAGCTCAAGCATTTCGGCCTGCAGCAACACGTTTTCGAGAAGCTCGTCCACACCCTTGCCGGTCTTCGCGGACACCGGGCAGAACGGCACATCGCCGCCGTATTCTTCCGGTAAAACTTCGTTCTGAACAAGTTCTCCCTTAACGCGCTCGATGTTAGCTTCAGGCTTGTCGATCTTGTTGATCGCCACCACCAGAGGAACACCGGCGGCACGGGCGTGTGCAATAGCTTCCTTGGTCTGAGGCATAACACCGTCGTCGGCGGCCACCACCAGAATCACGATGTCGGTCGCCTGAGCGCCGCGAGCGCGCATGGCCGTAAATGCTTCGTGACCCGGGGTGTCGAGGAAGGTCACGATGCCTCGTGGCGTCTTGACATGATATGCACCGATGTGCTGGGTAATGCCGCCGGCTTCACCTGCAGCCACCTTAGCACGGCGGATGTAGTCCAGAAGGGAGGTCTTGCCGTGGTCGACGTGACCCATGATAGTCACAACCGGCGGACGCGGCACTTCCGGATACTGTTCGAGATTGCTTTCAAGTTCGCCGAGCAACGATTCAGGATCGTCGGCCTTGGCGGCAAGCGCCTTGTGGCCCATTTCTTCGACGATAATCATCGCCGTTTCCTGATCAAGCATCTGGTTGATCGTCACCATCTGGCCCATCTTCATGAGGGTCTTGATAACTTCAGTCGCCTTCACGCTCATCTTGTGGGCAAGATCTGCGACGGAAATCGTTTCGGGTACGGTCACTTCACGTACCACGGGCTCGGTCGGCATCTGAACCTGACGCTGCTCGTGCTTGTGGGTCTTGCGACCACGGCTGTGCCAGCTACTCGACTCGTCGCTGTCGACAGCACCGCGAGTCTTCATGCCGCCGCGGCGACCACCGCGGTCCTCGTCCCCCCAACGATCATTGCCCTTTCCAGACTGCTTATTACGACCCTTACCAGCCGACTTGCCCTCGCTCTTTTCAGGCTTGTTGGCTGCGGGCTTATCGGCCTTCTGGCTCTTCTGAGCGGGTTTTTGCTGAGCATTTTGCTGCTGAGTTTTCTTGGCCTCTTCATTGCGATCGCTCTTGTCGCCGCGATCGGCCTTGGCCTTTAAAACAGTCTTTGGCTTGGCGAGCATCGCACGAATGGCATCGGCCTCTTCCTGAGCCTTACGGCGAGCTTCCTGACGACGAGCTTCGAGCTCGGCCTTCTCGGCGGCTGCCTTTTCAGCAGCGGCTTTCGCCGCAGCAGCTTTCTTGGCGGCCTCGGCTTCACGCTGAGCTTTCTTTTCGGCTTCGATCTGGGCCTGACGGGCCTTTTCAGCGGCAAGCTTCTCCGCAGCCGCCTTTTCGGCAGCAAGCTTTTCTGCTTCGGCCTGACGGGCGGCAGCTTCGGCAGCAGCCTTTTCTGCCGCGGCTTTTTCAGCAGCGGCTTTTTCTTCGGCAGCCTTCTTGGCAGCGGCTTCTTCCGCGGCCTTCTTGGCTGCTTCTTCAGCTGCGAGCTTGGCTTGAGCTTCGCGCTTGGCAGCCTCAGCCGCCTCTGCTTCCTGTTTTTCCTTCAACTGACGATCAAGCTGAGCTTTGGCTTGAGCTTCGATTTCAGCACGCATAGCTTCGGCTGCGCGGTTCTTCACGAACACGCGGCGACGACGTACTTCGACTTCAATCGTACGGGCTCCGCCCTGACCGTCATTCTGGCGAATCGTGCTTGTTTCGCGACGCGTCACGGTGATCTTGCGGGGAGAGGCAACGCGCTCCTGACGCAGACTATCAAGAAGTTGGCGCTTGTCAGCATCGCTGATTTCATCGTTGACCGTGCTTACCTGCACGCCTGCAGACTTGAGCTGGGACAGAAGTGTGTCAGCGGAAACCTTCAGTTCGCGGGCAAATTCAGTAACAGTGTTGTTTGCCATGTGTCTAATTTCTCCTGCCGCCGCTTGCGAGAGCGTCCTTAGAGAGTCGGAACGTTTGTGTACTTCTCGTTTCGCGGGCGGCTCTAATTGGTTTGGTTTTCGTTCTGACTTCTGTCTTATTCTTCAGTCCAGCGAGCACGGGCGGCCATGATCAGGGCTCGAGCCTTCTCTTCGGCAATACCGCCTTTTTCCATGAGCTCTTCGGTATCCAGATCGCCCAGTTCATCGGCTGTCTTGATGCCTTCGCTCACGAGGCGGCTGGCGAGGTCGTGATCCATGCCCTCGAGTTCGAGAAGCGAGGCATCGGCCTGACGCAGATTTTCTTCACGCTTGAGGGCACGGGCCAACAGAACGCGACGAGCACGCTCACGAAGATCGGCAACGGTGGCTTCGTCAAAAATGCCCAGTTCCACAATTTCCTGCTCGGGCACATAGGCTAGTTCTTCCAAGCTGTAGATGCCGTCATGAATAAGAGCCACAGCATCGTCCTGCGACATATCGAGTTCGTTCATGAACTCTTCGCAAGCAACGCGGTCTTCTTCTTCCTGCTTCTTATTAGCTTCTTCAGCCGTCATGATGTTGATCTGCCAGCCGGTGAGTTCACTTGCCAAACGCACGTTCTGACCACCTCTGCCAATGGCAATGGCAAGGTTTTCTTCGTCAACCGTCACGTCCATGCTGCGGGCTTCTTCATCGGCCACAACCTTGGAAACCTTAGCGGGCTTGAGAGCTTCGACGATGTACTGCACCGGATTTTCATCCCAACGCACCACATCAATGCGCTCGCCGGCGAGTTCATTCGTCACAGCCGTCACGCGCGAACCGCGAATGCCGATGCAGGTACCCACGGGTTCGACGCGCTTGTCGTGGCTCATCACTGCGATCTTGGCACGGGAGCCGGGATCACGGGCTGTAGCCTTGATTTCAACGGTGCCCTCTTCGATCTCCGGTACTTCGAGCTCAAAAAGCTTCTTGATAAATTCGTTGCATGCGCGAGACAGGATGACCTGCTTGCCCTTGTTGGTTTCGTCCACGCGCAGGACATAAGCACGCACACGGTCGGAGTTACGCAGGTTTTCGCGCGGAATCATCTCACTCTTGGGCAGGCGAGCTTCCAAGCGGCCGATTTCGATGATGGCCCCTTCTTTGTCGGAACGTTTGACCTGGCCGGAGATCACCTTTTCATCGCGAGCCAGGAACTCGTTGAGAATTTGTTCGCGTTCGGCATCGCGCAAGCGCTGCAGGATGACCTGCTTGGCGTCCTGAGCAAAGCGGCGTCCGGAGGTATTGATATTCTCAATCGGCTTTTCGATGTAGTCACCCACTTCGAGTTCAGGATAATCGTCATGGATGTCCGAGAACATTTCTTCGCGATCGGGCTGCTGCAGGCCCTGATCGTCGCTCACGATCACCCAGCGGCGAACGGCAGTCCAGTCGCCCGTGTTGGGATCGACGCGAACGGCAACGTCAGCATCCTCACCGGGAAACTGAGCCTTCTTCACTGCGCTTGCCAGCGCGATTTCGAGTACGCCGAAAACGGCGGATTTTTCAACGTTCTTTTCGCGTGCAAGGACGTCGACCATATCGAGCATTTCGCGGCTCATTCGTGTTTCCCCTTAAAGTCAAGTTCAGCAATCAAATTGGCGCGATCGACATCGTTAATGCCGAACGTCACGTGCACCGGATCGGCCTTGGGTTTGGCAGCCTTACCCGACTGACGGGACTTAGCCGCCTGGCTCGGCGTGCGTGCAATATCCAATTCTTCAAACGAAAACGAAATCACTTCGTTGCCGGGCTCACCCTCGATGCCGAGAATGATGCCGTCTAGCTTGCGACGGCCGGCTTCCGGAAAGCCTTCTGCCTTCATCGGTTCATAAAGTTCGACGTGCGCCGGGCGACCGACAAAGCGGCCCCATTCGGAAGCACGCTTGAGCGGGCGTTCCACGCCGGGGCTGGCCACTTCCAGTCGCTCATAGTCGATTCCCTCAACCGTAAAGAGAGCCGTGATTTGGTTGCTCACGGTTTCGCAATCGTCCACACCCACGCCACCTTCGGCCTGGCTATCGATCGTGATGCGCATGAGCCCACGAGGCAAGCGCTCAAAGTCGACGAATTCGTACCCGAGCCCCTGCACCGTTTCTTCAACGATTCGCGTGATTTCAGCAGTTGATTTCTGCATGTATCCGTTTGTAGAAAAAATCCAAAAAAAAATGGGCGCAATGCCCATCCCTAACCCCATCCAACATGGGTGCCTGCCGCATTTCAGCCGTTTTTAACGTCCGATCGCAGCAGACAATATAGCGAGGGCCCCCGAAGAGAATCACATAAATTTCTCACTCCGAAGGCGCGTCGCGGATTATACAGTTTTCTCTTTGAAATTCAAGGATTTTCGACAAAATTTTTGCCGTCAAATCCTTGAATTTTCTTTATCGACGTTTGCCGAAGCCTTTACCCTTGCCTTTGCCGAATTTGCCACCGCTCTTTTTAAACGGAGGCGGCATGACATCGTCGCTTCGAGCCAGTGCTCGTCCGTAGGCTCCCTGCGCAGCGCCAAGACTGCCGCTTGCAATGTAGTTAACGGTACTGAGCATAGGATCCGGAATACGTTCAGGCTTGCGGTTGAAATTGCGTCCGGCATTTTTCTTACCACCGAACCCCTTCTTGGCAACAGGCTTTTTGCCGCTTGCCGTCGTCGTGACGGAATTGAGCTGTGCCATCCAAGCTTGCACCCAATCGGGTTTGAGTTCGCGCGTCGTTCCGCGGGGCAGATCTGCAGGCAGTCGAACGGCGCCGTAACGCACGCGAATCAGTCGGCTCACCGTCAACCCCACCGCCGCAAACATGCGACGCACCTCACGGTTACGGCCTTCGCTGATGCGGACCAAATACCAGCGATTGAGATTGTCGCCGCCTTTTTCTTCCAGCATCGAGAAGTGAGCGGGACCATCATCAAGTTCCACACCTGTCGTCAGCAGTTCCTTGGCTTCGTCGGTCAGCACACCGGCAGCACGCACGGCGTACTCGCGTTCAATTTCGTAACGCGGATGCATCAGACGGTTGGCAAGTTCTCCGCTCGTCGTAAAGAGCAATAAACCTTCCGTGTTGAAGTCAAGACGACCAACTGCAATCCAGCGAGCGCCGGAAATCTTCGGAAGGTTGTCAAAGACGCTCGGACGTCCCTGCGGGTCGCGCATACTCACAATCTGACCGGCCGGCTTGTGATACACCAGCACGCGCGGAGCTTTGGGCTGCTTACCCTGAGCCATGCGCTTGACGATGCGACCGTTCAGACGAACGATATCGCCGGGCATGACGCGCTGCCCCAAAAAGGCAGGCTCTGAGTTGACTGAGATACGGCCTTCAACGATCAACTGCTCCATATCGCGACGACTGCCCAAGCCGAGATCAGCAAGAACCTTGTGCAGTTTTTCGCTTTGCTTGACAAGTTCGCTTTTTTTAGCGGCCTTCCCCTGGGCAAGCACCTTCGGATCAAACATCTGAGCGGCACAGAGTTCTGCATCAATGGCCGGCGCGTCTTCCGGAACGGCCATGCCTTCGTCTTCGGGCTGAACATCTCGCACGCGCTTGGTATGGCGAACTTTGCCCCGACCTTCGGCGCGTCTATCCGTTTTCACATCGGTCTCTTCTGCAACACTTTCGGCTTGTGCTTCGGACTGCCCCTGCGGTTCAATCTGTTCTGACGCCTCAACTACTTCCGGTTCAGCCTTTATCTTGCGCGTACGGGGTTTCTTAGCGGATTCTTGCTCAGTAACCGCATCCGCTTTCACCGTGCGACGCGTGCGCTTCGGCCGCACAGGAAGCTCGGCTTCAGCGGGGACTTCCTCGGAGGTTGCGGCACTCATCGATTCAGGGGTAACGTCCTCAACCTTCTTGCGGCGAGTTACCGTACGGCGCTTCGCCACAGGTTGTTCTTCCTCAGCTGCTTCGACCGGAACAACAACAGGAGTTTCAGACTCTTCGGTTTTGCGTCGACGCACCACCCTGCGCTTGGGCTTATCAGCCTCTTGCGCAGTCACTTCTGCAACCGGTTCGGCCGCAGACGGTTCAGCCTCAACTTTGGCCTTGCGCGTGCGTGTAGCACGAGGCTTTTTGGCCGGAGCAGCCTCAACTCCTTTCGCATCGGTCTGGACCATACGGCGGCGCACCACCCGTTTCTTCGGTTCGGCCGGAAGTTCCGACGGGGTTTCGATCTGGCTTTCTTCTCGTGTTGTAGTCATAACGCTAACTGTCTTGCTGTCTTTTTCGTTATTCGGTTTCGGCTCTTTCTTGTGGCCTGTCGGCTACGCCCTCTGCGCTTTCTGCAGTTTTGTCTTTCTCTTCGGACGGCTCGTCGCCGAACACCAATTCAAATTCTTTGCTTTGCGGCATATCGCCCGATAAGGGCGGCAGATCCGCAAGGGACTTCAGTCCCAAATCATCTAAAAACTGTCGGGTCGTAGCAAAAAGCTCAGGGCGACCGGGCGACTCACGCCGACCGACAACCTCAACCCATCCTCTTTCCTGCAACTGCCGCAACACATTGGGATTGACCGCCACACCGCGAATGTCTTCTATATCGCCGCGCGTTGCCGGCTGTCGATAGGCAATGATGGCCAAAGTCTCCATCACGGCACGTGAATACTTGGGCATTTTCTGATCGCTCATGCGCAACAAATACTCGCCCACAGCCGTTGACGTTACAAACCCCCAGCCGCTTGCAGATTCAACCAAACGCAGGCCGCGTTCTTTCCAGTGTTCGGAAAGCATATTCATAGCCTCAAGCAGTTCCGTCTGCGTGAGGCGTCCGGCGAACAGACGCGAGAGATCCTCAAGCGTCAAAGGCTGAGGACTCGTCAGAAGCGCCGCTTCAATGACGTAACACGGTTGCAATGTGTCTGCCACGGTTGAGTCGTTTCGTGTTGATCGTGTTCTGAATTCGACGCAATACGAAAGTCCTGTGCTCGCCGCTACGCTTTTGAAGCGTAGGTTAGCAAAATCGAATTCGACACGGTTGGAAAAAATTTCTTTTGCTTTGCCGACACTGTTTGCGTATGCAGTCGTCAAAGTAATCTGGAACGCCAATTGCGCGGTACCGGAATGTCAGGTACTCAATGAAGCGTCTCACTGTTCTTTCTTCGATCCGTTGCTCGGATTTCCGACGTCTTCGTTATCAGCGGTTGGAATCTTACTAAAAACCAGCCGCGATGCGACGATGGTTTCCCCTGTTTGGGAATATCGAAGTTCAGTTACCTCGTTTTTGCCCGGCTAAACCAAGGGAAACAGATAAAGACACCGAAACCGCAAAAAATCTGTCTTCAAATCTTTTGTTAATTGATTTATTCAATAAAATCAACAACTTACGAAAGCTGAAGGCAAAAAGAAAGCTCCCGATTTCGGAAGCCTCTCTTGTGCGGATGGTGCGCCAGGCAGGATTCGAACCCACGACCCCCTGGTTCGTAGCCAGGTACTCTATCCAACTGAGCTACTGGCGCACATCTCAGATATTTCCGCCTCGCTTTTCTGCGAAGCGGGGCGCATTGTATCGCCTGGTTTCGACTTATGCAAGTCTTTTTTGAAAATTTCTTGCAAAAAGCTCAAATTGCCTCAAAACAGCCGTCGCATCGGGGATCCGAGGATCCTGAGACAGAGCCGTCGGCAGCTTTGCTGACTGCTCCGGCGTGCCCCATCGTGTCACTGAAAGCTTCGGAAAGAACTTCCACATCATGTCCTCGCTCCGACAGGGCTTTAACAACGCTCGGATCAAAACGAGGCTCCAGACGTAACTTCGCCGTATTGTCTCCCCACGTTCTGCCGATGAGCCAACGAGGTTCAGCAATCGCTTGGGTCAAGGGCATACCGGCAAGATGCCGGAGAATGACCGCGGCCTGCGTTTGAGGCTGCCCTTCTCCACCCATTGTTCCGTAGGCAATGACGCGATCATCATTTGTGACTACCATCGCCGGATTGAGCGTATGAAACGGTAATGCTCCCGGGCGCAAACAGTTGGGACTTGTCTCGTCAAAACTAAAAGCGCAACCCCGATTCTGCATAGTCACACCCGTTTCTTTAAGAACAAGGCCACTGCCGTACTCCCAATAGACACTCTGGATACAACTCACCACCGTCCCGTCCTTGTCGGCAACGCCAAACCAAACCGTGTCCCCCATGGCCTGCTGTTCTTCAAAACGGCATGCCTTATCGGGATCAAAGGACTTCGCAAGAGTGTCCAGCGTTTGTGCGGACAGAAAGTCCTGGGGCGAGCGCGTCATTGCGCGCGGATCTCCCAGATGCTTATTGCGCCAGGCAAACGCAAATTTCGTCGCTTCAACTGCCGCATGCACAAATGCCGACGTATCATCTGGGTTGGGACCGAATCTTTCCATCAACCCCAGAATTGCCAGAGAGGACACTCCCTGCGTGGGTTCCGGGAGATTGTAAAAATCTTGACCGAATGCTCTCAAATGCAAGGGCTTAACGATTCGAGCTCGGCAGGCTTTAAAGTCAGATGACTCCAGCAGACTGCCCTCACTAGCCAGCTCTCGGTCCATCTGCACACAGATCTCTCCCGAGTAAAAGTCATCCAATCCGACATCAGCAAGTTGTTGCAGTGTTCGGGCAAGCGCCGTCTGACGCAAAATAGCGCCCGCCTTCAACGGCAGTTTGCCTTCATCAAGAAAAACTTCGGCAAAACCCGGACAGTCCCTGAGTCCGTCCACAGAAACCTTCGTCGTTCGTTCTTGGCTCGCAGAAACCGGAAAACCGTTGGCTGCAGATTCAATGGCCGGCGCCAAAATATCCTTGAGCGTCAAGCGCCTCGGATGACCGGAAAGGCTCAAGAGTGCCTGCCAGCCACGAATGGTTCCCGGAACAGTGACAGCGGCAAATGCACCTCTGGGCGGCACTGCAGCCAGGCCGCGAGTCTCGTAGAAATCCACAGAAGCTCGTTCGGCAGCTTGTCCGCAGGCAAGTACCCCGACGGGGGCCTCCCCTTTTTTCTTGATCAACCAAAAACTGTCGCCGCCAATAGAATTCATGTGCGGATACACGACGGCC
>UMEH01052984.1_pt1 | contig 25846 bp, 24 predicted proteins | sample 1964681 | NCBI WGS metagenome assembly UMEH01 (sample SAMEA4836013, study PRJEB28245) | human gut metagenome | biome: gut microbiome; material: fecal sample | place: Denmark | collected 2008
TGAAAGCTATAATAGAGTTTGTTGAAATAATAGAGTATAAAAATATGCCTTATGATAACTCAGAAAAAACTTGTAATACCAATATTTGACTTCACTATATATGTGTTTATAATAGATAAATGGGAAGAACTAAAGGGAAAATTTGGAAATATTGAAATGTCAGGGTTAATAGAGTATGATTTAACTAGGGGAGTGGCTAGTTTAGTGATAAATACTAGTAATAAGAAAACTATAGTACATGAAGCTAACCACATCAAGAATCTTATATGGAGGTATATAGGATACACACCTCAACCAGAGAATGATGAAGTTGATTCATACTTAGTAGCCTACATATATAATAGAATAGTAGACATTTATGATAAACACAATTTATAAGGACATTGCTAAATTGTGTATAAGATAACCCGCTTAAGGATAACACTTTAAGCGGGTATTTTTGTACCATTTAGTAAGGTTAGGTTACTACGTCATACTATTATATCTTTGTCTTGTAAGCTTACAGAATAAATAAAATTATTAATTGTTTTCAATTTTTATTATGGATATTATTGAAAAAGAGAAAATCAAAGAAGTTCCTGCTGGTTACTATGAAGACAAATATAACTGTGGTTATGATAGGAGAAATGTTAGTGGTCGTGCTACTGCTGGCCTAACTCTTGGTATAATTGGTACCGCATTAGGAGCTGTTGCTTTGTTTGGAAACAGAAGATCAGGTGTATTGGGTACTGGACTAGGTTCTGGTATGGGAGGTGCTAATATTAATATTAATGATTTAGGAAGTAGTTTGAGTTCTAGCTCAACGGCTCCTACTGCATTCCAAGCATGGGAAAAGGGCTGTGAAGACACCCTAGCTCTACAAGCTGGTTTGTATCAGTGGGCACTGACTCAACAGAACCAAAGATTTCAGGATAGACAAACTCTAGACCAGGAATTATTCGGGGTGTACAAATCACAGATAGATGCTGATTTCAATCTATATAAGTCTACTAGGGACGGTTTAGACATATTAAGTGCTAAACATAACCAAGATGCTTTCAACCTGTATAAGTCTCAGAGAGATGCAGATGATGCTATTATGAAGGAACTTTCAGATTTGAAGGCACAAGTTGCTATCAATGCTGCTGTTAGACCTTATCAAGATAAACTTATACAATGTGAAATTGATAAAGCCTTTACTGCTGGTATAAATTATACTGATAGAAAAACTTGCAATGTGGTTTATGGACAGGTAGTTCTGCCTAATGAACCCACTATTACAGGTTATGTTGGTGCTAATCAGTGTGGGTGTCCTAGGGTAGTAACCACTGGTACAACTCCTGCTGCTTGATAACAAGGGGGCAGTGTCCCCCTTATTTTATTAATACTAATTAGATAATAGTTATGGTTCCAGTAAATCAAGTTATATTAGGTGGGGGAGACCCATTATTAGGTAGTAGTGTTATTGGTAATAGTATAGAAGAACAACTGCAACTTCTGGATAGATACAGACAAAATTTGGAAGCTGCAAAACAATTAAAACAGGCTGTTCAAGTGCCTCAGTCTATACAACCCATTCAAAGCCAAAAACTTATATGGGATGACATAGACTCAGAAATAGAACCAATGACGGAAGAACAAAAGGGGAGACTTTTTAATGATGAGGATTACGTTGATACTTATAATAGAATACAAGTGATGGTAAACACTGAGATACTTAACTTAGTAAAAGCTAAGATTGAAAGTACTTCAGAAGGAAAGGAGTTATTAAGTAAACAACTAAAAATAGTTAGGAAGTTAAAAAGTAAAATAATTAGTGAAACTAATAAAGAAATGGAACTTTTCAAAAAGTTCAAAGAATTTAGTAAACAAAATCCAGAAGTAACCTATGAAGAATTTGTTAAATCTAATTTATAATAAATATGACCTCTCTTCAAATAACAGAAAATACTAAAAGCTATATAATGGGACAGCTTAACAAGCTAGCTGCTAATAACCCCCTAATAAGTCTTATTAAACCCCTAATCACTAGGGCTATGAATAAGAATATAGATAGGATGACTAGCTTTTTAGATTGTATATCAAATGATAATGGAGATATTGATATAGAAAATATCCTTACAGAAATGACAGAAAGTCTAATGGAGTCAAAACCCTTCACTATTAAAGCTCCTTATATAGGAGACCTGGAGATTGGTAATGGTTTAATAAAGATTAATGTGCCATTAACAGATAAAGAATTAGTATTTGACATAGAAGATATTGAAGGCTTTAAGGAAGCTTTAAGTTCTAAATAATAATAGTATGGATGAGATAATGCTTATGGAGTATCTTAAAAATAAAGATACTGAGGGTATAAACAAAAGGGAGCTTATAAGTAAATTTAAGGAGTATATGAATAATAGAGGTGGCAGATTTAATAGATATATGGGGGATTATATTACCCCTGAAGCTAAACATCTTTATGAAAGGAAACATAGTAATTATCCTGAAGACCTTATGAATACCCTAGAATATGATAGAGATAATAGATACAATAGGTTATTTGAGAGAATGACTAATAACATGAGTGAGGAAGATTTCAATGACTTTATTAGGTCTATTAAAAGAGGGGACGAGCATTTTAATGACTCCTATGCCAATTATATAGTATCAGAAATGTACCATTATGAAAATGGCAGGAAACATTCTGGTGAAAAATATAATATGGAAAAGGCCAAAAATGTAAAAGAAAAATATAAGAAAGCCCTTCCTGATAATATAACTTGTGCAGATGTTTATGTTGCAATTAATTCTCATTATCACGACTACTGTTCTTTATTTAAGGTATGGTTTGGTGATAATATAGATCAAAAAATAATTGAGTCTGCAATAGTTTTTTGGTTTAAAGATGACGATTGCTTGGAAAACAATAAGCTTTGGGCTTATTTTAAAGACATCTGATTGAAAAGGGAGTTTTTACTCCCTTTTTTTTTATTATCTTATAAGCAACTTATTTACAGAATTAATAATATATTATTAATTTCATTGCGAGCATCACTTTATAGAGTTAATTTTGTAAAATAATTAAGTAAAAACTAAAAGGGAGATTTTATGGAAGATTTAAGTTTGGATAGTATTCTAAGTTCTGAAGAAATAGGGGAGTTATTTCAAGATGAAGTAACACCCGAGGGTGATCTTCAAGATAGAGATAATACTGATGAAATTACTGAGGAAGATCCTGCAGATGATAGGGGTACTCCAGAGAGCGTAGGTAATGAAGAAAATAACAAGAAGTCCCTCTCCTCCAGTGAGTCGGACACTTCTCCCAAAAGTCTTTATTCTTCCATTGCCAAGGCTCTAAAGGAGGAGGGGGTGCTTCCTGATATAGAAGATGACCTTATTAGTAATTTAAAAGGTCCAGAAGACTTTATTGATACTATAGAAAAACAGGTACAGGCAAGACTTGATGAAAGACAACAAAGGATAGATGCTGCCTTGAATGCTGGTATGGAGCCTTCTGAAATCAGGAAGTACGAGAATATTATGGCTCAATTAGACTCTATTAAAATAGAAGATATTACTGATGAGACAGATAAAGGAGAGAAGCTAAGAAAACAACTCATTTATACAGATTTCATTAATAGAGGTTATAGTGAAGAAAGAGCAAAAAGAGAGGTACAAAAATCCTTTAATAGTGGTTCAGATATTGATGATGCCAAAGAAGCTCTTAAAAGTACAAGAGAATATGTTCAAGAAGAATATGATACTTTAAGGGAAGAGGCTATTAAAGATCAAGAAGAGATTAATAAAAGAATGAAGGAAGAAGCCGAAACTCTTAGGAAGTCTATTTTAGAGGATAAAGATGCTTTCGGTGATATGAACCTCGACAAAAATACTAGAAAGAAAATATTTGATTCTATAAGTAAACCCATCTATAAAGATCCTAATACTGGTGAAATGTTTACTGCTATTCAGAAATATCAGAATGAAAATAGAGTAGAGTTTCTAAAGAACCTAGGATTGATATTTACACTTACAAATGGTTTTAAATCATTTGATTCCCTAATAAACAAAGAAGTGACAAGAAAGGTTAGTAAGAGTATGAAAGAACTAGAACACACACTAAGAAATTCTAGTATTTCCGCAGATGGTAATCTGAATTATATGGGTAACCTAGGGGCAAATGATCCAGAATCTTTTGTAGGTATAGGTAAAGGATGGGATCTTGATGTGTAACATATTTTATAAATATTTATATTTATGGCTGGAAAATTAAAAAAGTTTCAAATGGTAGGAGTACAGTCCTGGAAAGGTCTTACTCTTGAAAATCATTTGGGAGGCATTTTTCAACTAGCTCCACAAAAAGCTAGTAATCTAATGGTTCAGTTGTTAGCCTTCCATAGGGGTAAAACCTTAGATACCCTGTTAAGCCAATTCCCTGTTAGTACTTTAGCAGCGTAGTGTAGTGATACACTAATGAAAAGACATTAAATTGCTGGAAGGTCTTTAGAGTCTTTCTAGCTAAAAGAAGAAAATTATTTATTTCAGTTAATCTTAAAACTATGAATAAATATTACAAAATTAAAGGGTACGAAGATTATTTTATAACTAAGGAAGGGAAAATATTTTCAACTTTAACTAATAAGGAGTTGAAATTTGATAGAAGTTGTAGAGGATATTGTAAGGTAAAACTAATGGATAGAAGACTTGGAAAATTTGTAACACTTCAAGTTCACAGATTAGTAGCTGTACAATTTCTTGATAACCCTAGAAATTTACCAGAGGTCAACCATATTGACGGTAATAAGAATAATAACAGTGTTTACAATCTTGAATGGTGTACTGCTGAGTACAATCATAGGCATGCAAAAGAGAATGGCCTTTATAAAATTGAGGAAGACAGCCCAAGAGCTAAACTAACAAAAGAACAAGTTTTGCAAATTTATAAAGATTGGGAACATTGTAAAACCAAAACTATCTTAGCTAAAAAATATAACGTATCTGATGCTCTTATAGGAGAAATAGTTAGGGGAGTAAGATGGTCCAAGACATTTAAAGAATACTATGGTTATTCTTCTAATTATAAAAAACCAAAAAGAAAGAAACTGGATTTATCTATCTTAAAAGCAATATTGTATAAATATTATGTAGACAATAAGAATACAACAGAGATAGAAAAAGAAACAGGAGTAACAAATGGTTATATTTCTAAAATCGTTAGAGGTATAGTATATCCTAAAGAGGTAAATAATCTTCTTTTAGAGATAAGGAAAGAATTAGATAATCAGCAGCCAAACTTGTAGATTAACAAGGAGGTTCAACGACTATAATATGTCTATCTATACAATATAGATAATGGGATAGTCTGAACTCTATAGAGATATAGAGAGTTGCTTTAAGCAGATTAACACAATGTAAAGAATTTGACGATGACAGTGAATATTATTGGGATGTAATTGGGTCTGCAAGAAAAAATGTAGCCCTTGTGGAAGCCAGAGATGAGAATGGTAACATTGTTACCGCTGATAGTCCCAATGTAGGGGCTGGAACAGCTCCATTCTATCTAGTCTTTGGTGAGGACTGGTTTGCTGATGGAGAGGTGATTGTAGGCAACCTCAATCAAGTATATCCCTTTAGAATACTAGGGGATGCTCGTATGGAGGGCACCAATGCGGTAAACATATATGCCGCTTAGCATAGTAATATGTTAATAAATAATGGGCAAAATCGGTGAAACCCTTCACATTATTTAGGTCAATAATTTGGGTAATACCGAGATAATTTATAATTTTAAAAGATTATAAATATTGTAGAGAATAGAAGTTGAAACTATGATCAAATTAGGGAGAATTTACTTAATTAGTAATGATGTTAATGACAAGGTTTATGTTGGACAGACCACACAAACATTAAACAAAAGATTTAATGGTCATTGTTGCTATAGTAAATCTGATAGAGGTGTTAATATGTATATTAAGAGAGCTATACGCAAATACGGTAGAGACAGCTTTCATATTACCCTTATAGAAGAATGCCCTATAAGTCTTCTAGATGAAAGAGAAAGGTATTGGATTTCTTTTTATGATTCCTATAATAATGGGTACAATCTTACAAAAGGAGGTCAAGATTCTAACTATTTTAGTTTACATAGATTAGAAAATACTGTTGATACTAAAAAGTTTAGTGAGTATATAATGGAATTTAAACCCTTGGCTAAAGAAGTGGCCGCTCATTTTGGAATCACTAAATGTAGTGTCTATAATCTTATAAAAAGACTTAACAATCCTAATTTGATATTAAACTCCTATAATCCAAGAAAAGCTAAATCCTTAGAAGATATAGACAAAGAGGAACTTAAAAGTCTTTATTTAAAGGGGTGGTCTATACTAGATTTAGCAAAAAAAAAATACCATATAAGAAAAAACAAGATTTCTAAATATCTGAAAGATAATGGTATTAATATTCGTAGAGGATTAAAAGGGTATAAAAGTAGAATATAACACTTCCACGAGTGTCCACATCCTTATAAGGATGAATATTTATTCCGAACTTACAAGATGATAAATTGTAAGAACCAAAGGATAAAGAGCCTTTGGGATAACAAATTTGGTATAAAGTAGAACTTATGGGTGGCATTACAGATGGCTGCCCTGCTGAAAGACTTCTTGCTGGTGAGAGATTTTCAGTAGATTTTGCTCCCGTAGAAAAGGAACTTAGCCGTAGATTACTTGCGGCATAGTATAGTAATATACTATTAAAAATGAGTAAAATCGGTGAACCCCTCCAGAAACATTTTAGGGGAATACCGAGGTAACTTAGTAGTAATGATACTAAGTACTGTAGAGAATAGGATTTGAAAATAAAGATTAGTAGGACAACTATGACAACAGGATTTATTTACAAAGTGACCAACAAGGTTAACGGTAAGGTGTATATAGGACAAACTAGAAGAAGTGTAGAATTTAGGTGGAATCAACACAAAAAGTCTAAAGATTGTTATGATTTTCATAAAGCTATACAAGAATTTGGACCAGACAATTTTACAGTAGAAACTATAGAACAATGTCCTGTAGAAGACTTGGACAGTAGAGAAATATACTGGATAAGTAAATATAATTCTTTTAGGGATGGATATAACATGACAAAAGGAGGTTATCCTTATAATCCTTCAAAGCGTTACAATAATGGTTATATTGTAGTAGATAGTAAATATGATGAAATTGCAGGAATGTGGTTATCAGGATTTAGTGCTACTAAAATAGCTAGTTTGTACCAGGTGGATAGACATGTTATATGTAATATTTTAAAACAGCTTGGTTTTAAAATAAATTATAATAAAATATCCTTAAATACTATAGAAACTAAAGAACTCCTTGATAAGTATAATAGTGGTTATAGTATTAGATCCATATCCAAAGAATATGGGTATTCAGCACCTGCTATTAAGGATTTCTTGATTAAGAAAGGTGCTAATATAAAGAATAGATCTTTAATAATAGATAATGTTGAAGATCAAAAAAGATTAATTGACGATTATATTAACAGAACCTTACCTTTAAAAGATATACTGAAGAAATACAAATGTCAGTATAAAACCTTTGAAAAAATCCTAAAGGCTTATGGTATTGAGAAAATAGGAAAAGGCAGAAATTATAAATTAGAGGACAAAGATTGTCTAGATATAATAAAGCTTTTTAATGAAGGTAAAAGAGTTACTGAAATTGCTACTTCCTATAAAGTAGATAAGTGCACTATTTATAGTGTCCTTAAAAGATACCATGTAGACTATCTAAAATATAATAATCCCACGAGTACTCAGACCCTAAGTGAGGGTTAAAATTTATTCCGAACTATAAAGATGGCAAATTTATAGAATAGTAGGATAAAGAGCCTACTAGATAACATAATTGAAAGTTGGTGATGTTAGATTTACAAGCCCTGTTTCTATGAGAAACGAGTGGTCCGTTGTAAGAATCCAACATAAAGTTCCTGGTAACATGCTTAATAAGAGTCTTGTTATTGGTATTCCTTTTACTAAAGAGACCAAGAATGGGTATGTTAAAGATGTTGCCAATAAGTGGATGTTCTATGTAGATTTTCAAGCAGAAGAACAATTCAGGGAGTATAAAAATAATGTATTAGCATTCGGTACTTCTAATAGAAATGCCAATGGAGAATACATGAATATTGGTAAATCGGGTAATGTAATTAAGACTGGTAGTGGTTTATTTGAGCAAATGGAAGTTTCTAATACTATTTATTATAATAACTTCTCGCTCAAATTGATCGAAGATGCACTATATGAGCTATCAGCAGCTAAACTAGATTTCGGGGATAGATACTTTGTTATTAAAACTGGAGAAAGAGGTGCAATTCAAGCCCATAAAGCTATTTTGCAGACTGTTTCTGGTTGGACACAATTTGTTCTTGATAATAGTTCCCTAGGGGTAGTAGAAAAAACTCAATCAAACTTGCATCCTAATGCACTAAGTGCAGGATTCCAGTTTGTAGAATTTAAGGCTCCTAATGGTGTAAGGGTTAAATTTGATGTAGACCCATTCTACGATGATCCTGTAAGAAATAAGATAATGCACCCGATGGGAGGTCCTGCTATGTCATATAGATATGACATTATGTATATTGGCACTATGGATCAGCCAAATATATTTAAATGTCAGATAAAAGGACAGCCTGAAGTAAGAAGTTACCAATGGGGATTAAGAAATCCTTGGACTGGACAATTCGGTAATCCTAATATGTCATTTGATGAAGATTCTGCTATCTTCCATAAAATGGCCACACTAGGTATCTGTGTTCTAGACCCAACTAGAACAATGTCTATAATCCCAGCTATTTTGCAGGGATAATTCAGGAAATCTTTCCTTCTTTAAAGTATATGGGGATAATCTCCCCATATACTAAATTTTTAATATGAGAAGTTATGGCAAAGAAAATGGAAGAAAACTTAAAGAATGATCAAAATTTTAGCCTTGATTCTGATGGCATCAATGAACCCCTAGAATTAAAGGAAGTTCCAAATAATCAAAGGAAACCAAATAAAACCTCCAATATCGATCCTATCAGTGACGAGAAATCACATCAGACAGTAAATTGTCTAAGAAATGAGAGGATAATTGTTCAGCATATTCCAAAGGGAAATGGGACAATTACTAACCCTAAACATGTTCTATATGGAGGAATGGCCGATAATGCTACTAGAACCTTTGTTGTTCCTAAGTTATCGTCTGGTTTGTTTGTAAATGTGCTTACAGACAGTGAAAAGGATTTTCTTGAAGAAGCTATGGGACTGGAATATGGTGCTTTAAGTGTGTATAAGAAAGTTAATAACTTTTGGGACAGTAGTAATGAAGCAGGTATCTCTAGTGTTAGATTGACAAAACAAGATAATTATTTTGACTTATCTAACCCTGAAGATTATATAAGGTATAAAATATTATTAGCCAATAAGAATCTTATAGCTCCTTCCTTACAAGCTCTACAAGATAAGCCTAAAGCTACATATCAATTTGTTATAATTGAGGAAGGTAGTAAGACTAGGCAAGCAAAAACCAATATGAGTAATACTATGAGGTGCTATAAGGAATTTGGTAAGGTGGAAGATGATAAGGATATTCTTAGGACTATTATAGAAACTATAGACGGCAGACCTACAGATCCAAACTCTAAAATAGAGTTTTTACAGACTAAAGCTAATGAACTAATTCAAGCAGACAGTAAGTTATTCCTAAAAGTAATTACTGATCCTTTACTTGAAACAAAGGCTTTAATTAAAAAGGCTATCGAGAATGGACTCATTTCAAATAGAGGTAATTATCTATACTTGAGGAGTGATAACAGTCCATTGTGTGAGTTAAATGAAGAACCCACACTTAACATAGCTGCTAAATATCTTAATTCACCAAAACATCAGGATATACTGTTCTCGTTGCAGGCTAAATTAAAATAACTGTTTATGAATAACTGGGAATTTAGTAGCGAGTTTGACATATACTATAACAATATAGCTAGTAATGCAGCCCCTGGGCTTGATGAGTATGAAAAATCTGTATTCTTAACAAAAGCTGAAGAAGACATTGTTTTGTCTTTATATAGTGGTAGAGATGCTTCTGGCAGTTTTTTTGAAAAAAATGAAGAGACTAGAAGATACCTAGGGGAATTAGTTAAAACTTGTAGTCTAAGCCCCAGAAGTTCTACCTGGTGCAGTGGTTGTGTTTCAAACTCTTCCTGGCATTTTGTACTACCTAATGATACATGGTTTATAACCTATGAAGCTGTCACCCTAAATGATGAAAACTTGGGTTGTGGACTTAAGGATAAAAAAGTACCTGTAATCCCAATTTCACAAGATGAATATGCTAGAGTTATAAACAATCCTTATAGAAGTCCAAATGCAAGAAAGGTTATAAGATTAGATGTAAAAGACAATTCTGTTGAAATTGTATCAAGATACAAGCTTAAAAACTATATAGTAAGGTATCTTGCCAAACCAAGTCCAATTATACTAACAGACCTACCTGAAGGTCAAAGTATAAATGGAATGAATTCTGAAATGGAATGCAAACTAAACCCTGCATTACACAGAACTATACTTAAAAGAGCTGTGGATTTGGCTATAGCCGCCTCAGCTGTACATCCAATAAACCAATAAAGCCTACGGGCATTGTTAAATTAAAACTAATTATTATGGTATTTAGTGTAAATCAAGTAACACAACTTTATGTAGCAAAAACAGTAAAGGATAAAGGGGTGTTAGTTAATGATGCTGCTGGTTCTATAGCAGTAAAATCTGATAAAGATGGGTACTTGTATTTTGAATATATGAGTCCCGCTGGTAAGATTAGAAGTGATTTGGTTAATCCTAAACACATTAAAACTTACAAAGTTACAGACGGGGAAGACATGTCACATAAACTAAAAGCTGTGACAGTTAAACTAGATCCTACTGTAGCTGAAGGTACTCTTATCCCAGGTCAGGATTATATCCTAAAAATAGCTATTAGGCAATATATAGGTAACTCTGATGAAGATATTCAATATAAATTTGGCGCAGTACATGCTTATTCTGGTATGACTGCGGCTGATTTTTATAACAAAATGGTTGAATCCTTGAATAAAAACTTCTCAAGGGAAGTGGTCAAGTTGCTAGATTTCGGAGTAACTGGGAACAAGGCTACTGCAACTATTGGTGGTGCAACTGTTACAGCTTTGAAGGCTGGTACTGATGGTAATAAGATTAGCTTACAAACTGCCACTGATAGCTCTGAAAGTCTAGAGGTTACTAAGAGTAACGGTAATATTACTATCAAAGCTACCCTTGTTACAAGTACTGGTGACACAATTAAAGACTTGAAAAAACTTATAAGTTCAGATCCTATAGCCTCAACATTAGTTGAAATTAGTGGTACTGAATCTTCTAAAGTAACTGCTGCAGGCCCAACTGCTTTAGCAAATGGTACATCTACTGGTATTTACATTGAAGAAGTGGAACAACCCTGGAAGCTAGGTGTTTTTGAAAAGGTTCCCGTATATTTTGAAGTATTTCCAGATACTGTACTGGCAGATGGTGATGAAAGAATTTGGGGTACTGTAGAAACCACTACTAGTGAAAAAGTGGTATATAATGGAAGTAAGATTGCTGATCTAGAATACTTCTGTATGGGAGCTAGGGGAGATATTTATAGGAATATGGGGTGGCCTAATAGTATAGAGACCCAATATTTGGTAGATCCTAGCAAACAGTACAATGCTATTAATATACATTATTACTATGTAGGAAGTAATGAAGGAGCTCAAAAATCTGAAAAGGATATTGTTCTTGTTTTCCCAAAAACCCCTGGTTCCAAGGAAAATGAAGACACTAATAAAATAGTTAATCAAATTAACACTATTGTTTCAGGTTATGTAGACGAAGCAGATACCTTGCCTACATTATAAATAAGAAGGAGGGTAACACCTCCTTTTTTTATAGTTCTCTATATACTTTTAATACAAAGGCTATGGATCCAAAAAATGATTCTTATTTTTACTACTTTTATTTGGCACAAGATGCCTCTTATTTAGATCTTACTATTGTTGTGCCAGAAACTAAAAGTGAACTGATAACTAGTGTAAAGATTGATACTCAGGACAACTTTTCTTCAGGAGGACCTAGTGATAAAGCATATATATTATATGAAGGTACTGGACAAAGAGAGATAACAAAAAAGCTCACATCAGATGAACTACCAGGTTTAAAAGAGGATCTTTTGTTTATATATGTGATGGTTGGGGAAGATAAAACAGTAGATGATATTGGCACTGTTTACTGGGAATATCCTATAGGAGAGGCTGTGTTGAAACGTTCCAAATGTATTTTAACTAGTTGTGATATACCAAGAAGCTTAATAGATATTATTCTGAATTATAAATTATTTAAGTTTGCGATTAAGAATAACCATTTAGACACAGCAGCTTCTATATGGAAGAAGTTAAAAAGTTATTCACTTAAAAAGAATAAGCAAAATGAATACCTTTGACCAAAATATATCAAGTATTGTAGAATGTTCCCTATACAAGTATTTTAATTATATTGGCAGTACAGGGTATTTGAATTATAGGGATGTTTATAATATTGTTTACCTGACTTTTATAGATGATATAATTAATGGCTGTTGTGGTGAGTTATTACTAGAAGTCTATAACCAATTAATAAAGGATTTGCTAGACTGCCTATGCACTAATACTCCAATAGTTGACTCTACAGATAGTAGATATTTATTGGAGACCTCTAGTTAAGATTTTTACTTCTCTTTCCTAAACAAAGTTTTAAAGTCCTTGCCAATATGACTAATATCAGTTATATTTGCAAGGATTAATTTTTTTTTCTTATTAATTATGCTAATACGGCATTATATACGTAAATTATAATTATGAGTACTTATAGAGATTTAATTTATTTCTGTATAGACAAGCTGAAATTGGTAAGTGATGATAGTATTTTTAATGAAGAACATATATTATTTTTGCTTACAAAATATAGAGGTTTTTTACTAAAACAAAGGTACTCAGATCTTAGAAAACCAGTATCTGAGAGTAATTATCAAACTGTCTGTCTTAATTTAATTGAAGTACCAGCTATGTCTGGAGAACCATGTGAGTGCGAATACTATCTTAGGAGTAAAGAGAAGGTGCCCTTTATTATTAAGGTTGGAAGTCCTAGAGTCTATACTATAGACTATTTTAATGGTGAGTTTTCTTTAATAAGTAGAGATAGAATGAGATATGTGGGATATAATAAGTACTTAAAGAATATAGTATATTGTACTATCGGTCCTGATAACTACTTATACCTGAAATCAGCAAATCCTCAGTTTCTCTATTTAAAGAAATTGAGACTAACAGCTATATTTCAAGATGTGGAAGAAGCCTCTAATCTAGAATGTGAGGGGGTATCAGCTTGTGATTTGTTTGATAAAGACTTCCCTATGGAAACAGCTTTGATAACTCCTTTATTAGAACTTGTGATTAAGGATCTTGGACAAACTATTTATAATCCAGAAGATAAGATTAATAATGCTTCTGACGACTTATCTGGTGTAAACATATCTAATAGTAACAAGTAATGGAATATAATACCTTAGAGGAGTTTAAGGCTCATATAAGGAAATTAGATGGGCCTAGAACTCATAAAATAAGAAATTCCTATGGAGTTTATGACTATTATAAGTTCTATAGAAAAAATAAGCCAGAGGGTCATAGTTATGTTCTTACAGAAAGTCAATATTTTTCCATTATTAGAAAGATAAACACTTTATTGGGTAAAAGACTTTTAGAAGGGAAGGACATAGAATTTCCATATAGGCTGGGAAGAATAGAATTAAGAAAGAAGAAGATCACCTTTAGAATGGAAGATGGGAAGATTAAGAACAATTTACCAATTAATTGGAATGCTACCCTCGAGTTATGGTTTGAAGATAAGGAATCCTTTGAAAAAAAGACTTTGGTTCAAGCAACAGCTAAAACAGCATTCAAGATAATATATAATAAAAGTAAAGCAGTTTTTAACAACAAGGCTTTCTATGAATTTTCTTTGAATAGAGAATTAGCAAGAACTTTAGTTATGGAAGCTAAAAATAATAGGCTAGACGGTTTTATGATTTCACAGTATTAAGAGTATGAATTATATTAGTATTAAACAGGTATTAGATAATATTTTAGCACATCCTTTACTTCAAGACTTATCCCTTGAAAGAGCTGTAAACTATGCAATACGGTTTATAAGAATAGTAGGATGTCCAGTCTTATTTGAGGATAAGGTAGCTACTGTAACAATTAACAACTATAGGGGAATGTTACCTTGTGATTGCACTAAAGTAGTTCAAGTTAGGCTAATCGACAATAATTTTTACAATGGTAAAAGTAAAGCTTTCAGGTATTCAACTGACTCGTTTCAAGATAATAGGGATGAAACTTATCAAGAAAGGACTTTTATAGACAACACTTATAAAATAAGGGGTAATATCATACATACTACTGTAAGAGAGGGTACTTTAGAGATAGCTTATCAAGCTTTACCCCTAGACAAGGATAATTACCCGTTATTATTCAATAATGAGTCTTTTATAAGGGCTTTAGAACTATATATAAAAAAAGAATGGTTTACTGTATTATTTGACACAGGTAAGATAACCCCAGCAGTACTACAAAATACCCAACAGGAATATGGGTTTGCTGTAAAACAATGTCAAAGTGAACTAGTTAAACCTACTATAGACCAAATGGAGTCTATAACTAATATGTGGAATACTCTTATACCTAGAACAAAAGAACATGATAATGGCTTTAAAACTTTAGGTACTAGAGAAATACTTAAGATAAAGTAGGTTATTATGCAGAATAAGAATATACAGTTTAAAATAAAGGGTATGAACAGGGACTTAAGTGTATCAGCTTTTAGTTCTGAATATTCTTATGAAAACAAAAACTTAAGGATTACACCCTTAGAAGACAATACATTAGCTAGTCTTGTTAATGAAAAAGGTAATATACCTTTAAATATAAACAATACAAGTGAATTTATAGCAGGGGTCCCAATAGGACAGGCAGTACTTAATAATGAGCTGGTATTGTTTACTCATGTTGGGAAGTCAGATTACTACATGCCTGATGTTATAGATCCTTTAAAGTCTAGTGTACTTATAGATCCTTTGGAACTAGAAGTATCTGATATAGATTTAGAAGAAAAGGATTACATCTATGTATTATCTAATAATAATGATAATTTTAGTTCTAAAATCCTATATGAAGGAAATTTGAATTTTAGCACCAGTCATCCATTAGAGACTATTCCTTATTATGAGAATGAATACATTAAGAAAATATATTGGGTGGATGGCATTAATCAACCCAGATATATAAATATAGCTGCAGATAGTAAAACTATTGAAAAATGGAATGATAATTCCTTTGATTTTACTGTTACTACTACTACTACTACTGAATTGTCTATTGAAAATATTCCAAATGGGGGATATTTTCCTTCTGGAGTGGTTCAGTACTTAATAACCACCTATAATAAAAATGGTAAGGAGTCAGCACCTCTGTCTATATCCCCATTATACTATACATATATAGATAATAGAGGAGGAAGCCCCGAAGAAAACACATCCAATTCATTTAGGCTAACAATAATAGTAGACAAGGAGCATATACTTGAGTACATTAGGATATATTCTATTGTGAGAACATCTCTAAATGGAACTCCTATATGTAAAATTGTTAGCGACTTGAAAGTAGAAGATCAGGAGGAATTATCATATACAGATACTAATCTATATGGGGAAGATATAGATTATACTAAGTTACTGTATTTAGGAGGAGAAGACATAGTAGCCTCCGCTATTGGGATAAAAGATAATACCCTGTTTTTAGGAAATTTAAAATTAAATCAACACACTATTGACGACTCTATAAGATCTGAAATCAGAAATTTGGATATAGAATTTACTAATATAGGAGAATTTGGAGTACCCATTTCAGACCCTACAAATACCACCTATTCTTACGATAATAATTTGCAGTATTCTTCTGATAAGATTAAAACATTTAAGTATCTTGAATGGTATAGATTTGGGCTGCAGTTCAAACATAAGTCAGGTAAGTGGAGCGAACCCATTTTTATTAGAGATAAGAGAAATACAGTAAGTGTAGGTGTTCCTAATGTAAATAATCCCAATGGAGCCAAGTATTTCCCTGTAATAGCTAATTTAATAGATAATGATGACAAGGTACTATCTCTTGTTGTGGAAAGATTACATAAGGAGGGATTCGTTTCAGCAAGGCCTGTTATTGTATATCCTAAAGAAGAAGAAAGGGAATGTGTTTGTCAGGGAATATTATGTCCTACATTGTTCAACTTAAAAGATAGGTGTGACGGAGATACATATAGTGTCTCATCATGGTTTGTAAGGCCACAAAAACCTTATGATGAAGCCAGAACTCTTAACAGTAATAATAACACAGTAATAAAAACACATCACCCGAAACTAAATGTTACTTTGGAATACACCTATTATAACGGAGATGATCTTACTTTTATTGACTATTCCTCCTCTTCTGAGTACCTTACAAAAAGAGACATATTAAGTAGTAGCTCTAGATCCACTATTAAACCGCAAGGAGACCAGACCTACACTACAGATAAGGAAGGATCCTGGTATGGCAATTATGCCTTCAATAGGATTCCTTACAGAACCATAGTTGAAAAAGGGGCATGGTTAAATAATACACATTTAATAGGGCTACCTGATTGTTATCAGAAGGCTTGCGAAATACAATGTTCATTTCAGGCTTTAACTTGGCCAACAGGAGGAAATGGAAACAATCAGAGTCAAGATGATTCACTTATAGACACTCATAGTGATGAGTATTTCGTGGACCAAAGTGTTCTTACATTACATTCTCCTGATATAGAGTTTAATGATAATATAAGTAAGCAACTAAATGGAGTTAAGTTAAGAATTGTAGGAGCTGTACCATTAACAGCCTATACCTCGGATATAGATATACAGGCTAACAGTCCATCTGCCTATGTAGATAAAGCAGCTGAAAATTCAGAATCAGAGCCTACTTACTCAGGTAATATTGCACCTGGATTTGTAAAAACTTTTAATAATGTAGAGGTTCTAAATGTAGCTCATAGAGGGGGCAGATGCTTATGCTCCTATCCTTTCTGGCATGATGAATTATATAATTATGATGCAAGATTTAAGGAAAAAGCAAACAATTACCATAGGGACACAGCATTTGTAGTGTACCCTTGGCATAGGGAAGGTTGCTTAAACAATTCAGATAGGACAGATTCTGGGGCATCATCTCTTTTGTTAAGCAAAACAATGTCAAATTTGAGGTACTCCTGGACTACTCAGTATCTAGACTTAAAAGATGTGTACTATGCTTATAAAGAAGGTGATGATAATAAGAGGGGCATAACAGGAGCTGCTTTATTTAATTCAAATGAGTTAGCTATTGTAAAAATCCCTAATCAGATAGACGGAGAGGAGGATATTATATACCAGGGTAATGTAGACAAATTGTTATATAAGTCTACAAGCAATTATGGTGGGAGATACCCAATCTGTACTACCATAGTTGGTCCCCTATTCTATGAAGGTACCAATGAGGCTGGTTATCGCTCTAATAGGGTCACTTACGCAGACCCTGGTAGTGAAGATTTTCCTGGCATTCCAGGGTTTCATTTAGATGGAGATAGTGTACTTAAGGCTGCCTATGACTACAACAATGACTACTTATATGAACTTCTAGGAGGCAATTATAATGTATCATTGGGGTTATCTACTACCTACTCAGGAGCTCAACCTATAAGAATATCCTATAAGTCCACTCCACACATAGTACTAGCCCTTAAAAATACTAAATCAGGGAAACAAATAACACTGCCAACTATATTAAATGGTAACAAAGATAGCACTTGGTATATAAATAGTACTTTTTTTACCTTTGATAAGGATAATCTCGCAAGTACTCATCTACTATGGGATAAAGATCGTAAGATAACAGGAACTACTACTGATATAGTTAATTTAGTTCCCGACAAGAATAATGGATTGAATTATGGATTTTTATGGTTGGGAGAACTATACAGAGACGATATTACTAACAGATTTGGAGGAGATAGTGAGTACGCCATCCAACAAAACGAATGGTTAATATGTGGGGATGAGATTGATTTAGATGCTATAGGCTCTTTAACCTGGAAAGGTGGAGACACATACTATCAGAGATATGACCACCTTAAAACTTATCCATTTGGGGAGGGATATAAGAACAATATAGTGGATATAGTATCTTTTATGTGTGAGACCAGAGTGAATATAGATGGCAGATATGATAGAAATAGAGGATTAAAGAACAATACTAATATAAATCCTAGTGTATTTAATCAATTAAATACTGTATATAGTCAGTCTGACAACTTTTTTACCTACAGAGCTTTAGACTATGATACCTATGAATCTTCTCAATTTTTAAACACTATAACTTGGTCTTCTCAGAAATCTAATGGGCAGGATATAGACCCCTGGACAAATATTAGTATGCTTAATACTTATGACTTGGATGGAAGATCGGGGGTTATTAATGCTATTAAAACTATAAATAACTCTTTAATAGCATTTCAGGATAAAAGTATATCTGAAATACTGTATAATATGAGAACACAATTATCAACTACCGAAGGAGTTCCAGTGGAGCTTGGTAGTAGTGGTAAAGTAGAAGGTGTTAGGTATATAAGTAATTTTATTGGCTGTCAGAATAAATGGTCTATATGTCAGTCTCCTAATGGGTTATATTTTACAGATGATATATCTAAGAGTATTTACCTTTTCAATAATTCATTAACAAATCTTAGTGATTCAAAAGGATTTCATTCTTGGGTAAAAAATAATTCTGTAGAAGGAGTTACATGGGATCCAGTAACATTTGAAAATATGGTGACTTATTATGATAATACAACAGGGGATGTTTTATTCATAACCGATAAAGAATGCCTGGCCTATAATGAACTCGTAGGTGAGTTTGTATCTTTTTATAGTTATGAAAAAACCCCATACATACTATCTGTTAAAGATAGCACCTTGGCTATCAGACCTTCTAATAATACAACTACAGGAGACTATGAAGGAGCATATAAAATATGGAAACAGCATGAAGGGCCTTATAATGACTTCTATAATACACTACAACCTTTTTATATACAGTTGATTGTAAATCCTAATCCTTCAACAGATAAAATATTTAATATTGTAGAGCTTAAAGCTGATAGTTTCTACGAAGTGGGAGAATATTGGTATGATCACCCCGCCTTCGATAGACTAGATGTGTATAATGAATACCAATCAAGTAGTGTTGAACTGAAGTTGGGTAGTATAGGATCTTCCAATTTAAAAAAGAAGTTTAGAACTTGGAGAATAACAATACCAAGAGATTCTAAGAACAACAGAGATAGATTTAGAAATCCTTGGCTAAATATTAAATTAGCCAAAACTATGCCAAGCTCAGGTATCAAAACCATAATACATGACTTGATTGTACATTATTTTGAGTAGTAGTAATGCTAGGTAAATAATTGTTTTACCTAGCATTAATTTTTTATAAAAAGCATTGTCTGCAATAATTGTTTTATATATTTTTGCGTTTTAAAATAAGCATTATGCAAAACAAGAGAACTAAAAGAACATCACATAAACCATTACATCTATATGCTTTTGGCGATAACTTGAATAAAATAAGTGACAAATTATCAGGGAATCTCAGTGATAAGGGAGCAAACTTGCTAAACAGTGTAGGATCCTTGGCTACTGGGGCTAGTCAAGCTCTTACAGGGGGCAACAGTACTGGAGTGGGTAATGCAATGAATACTATAGGATCCTTAGCATCAAATATTCCTGGGATAGGGGGTATTGTAGGTGCAGGTATTGAGACTTTGGGCAATTTAGTAAATGCTGCTTTTGGTAGTAATATCAATGAAGAGAATGTCCAGAATATTCAGAATACCAATATGAATATGAGAAACCTATCAGTGGATCAAAGTAGTTTTGATAATCTATTAGCCCAGCAAGCTTCTACAACTCCTCTAGGAACCATAGATCAGAGTGAGGTAGGTACAGATGGTTGGTTTTCAAATAAGGCAAAGAACTTAACAGCGGATTTAAATAAAAAACGTGAAGCAGCCAATTTAGCTGCTCAAAATGCTTTTGCCACAGGTGCAGAAAATATTGAAAATAGTCAGTTACAAGGATTACTGAGTAACTACATGGCCAAGGGCGGTAAAATCTATATAAAACCCTCAAAAAGAGGAACATTCACCGCAGCAGCTAAAAAACACGGGAAGGGAGTACAGGAATTTGCAAGACAAGTATTGGCAAATAAAGACAAGTACAGTTCTGCCATGATTAAGAAGGCTAATTTTGCTAGGAATGCTAGTAAATGGCATGATGACGGTGGAAATTTAGAGACCTTAATACAGAGCATTAATAACAGGAGCAATGCAAATTTTGTAAAAAGACTACTGGACCCGAATAGGTCTTATATACAAGATTGGGAAAATCCTACTAATATAGCAACTCATAAACTAAGCTATGCCACCGATGATGGAAAATATATAGTTTATCCCGAAGTACAGAGCATAAATGGGATATTACATGACTATACTGATCCTAAATACGGACATAAGAAATGGGATAGTTTAGACAATGCTATATTAAATGGGGATACTGTAAATTTTGATAATGAAATAGATGCCAAAAGGTTTACAGAAGAATATAAAAAATATTATCCCAAAGGACACACTTTTGAAGAAGGTGGGAGGCAAGACAATAAATTTAGTTATGTGGCCCCTGTAGATAACACTTATGTGAATCCTACAATACCTGGTCCTAAATACACTGATAGGGAAATAAAAGAAAATGAAATAAGGAAGCTGCTTGGTATTCCAAGCGGTACACCTATTCCTGGTCATTACCTTGACGGTCCTATAGAATCTGTATCGCCAGAATATGAATTAATGGGATTAGGTCTAGGAAGTCTAGCCAAGAAAGGAATTACTAGGTTAGTGAATAACAGAAAGCTTTTGAATGCTTTTGAGATTGTTAATAGCCCTAATACAGCAATCACCCCTAATATTATAGAAACAGTATCTAGTCCAGCGAAAACGGCTTTTAATAGAGCTTTGAATATGCCCCTAGCACTACTTAATAAAGGTACCATGAATTGGAGGCTTAATAGTAATACAAGTGAAGCAGATATTAGGAAAATATTAAAAACTTTCAACACTACATGGGGAAAAAGATATGGGTATGACCCAATACCTTTGAGTTTGTCAAAAGACTGGAAAGCATCTAGGGAAGCCATTCAAAATATACTAAACCAACATAATACTGTCGTCAGGGGAGTTGTTATGCCTCGTGGTAATAATTTAGACAAAGTAACACGAGCTCTAAGTAAAAAAGGAGTAGAACCTACAGAACAAAATATATTTGAACACATAGTAACCACTACTGCTCCCTATACTGGACACGGAAGAGCCTCATTTAACCCCAAGCAAATGAATGAAGGAGTCTTATACACGTCTAACAGTTATGGAACAGCCCTTGGTTATGCTAGACCAGATCAAAGTGGCTTTAAAGATAGGGGTAGAATAGCAAAAATAAGATTTAACACAGATTTTTCAGGTGATGATGTAGGAGAATGGTTATTAAAAAATGACTTTAGGCCTCATGAAAATGATTTTTATACAACTTATGCACTTCCATATTTAGTAAAATATGGTCATTCGCCTAGTAAAGATTTCAGGGCTATACAAAAACCTTTATTGGATAGATATGATAACCTGTTTAAATATTCAGTTGATTATTATAAAGATATAAAGGATCGGATAGAAGACTTCCGAAGTACCTTACCTGAAGATGTTGCAAAGTATCTTCCAAAATTTAGGCGTGATGATAATATAAAAAACAAGATTTACAATGAAATGTTAGGTAGGCATATATTAAAAGAGATCATGCCTTTTAGTGAGCTTAATGAAATTAAGAGAGCAATAGGTAAATTTAACAGTAAGGCAGCCAAGGATTTAAGAAATAAAAATTTCAAAGGAAACTATAATTTAAAAACAAAAATGTTATGGAGGGAGATTAATTCAGGTGAAGATATTAGGGAATTTGTCTCCCAACATGTTCTACCAAATTATAAGAATCAGTTAATCAAATTAGGAACTTCCCCAAAAGCAACTAACAGACTTTCTAGTAATCCCTATCAACATTTTCTAAAAACAGGTCCTATAGGAGAAAAAGTTGCTGATTTTGTAGAGGAGATACCTTTAGATCTTTTAGACAGAAATAGTTTATATATTAGTAGAGGTCATAGTAATAAATATACTAAAGGGTTATCTAGGAAAGCTCGAAAATATGGGGGAGATTTATATTTAATAGATGAACATGATACAGTTGCGGATATTGGCATGCCCAATTTATATAAAAATGGAGGGGAAATGAATACACACGGAGCTAATTTTACTAATGGGATTAAAACTATTAATGAAGGAGGTTTACACGAAACCAATCCTCTTAGTGGAGTTCCAATGGGTATTGCCCCAGACGGTGAACCTAATCTGGTTGAACAGGGTGAAGTGATTTATAATAATTATGTCTACAGTAATAGACTCTTCCCTACTAAAAAAGTATTACAAGAAGCAGGATTACCCACGAAGTATTCCAATTATTCCTTTGCTTATATTGCTGAAAAGTTAAGCAAAGAATCGGAAGAAAGGACTAATGATCCTATAAGTGCAAATGGTTTAAGAGACAATATGAATAGACTACAAAAAGCTCAAGAAGCTTATAAAGAATTGAATAAAATAAGAAAGTCCTCTAATAAATATAGTAAGGGGGGTCACTTGTATGACGGAGAAGATACCTCATTTATCTTTACAGGTGAAGACGGTTTTCGATATAGGGTTCCTTATACAGGTGCAGAACCTGCTGAAATGGAACTTATCAGGGAGGAGCCATTGGCAAGACTCAAAAATTCTAGTATCAATCTCAACCCTAACATTAATCCAGACCTTAGTAACCTACATGGACTTACTACAATAGATCCTAAATACTCAATTCCTACACCAAGTGAAAGGGGTTTATCTCAACAGGAAATTGATGATTGGATGGATGAAGATTCTAAGTCCCTAAGAAGGAGCACAATAGGTAGGTATGCTCCTATTATGGGAAGTGCAATTAATGTATTGACTGATACCCTAGGGATAACTAACAAAGCTGATTATTCTAATCCCAATATGATTGGAAATGCAGCCTCAAGGATTAGGAACGTATCTTATACTCCAGTAAATAATTATCTTACTTACAATCCTTTAGACAGAAATTACTATATGAACCAATTAAGATCTCAAGCTGCTGCCACTAGGAGAGCAATAACTAACCAATCTGGAGGAAATAGAGCCACAGCAATGGCTGCACTATTGGCTGCTGATAATAATGCTCAATTACAAGCTGGTAATCTAGCTAGACAAGCAGAAGAATACAATAGGGCTCAGAAAGAAAGGGTTGAAACCTTTAACAGGGGAACTCATCAATTAAATAGTGAAGGAGCAATGAGAGCTTCTTTGGCTAATCAACAAGCTGATCAAATAAGACTTAATGCAGCCCTTGCTCAAGCTCAGATGCAGGAAGGAATTGACAGGACTGTTTCTGCTAATAAAAGTGCCAATACTAATAATTTCCTGCAAAATTTAAGTGATTTGGGCAGGGAAAATATGCAATATAATTGGCTACAAGACCTTATTGATAGCGGGGCAATAAAATCTTTTAGAAGAGGTGGTAAACTTAAAAATAGGAGGAAATAATTATGGCTACAAATTACACAGTTACTACAGCAAGATTTACCCCATTCTCTTTTGACGAGATATTGAAGCCCTACCAAATATACAATCAGGAATACAATAGACAAGAAGAGTCTTTAGGGGACTTAAACACTAAAACTAGTATATGGGACAATATAATAGACCCTATAAGAGATGAGAGGGCTTATAAGGTATTTAAGGGCTATTCTGATGAGTTAGAATCACTAGCAGGTAGTCTAGCTAGGGGGGAAAACTTAAATAATACTAGAAGGGCTTTAAATAAGCTTAAAAGAGATTATGGGCGAATTATTACCCCTATAGAAAGTGCTTATACAAGTAGAGCAAATGATACTAAAACACAAAGGGAAGCTAGACTTAAGGACCCAAGTCTGATGTTTAGTCGTGATGCTGCTGTAGCTACATTAGAGGATTATATAAACAATCCTAATTTGTCCTATAATTCTGTAAGTGGTAATAATTTATATGAGCAAGCTCTTAGAGCAGGTAAGGCTGCTGCAGAACAAACAATAGGCGAGGAGCTTATTGGGGGTCCAGATGGTTATTTAACCTATATGAAGAAACAAGGACTAGATGATACCACCGTAAATAACTGGCTAAAAGGGGGTAAAAACGACTATTTAGACAACTTGGTTAATCAGATAATAAGTACCTCTGATATAAGTAATCTCAATCCAGCAGATCAACTGAGAGCCCTGGATTATATAAAAACAGGTATAGCCTCTGGAATAGGTTATGATTCTAATAAACAGTTCTTACGAGATTATAACTATAACCCTAATACTTCAGGAGGGAGGATAGGCAGTCCTAATTATACGGGAGTTCCCTGGAGAGAAGTTTCAAGGACCAATATAAAGAGTTCAAGAGAGTTAAGAGATGACTTAGACTTTATAAATGGTATAGACAAGGGAATTATTGATATTACACAGCCTGATTATAGCGTAAAGGCTCCTACAATTAGTGGAGGGTTTTTAAGTCAAGAATCATATCCTAGATATGATAAAGTAAAAAGGTTATTAGATAAATATGGTATTAAAAACTCCCTAACACGTGATCCTAAAACAGGTAATATTGAAGGCAGTTTTAATATAGACGATTTGAGAAAAGCATTAGAGAAGGACATTAAAAGATCAGGAGTGAGAGATACTGAGTATATTTTAAATATGGCAGACAATGCTTTACTAAACAAGTACATAATGGATGCTCTATTTGTCTCAAGTTCTGGAGATGACAACAAATCTTATATAAAAGAACTAGATGAAGATCTTATACCATCTGATGATTATATTGACGTGAAGGATGTCATACCTTTTATTAATAACAACACCACTTATTCTTATCTTCCTGGGGTAGGATTTAGGATGACTGGTAGTAACGAAAAGGAGGGTTTAAAACGTTTCTGGTTAGATCCAGAGATTCTAACTAATGAAACATTACGAACAGGAGATAACATAGTAAATGCTTATCAGTTAAATATGGATATTATAGATGATCTCATAAATTCAGATGATTTTGAAAGTCCTTTAGTTAAACAATATATAGGTTATATGTTAAATGACCTGATTAACAAGTCTAGAAGCTTTACTAGAAAACAAAGTATTACGGGAGATTAATATATGGCAGATAATTTCAAAGAGGGTTTAAAGGCTTTAAAAGGCCTTAACAGACAAGAAGGGATTGAAGAGGAAATAAAAAGAATGGGCTATGCAGATTATAGGAATAGCCCAGAAGTATCTGATCTTACCAGAGCATTAGGCATGTCTACAGAAGTATATCCTAATGTTTTTAGGCCCCAAACAACAGAAGAATATGTTGCAGAACAATTTAGAGAAGGCCCTTCTGCACCTAGAACGTATGTAGGAACTCCTGAAGTAGGTAAATACAATGTAGATGAAAAGATAACATCTCTAACTCAACTAAGAGATATTAATAATACTAGGG
>UMEH01020001.1_pt1 | contig 24709 bp, 23 predicted proteins | sample 1964681 | NCBI WGS metagenome assembly UMEH01 (sample SAMEA4836013, study PRJEB28245) | human gut metagenome | biome: gut microbiome; material: fecal sample | place: Denmark | collected 2008
GACAGATACTGATGGTGCCTGGAGTCTTAAAGTGCCCACATGTGAGGCAGGTGGCCCTTATTCTATCACTTTCTCTGATGGAAAAGAACTAGTAATCGATAATATCCTTCTTGGTGAGGTATGGGTATGTGGTGGTCAGTCCAATATGGAAATGCCTGTTGCGGGTTTCATGAATCAGCCTGTTGAGGGCTGTATGCAGGCTGTACTTGATGCAGAAAACTATCCGGGCATAAGAATGTTCACTGTTCCACGTAATTCTTCAGATGAGCCGGTTTACGACTGCAAAGCTCAGTGGCAGTGTTCTACTCCTGCTTCTGTAAGTGCATTTAGTGCGACAGGTTATTTCTTTGGACTTACTCTTTATAAAACTCTTCGAATTCCAATTGGTTTAGTAACATCTAATTGGGGAGGAACAAATATTGAGGCTTGGATGTCTAAAAAGTCAATTGATGCAATCGAGAGTCTTGATATGGAACGTATCGCTAAATGGAAAGGCGAAAGTAGTAAGCCTGCAGGACTTTTCAACGGCATGATCTTTCCTATCGCGAACTTCACTGCTAAAGGATTTATCTGGTATCAGGGTTGTTCAAACCGTGTTAATTGGTACGACTATAAGGACCTTCAGGTAGGCTTGATCAAACTTTGGAGAAAGATGTGGGGTAATGATGAAATGCCATTCTATATTACTCAGCTGGCACCATATAGATATGAAGGTGACCACTTACGTTCATTGCCACTTGTAATTGAGGCTCAGTATCAAGCCGCCGCAGAATTGGAGCATGTTGGTGTAGCTGCTACAACAGATTTGGGGCACCCAACCTGTATACATCCAGCTAAGAAGTTAGAAGTTGGACAACGCCTTGCTTTTTTAGCTTTGGCAAATGATTACGGAATTGAGGGAATTCCGGCTCCATCTCCTACCTATAAGTCAATGGAGCGTGAAAAGGATAAACTTGTGATTTCATTCAATAATCTTTCTGAACCATATAAATTCAATGATGCCAACTCTATTGTTGGCTTCAGTGAAACAGGAACAATGAGATTTCAAGGCTTTGAGATTGCAGGTGAAGATGGAGTATTCTATCCGGCAACAGCACATTTGAAATGGTGGGAGAACAAAATCATGGTTAGTTCAGATAAGGTCCCAGAGCCAGTAGCGGTACGCTATGCGTTTAAAAACTTCTGCCCAGAGGCAAATGTTAAAACGAACTATGGTCTTCCATTGGCACCATTCCGTACAGATAACTGGGAAATTCCTGCTGAGGAAATAGGTGAAATTCGTTAAGAACCATTAAGTGAAAAAATATTCATTTTAAAGTCTGAATAATATTAATGTGGAGAGGATATAGTGCTAAAGTTGTGCTGTAATCTTTTCTTGCAAAAATGATTCACAAGGCAACTAATTCATCGCAAGTTAGTTGCCTTTTTGTATCTTTGAACTCCCTAAAAATATTTTACATCTAAAACGAGGGTAATCTGAAATAAAAAACACATGGTAAAGATACAAAAAATATCAGAAATCGAACCTTGTTTAGATTTTACAGAATTCGATATGCTTAAAAAATATCGTCAAAGTTTTGCAACGAGTGAATTAGGTCGCCTCCAGGCTCTGTTCCCTTTTTCGGAACTGGGCCAACAAATGTATTTGCATGAAGCTTCTCTGGATCGTGAAAGTTATTTTTCTCTCGAAGGTAAAAATTGTTTTTCCGGTACACGTTCTGATAAACTAAATGTATACTAATAAGATATATAGCCCGTGGAGCGTCCAATCTATTATCCTGTTGTGGCCTTGAAATTGGGGATTTCCTGAGCATGTATAATGCCCAATGTCTACTGTTATTAATCCTCTTTTGCAAAAGGTATGGTAAAACAATAAAGAAATTGATTTGCTTCAACAAAAACAACTTTTTTCATTGCTATGACATATTAATTAATTATTTTTCTTTAGCAAAGAGAGGAATATAAACGAAAAAGGAGCAGATAAACGAAAAAAGATTGCAAATAAGGGGCCTAGTGAGAAACGGACTGCAATGATGATACCTAATGAAACCGAAAAAGCTAAGTGAAACCGGAGTTGCAATACTATCGTTACTCTTTTCCGAACGGTGGCAGAGGTTTCCAATATACTGAATTACAACCTTGATTCGAGAAGTTTCGACTGTAAAAGCGACCGGATTATTCCCATATTTGTAATATCGACGATTAAGTGCTATCATCACTTTATGAGCTATATTTTTTCGTTAGCGACTGGAGGACCCCGGAATATATATGCACATGCAATAGAAACCATAATAAATAAGCAAAATATTCACGGATATTAAGATGTTCATATAGGTAAAATGGAATCCCTATTCTGTCCAACCGTCATATATAATATTCCACCAGTTCGACCAGACCTGCGCGTAATGCATATCTGGTCGCTTCATACATATTGTTGACCCCAAGTTTTCTGAATATATTTTTTTTATGGGTGACAATGGTATGGACGCTTGATATCCTTTCCGCGGCTATTTCCTTTACGGATTTTCCACGCGCTATCAACTTGAGAATGTCCGTTTCCGTAGCGGTGAGGACGGAATGATGTTCCGGCCTGCCGGAATTGCTTATCAACAGTTCGGTTATCTGATGACAAAGAAAACGCTTTCCCAAAGCCATACATTTCAATGCGGAACGGATTTCCTCACCGGAACTCTCTTTAAGAATCATTCCGACATTCTTTTCTACTCCCAGTCTCCGGATAAACTGCTCGCTCAGTTCATCTGAAAATAATAGCCAGCGGACATCCGGAAAGCGTTTTTCTATAATCAGAAACTCTTCTACGCCATTCATGTCAAACAAAGTATAATCAAAAATGACAAGGCATTCATTATGTTTTGTCAAGGCTTGCAGAAGTTCCCGCTTGTCCGCCACATCTTCAGTATGGCATCCTTCGAACAGGTCGGAAATATACCCATGCATTCCTCGCCTGGTTATATCTTGATTGTCCGCGATAATAAATATTGTATCAGTATTCATGACTGTTCCTAATAAAAGTTCAACGGGATAATATAATTAAAAGATGTCGTTTTCCCCTGCCTGTCGCAGTATGTTTGCGAACAGTGACGATCATCTGTTCTCCTTTGACTGACGTCTGGATGGTCTGGGCAGTGACAACTGTTACAACGAGCAAATCTCAATGTCCTAGAATTTTTTCCATATACAGATTGCATCTGTCGTACATAGGGTTCTTCGCTTCCACCTGACGGAAGCCGAGTTTGTGGTACAGCCTGACGGAAGCCGCCAGCCGTGTATTGGCCTCCAGAAAAATATCGGTCACACCATGTTCCCCTGCATATTTCAACAGGGCGAATCCTAACAGAAAACCGATCCCTTTTCCTTGTTCGGCAGGAGAGACAGCCATCTTGGCCAGCTCATGTCGCCCGGTATCAGGATGGTACATCAATGCGCAACACCCCACCACCTTTCCACGATTCAAAGCAAGGAATATCTCTCCCCCCTTGTCTATTATCTCCCCTTCGGGATCACCCAGTATCTTCAGGTCGGATTCTTCCAGACAGAAAAATCTTTCAATCCATTCACGGTTCAAACGAATGAAATCACTGCGGTATTTCCTGTCCCAGCGCGTGATCTCTACAGAATCTCGAATTTTATTTGTTACCATAGAAATATGTTTTGTCCTTGTGATTCAACAAGGTGCGTAATTATGGCAAAATTACAGTAGATGAATGAACCGCCCAATATTATAAAGAAAAATAGAAAATAACACTATTTCATAACCTTTTCAAAGAACAATTATACTATAACGGATATCTGGAGATTCATAAAAAAGAATATTATTCCAAATCAAAGTCTCTAAAACAGATATTACGCCATGTTTCGTATACGATTTAGGTTTTATCACTAAATTTGCCGCGATATGCAGATGAAGATAAATATATAATAAAAGAAAAAGCAATGAAAAAACAAACCCAAGCAATCCATACCCGATTCCAACGCCGGGATGCCTATGATGCCTTGAGCATACCGGTGTACCATACGGCTGCCTACGAGTTTGACGATGCCGACAGCATGTCGGACGCATTTTGCGGTCGGACGGACTCTCCTGACTATTCCCGGGTGATGAATCCTACGGTAACTGTTCTTGAAAACAAGGTGAGGTCCCTCACCGGTGCTGCGGACGTTATCGCCCTGAGTTCCGGTATGGCGGCCATCAGCAACACCCTGTTCTCGGTGGCAGCCGCCGGCAGGAATATCGTCACATCACGCCACCTGTTTGGTAACACCTATGCGCTCATTACCGGAACGTTGCCTCGTTTCGGAGTGTCCCCCAGACTGTGCGACCTGACTGACATCCGGTCCGTGGAGAGTGCTGTGGATCGTGATACTTGTTGCATCTATCTGGAAATCATCACCAATCCGCAGATGGAGGTTGCAGATCTGCAGGCGCTCTCCCTGATTGCTCACAGAAAGGGAATCCCCCTCATAGCCGACACCACGCTCATTCCTTTCACGGAATTCAGTTCGCATAGCCTTGGAGTGGACATAGAGGTGGTTTCCAGTACCAAATATTTGTCCGGTGGAGCTACTTCCATCGGCGGACTAGTCATGGATTATGGGACCTGTCCCGAATTCGGCAGACGCATGCGTACGGAAATGCTTTTCAACTTGGGTGCTTATATGACCCCGCATGTAGCCTACATGCAGACCATCGGACTGGAGACGCTGGATGCACGTTACCGGGTACAGTCCGGCAATGCCGCCGTAATTGCGGAACAGCTCCGTACTCAGCCTGATGTCCGGCACGTAAATTATATAGGGCTGGAGGATAACCCGTACCATGCGCTGGCACAGAGGCAGTTCGGCTCCACCGCCGGTGCCATGATAACGATGGAACTTGAAAGCCGAGAGGCGTGCATCAGTTTCATCAACCGTTTGAGACTGATACGACGCGCCACCAACCTGTTCGACAACAAGACACTCGCCATCCATCCCGCAAGCACTATTTTCGGGCTATTTACCGAAGCACAGAGGCGTGAGATGGATGTAAGGGATACGACTATCCGTCTTTCCATCGGACTGGAGGATACGGACGATCTGCTGGAGGACATCGAACAAGCGCTGGGCTAACGATCATATAGGAATAATCATTAAAGACAGAAGCAAGTATGGAAAGATACGATTTTGGCAAAATTGTGGACAGAAGGGGCACAGGCGCCCTGAAAATAGACGCACTGCAAGAACGTTACGGTAACGCCGGGCTGCTTCCCTTATGGGTGGCGGATATGGATTTTGAGACTCCGTCCTTCATCATCAGAGCGTTACGTCAACGACTGGAACATCCGCTGTTCGGTTATACGGTGGAACCGGAAGAGTACAGAACGGCTGTCATCGAATGGATCGCTTCACACCACGGATGGAGGGTGGAACCGGAGTGGCTGTCATACATCCCCGGAATAATGAAAGGTATCGGAATGGCCGTCAATGTATTTGTGAAGGAGGATGAGAAAGTCATCATACAGCCTCCCGTCTACCATCCCTTCCGCATAACCCCTCAGGAGAACGGGCGTGAAGTGGTATATAACCCGTTACGGGAGAATGAAGACGGCTCCTACAGCATGGATTTTGAGAATCTTGAAACCGTGGCTGACGGGAAATGCCGGATGCTGATTCTCTCCAATCCTCATAACCCCGGCGGTGTCGTATGGGACAGGGAAACACTTATCCGCTTGGCAGATTTTTGTTACCGCCGTGGCATCCTTGTCATCTCCGACGAGATACATTGCGATATGGCGTTGTGGAGCAACAGGCACATTCCGTTCACCACGGTCTCCGAGGAGGCTTCCGCATGCAGCATTACTTTCGGAGCACCTTCCAAGACATTCAATATCGCTGGTATCGTCAGTTCCTATGCCATCGTTCCTGACAGAAATATACGCCGTCGTTTCTTCGGATGGATGAAAGCGAACGAGCTGAACGAGGCACCGCTTTTCGCCCCCATAGCCACCATTGCAGCATTCAAGGAAGGTGAGCCCTGGCGCAGGGAAATGCTCCGCTATGTGGAAGGCAACGTCGATTTTGTAATGGACTATTGCAAGAAGTATTTGCCAGCTGTCAAGCCTCTGCGTCCGCAGGCTTCATTCCTTATATGGCTGGACTGCCGTGCCCTGAAGCTGAATCACGACCGATTGTTGCATCTTTTTGTAAACAAGGCCCGCCTGGCATTGAATGACGGCGAGATGTTTGGTCCTGGCGGCGAGGGATTCATGCGGATGAATGTGGGCACTCCCAGAGCGGTGCTCCGGCAGGCAATGGAACAGCTCCGGCAAGCGGTGGAGGCATTATGAACACTTTTTATATTAGCAGAAAACGATGGATACTTCAAGAAAATTGGACCATGTGGACATACAGATGCTCCGCACATTACAGGAGAATGCCCGGCTGACAGTCAAAGAGCTCGCGGCGAAAGTCCGCCTTTCATCCACTCCCGTATTCGAACGGCTCAAGAGGCTGGAGGATATATAAAAAAATATATGGCGGTACTGGACGCGGGAAAACTTGACCGGGGATTCGTGGTGTTCTGTAATGTGAAACTCCGGCGGATGAACCGGGATATCGCCGGGGAATTTGCACGTATCGTGCAAGATATCTCGGAGGTGACCGAATGCTACAACATATCGGGCGGCTTCGACTATCTGCTGAAAATCCATGCCCCGGATATGAAATATTACCAGGAGTTCATCCTCAATGTATTGGGGACGGTTGAAAACCTCGGCTCCATTGAAAGTATCTTTGTCATGGATGAAGTGAAGCATGTTTACGGTATCCATATCTGATCTTCCGTATAAGCTACGCCAACCGGCCTCCGACACGCCTGACCGCCCCCCCCTTATCACGGATACCATATTTGTGGGATAAAATATACCGCACTGGTGGTATTTTCCGCCGTGTAAATCCATACTACCTTTGCATGGACAGTTCCTGTACGGAGATTCAGGTATCTGTCAATCAAAGAAAGTAGCAATGGAAATAATAGAAAAATTGAAACAACGGGTACTCCGGGGAGAGTCATTGACCCGGACAGAAATCATGGAGCTGGCCGAAACAAAAGGGAGGGACGCCCTCTACAAGGCTGCCGGAGAAATTACACGCCACTTCGGGAAGCCGTCTTTCAACCCGTGCAGCATTATCAATGCCCGTGCCGGCAAATGCCCCGAGAACTGTAAATGGTGTGCCCAATCCGGACACTACTATACCGGTTCCGAAGTCCATGGGATTGCTCCGGCTGACAAGGTGGTGGCACAGGCCAAGCGGGACGAGAAGAAAGGTGTGAGGCGCTTCTGCCAGGTGACGAGCGGCCGGTCCGTAAAAGGGGATGACTTGGAAAAGATTTGCGAGAACTATCGTGAACTGGGAAAAAATACCCGTCTTTTCCTGTGTGGCTCGCTGGGACTGTTAGGGAAAGGAGAGCTGCAACAGCTCTGGGATGCAGGCGTGAGACGCTATCATTGCAATCTGGAAGCGGCACCTTCCTTTTTCCCACAATTGTGCACGACCCATACCATTGAGGAGAAGATACAGACTCTGAAATGGGCCAGGGAGATTGGTTTTGAGATATGCAGTGGTGGGATCATAGACATGGGGGAAACACGTACCCAACGTATCGAGCTGGCCATCGCATTGCGAGAGGTGCGGCCGGAGTCTATTCCTATTAATATTCTGTCGCCTGTCAAGGGCACTCCCCTGTCCGATACGGCTTCCATTGACGATAAGGAGATATTGCTGACCGTAGCTGTTTTCCGTTTCCTTCATCCCGGGGCGGAATTGCGCTTTGCCGGGGGAAGGGACAGGCTCTCACGTGAAGTACAATTGGAAGCACTCGAAATCGGCATCAATGCCGCTGTGGTAGGCGACTTGCTAACTACGACCGGTTCCTGCATAGACGAAGATAAGGTGTTGACCACCGAAGCCGGCTATCACGTCTGGTTGTAACGAGGAATCTGAAACGAAAAGGAGGAGGAATGATTGATTTCACGGAAGAGGAACTTCAACGTTACAGCCGGCATATCCTGTTGCAAGAAGTCGGAGCGGAGGGACAGGAAAGGATACGACGGGGGCGTGTGCTCATTATCGGTGTCGGTGGGTTAGGGTCACCTGTCTCCCTCTATCTGGCAGCTGCCGGAGTGGGGACAATCGGCATTGCGGACGGTGACACGGTGGAGCTTTCCAACCTGCAACGCCAGGTGATACACTTCACGCCGGACGTGGGGCGCAACAAGGTGGATTCCGCCGGAGAGAAACTGCGGAAGATAAATCCCCATGTCCGCATCAACACCTATCATGAGAGCCTTACAGTGGAGAATATTTTGGATATCGTCAGAGAATATGACTTTATCGTGGACGGTACGGACAATTTCCCCACCAAGTATCTTATCAACGACGCCTGCGTCCTGGCAAGCAAACCTTTTACCCAGGGGGGAATCCTGCGTTTCGAAGGACAGATCTTCACCCATCTTCCGGGCACGGCCTGTTACCGGTGCCTGTTCGGTGAGCCTCCTGCAGGCGGCTCGCCTTCCTGCTCGCAAGCGGGCGTACTGGGAGCCATAGCCGGCATAGTGGGTAGCATTCAGGCGGCAGAGACCTTAAAATATCTGACCGGAACGGGAGAACTTCTGACCGACCGTCTGCTGACATTCGATGCCAGGACCATGGAATTCCACCGGATAGAGTCTTGCCGACAAAATGATTGTCCCTTGTGCGGAATACACCCCATGATAGAAGAGCTTGTCAGTTATGGACAGCCAGTGTGCGATTTGAAACCACACCGGAATCCATAGCAGGTCCTTTGGTACTGACGTTAAAAAACACAATAAAATGGGAATCATAGAAAACGCAATTTATTATCAAAGTACAACTGGCGTGAGGAAACTTTCACTCATCGCCTTCAGCGGAGATTTCGACAGGCTGACTGCCGTTTTCACGCTGGCTACCGGCGCCGCTGCCGTCGGTTACGAAGTAAACATATTCTTTACCTTTTGGGGACTGAATGCCATCAAGCGGAAACAGGGACGCTCTTTTACAGGCAGGGGATTCCTGTCCAGGGTATTCGGTTTCATGATGGGGGGACTGGGAACAGCGCCGGCCAGCCGTTTCAATTTCATGGGGCTGGGACCGAAAATATTCCATTACATGATGCGCAGGAACAACGTCTCCACACTGGAAGAACTGCTGGATGCTGCCAAGGCGCTTGGCATCCACCTATATGCCTGTGAGATGGCGATGCACATTCTCGGACTGGAAAAAGGCGACTTCATTCATGAAGTGGAGGATGTCCTGGGAGTGGCCACTTTTCTGAAACTTTCCCAAGGGGGGCAGACCTTATTTGTATAACAACGCCAAAAACAAAAAGATGAACCATATACTTGACATTACCCGGGAACACTGCCCCATGACCCTCGTCCGCACCAAACTGCGACTTGCACAAATGGCCGAAGGCGATACGCTGGAAGTCCTTTTGTGCAAAGGAGAACCGTTGGATAACATACCCCGAAGCCTGCAAGAGCAAGGTTATAGGGTGCTTTCCATAAAACATTATGGAGGGGGCACTTATAAAGTTACAATAGAAAAATAAGAAAAACATGCTCCAGCATCCTGGACATACCGATATTGTAAAATACCGCAGATGCGGTATGTAAAAATGCCATTAGAATGGTATTGTGTGGCTTTCGGTTCCGATTTATCTTTGCACCATGTTTTTAATACATCATAAAAGAAGATAATAGTTTGTGAGTTTAAGGTAAAAGGAAAAGAGATGGTAAAAAACAGAAAGTTAAATCGTTTTCGATGGTCGACAGTCTATGTCTGTTGCCATAGAGACATGCGAATGTGCCACCTGGCACAATAATACAATAATGAACCGGGAAGGATGATCCCCCTTTCCGTACTGTTATGCAATTGGCTTACAGTCATTCCATGGAAAGAAAGATGGAAGTCTTGTGGAAAGAAGTGAATTACAAACTTTAAAAATAATAATTGATATGACTACAATACGATATTATTTCAGACAAATATTCATTATGGTTCTGTTGACTGTTTTCTCTTCATCTTATGCGGCAGACAAACCTCAAAAAGTGATCACCGTCACCATCCCCAAGTTTGGTCGCGGGCTGGTGGAAACTTGGATCAAGAAATATACAGAGGCATATCCGGATGTGCATGTTCGCATTGTTGAAAAGAACAAGGGGCAGGCCGATTTGGAATTCGTTTCCGAAACTCCTGAGGGTGATAGCGGAGAGCATATCACCTACGTGGGACGTTATGCGCTGCTTCCCGTTACTACCACCGAAAATCCCCTGTATGAGAGACTTTCCCGTAAGCGCCTTGATGAGAAGGATTTGAAGGATTTGTTTTTTCAGAAGGATATCTTGCAGAAAGTAGGGGATGAACGTGAGGGGATTTCCCCGTATGAGGGACTGACGGTTTATTCCGGTACAAGCCGTATCTCAGGGGCGAATGCTTTCGCCTCCTATTTCGGTTGTCAGACTTCCCAGTTCCGCGGCAAGCGTATTGCGGGAGACGACCTTTATCTTCTCACCGCCATCAACAAGGACCATACCGGAATTACCTTCAATAATCTGGCTTACATATTTGACCTTCAAAATCGCAGTCTGAAGTCCCGCTTGTTCCTGATTCCGCTAGACATCAAAAGGGAACAAAGGGATGTACTGGATAACGGCAATCTGGATGAAACATTGCAACTGCTGGAAAACAATGACGTAGCTTTGATCCCCCTACCCAAAGTAGGATTTACTTATAACGACAGGACCTCAGTTGTTGATTCCCTGCGGTGGATTGTCAGTGAGGGACAGCAATTTAACCATAGATTCGGCTTCCTTACCCTGGATGAGAAGTCGCTCCGTAAGGAGCAGAGGCAGTTGGATGGTAATTTGTTAACTGACTGATGACAATATGCTCTCGGAAAGAATATCGTAACCCAAGTATGAATTAAAAAAGAAATTCAATATGCAAATCATATATCGTTTATGGGCTGTTCTGCTGCTGGTTGGCGGGATAGCCGGAGGGGCTTTTGCCCAAACCCGGGTTAGTGGCAAAGTAGTGGACGCACTCAACAATGAACCTGTAATAGGTGCGTCCATATCCGTGGTCAATGAGAAAACAGGTACTTTAACCGATGCGGATGGAAATTTCGTACTCGAAGTAAAAGAGTTACCCACCACTCTTCAAGTGAACTTCATCGGTTATCGCGAACAACAGATTGATGTGTATGACAGCAGCGAGCCGGTTGTCGTTGCATTGAGTGAAGCAACAGACGTGCTGCAAGAGGTCGTTGTGGTGGGTTATGGCGTACAGAAACGTAGGGAGTTGACAAGTGCCATCTCTACGGTAAACAAAGAGATTCTACAACAGACGCCACCTTCGGTGGAAGGAGCGCTGGCCGGATCTGTAGCCGGATTGAATGTCTCTGTCACTTCGGGACAGCCGGGAGCCTCGTCAACCATTCGTATTCGTGGTGGGAATTCCATTACGGGAGGAAACGAACCACTCTATGTCATTGACGGCTTCATTGTCTATAATGATGTGACGGCCAACCGTACAGATGCCGGAGGCAGCGACGCTACGTTGGACCCGCTCTCCTTTGTCAATCCTGCTGATATCGAAAGTATTGAAAGATGTGAGTGCGACTGCTATTTATGGAACAAGAGGTGCCAATGGTGTCATTATCATTACCACGAAGAAGGGCAAAAGAGGTAAGGACCAGATCAATTATCGTGCAACCTTCGGCTGGCAAAGCATCCATAAGAAAATGGAATTCCTGAATGCAGACGAATGGACGGATCTGTACAGTGAGATTCGTCGTGACGAAGGGACTCCTGAATTACAACTCGCCTCTCCGGAGAATGGACTCGGATATGATTGGCAGGATGCTGCCTTGCGCACGGGATTCACCCAGGAACATCAGCTCTCAATTATCGGAGGAGATGAACGTTCGCGCTACTCCCTGTCCGGTAATTATAAGAAGCAGGATGGTATTATTATCGGTACGGATTTGAAACGCTACGGCGGACGATTCAGCTACGACCGTGACCTGTTTGAGAAATTGCGGGTGGGAATTACAGCTTCAAGTGCTTATTCCCAACTGAATGGCCTGCGCAATGTGAATGGCAATAACAATCCCAATACTTGGATCTCTGCCATTACGACTGCCCCCATCATATCGATCTATGATGCAGATGGTGGATTTAACTACGAACCGAATGAACTGACGACTGTCTCTTACAACGGAAAGGTGCCCAATGCCATTTCGGATCTGAAAAATGTAAAGACCCTGACTGAAAATACCCGCCTGCTCTCCATTGTCTATGTCGAATATCAGTTGTTGAATGATCTGACATTGAAAGCAGATATCGGATTGGATTTGAGCAATACCCGTCAGAGTAACTACGCACCGTCGTACACTTCACTGGGTGCGGATAAGAAAGGTGTTGCCTCAATCGGGCACAAGTCGGTGTACACGTGGCAGACGGAATATACTGTCAACTATAACCATGTATTTAACGAAGTGCACTCTTTGTCAGCTTTGGCAGGATATACGGCACAACGTACTGACAAGCGTGGCTCTTCCGCCTCTTCATACGGATTTGCCAATGATGCTACGGGATATAATGACCTTGCCGGTGGAGAGACGGCCAATCCTCCTACCAGTGAAAGTTATACATCGACCCTAAGTTCGGTATTGGGACGTATCAATTATTCATTTGACCAACGTTATAATGCGACAGTGACATTACGCGCTGATGGTTCGTCCCGCTTTGCCGAAGGTCATAAATGGGGATATTTCCCCTCTGTCGGGTTCTCTTGGAACCTCGACCGCGAACCGTATATCCATTTCGGGAAGGGGATATCCTATCTTAAGCTTCGCTTCAGTGCCGGAGTGGTGGGCAATCAGGAGATCGGTGATCATCAATATATCGCCAATGTCATCCCTGAACTTTATTACTTCAATGATCAGCCTGTGACAGCTTACGTGGTGAACAATCCCCCAAATCCGGACTTGAAGTGGGAAACGACCTCCTCTTACAATGTCGGCCTCAATACCGGATTTCTGGATGGACGTATCAATGTCACCTTTGATGCTTACTATAAAAAGACCAATGACCTGTTGCTGAATGTGCCGATCGAAGGTGTCACAGGATTCAGCTCCGCACTCCGTAATGTAGGTAGTGTCTCCAACAAGGGATTGGAGCTAGAGATAAGCAGCACGTTGATCGAAAATAAGCAGTGGAAATGGAATGCTTCATTGAACCTGGCTACTAATAAGAACCGGGTCGAGAGTCTGGGAAATGCCGACTACTTCCTGCCCTCCTTTGAAGGAGTCGGTACATTGCAGTATATGACTCCGTTGATCGTGAAACGGGGAGAACCTTTAGGCACTTTCTATGGCTACAAGTTTGCAGGCATAGTCCAAAAGGATGAAGACATCAGCAAGCTGCCGGCACAAACTACGGAGACTTTGGCTCCGGGTGTTGTGAAATACCAGGATGTGAATAACGATGGTGTCGTGAATGAACAAGACCGTACCGTCTTAGGCAACAGCCAACCGAAGTTCACAGGCGGATTCAATACGACATTGAACTATCATAACTGGGACTTGTTCATCGCCTTGCACGGTAGTTATGGCAATAAGCTCTTCAATACGTTACGTGCCCGTTTCGAGAAGACGAGTACATCGTACAACTCCTTGAAATCTGTAGCCGATCGCTGGACAGAGGATAATCCATCCAATACCATTGGCAAGGCAAGCAACTCTACTTCAATCGTCTCCGACGACCGCTACGTGGAAGATGCCTCCTTCTTGAAGGTTCGCAACATCACGTTGGGATATACATTGCCTTTGAAACAGATTACCCAAAATAGTAAATTGCGCATCTTCGTATCTTTGCAGAACTTTTTCACACTGACGGGCTATTCGGGATATGATTCGGAATCCAACCGGAACGGCGTGGACGAGAGTAGCGGACTTTATCAAGGGGTGGACTTTGGTACATATTCCTCTGCAAAAACCATTCAGTTCGGTCTCAACCTGACATTGTAATGAAGGAGACTTTTGATTCACTAATTTAAAAACAGTTCAAGTATGAAAAAGATATTCTATATATATTATGTAGTCGGATCACTTCTGGGACTGAACAGTTGTGCCGATCTGGACATCACGCCGGCGAGCTCCATTGACAAGGATGAGTTTTACCGGTCTGCGGAAGATGTGGAAAGTGCAGTGAATGGCATTTATGCCATCTTTACAAACTGGCCTTCGGATTTCCATGGGATGTATAACAACCTGACGATTTATCTGGGAGATATTACCACCGAATATGTGAAGGCTGGTGCGAATACCAACAGTGCACACATCCGTGAGCTGAGCAACAATGCCGTGCAACCTGCCAACCAGTTTATCGAAAATGCTTGGGAAGAGTCGTACATCGGCATCAATCGTGCCAACATCGTGATCGACAAGACTGAAGCCAATGACCGGTTGGACGAATCGATCCGCGATCGCTATGTGAACGAATCCAAGTTCCTCCGTGCCCTATTCTATTTTAATATTGTACGTTGGTGGGGCGACGTGCCACTGGTGCTGCATGATGGAGATGGGAAAGGAATTCCCCGTACACCGCGTGATTCTGTCTATGCACAGATTGTGGATGATCTGGAAGCAGCTTCGCATCTGCCTGAAACTTTTTCCGGTAGTACCGAAGGACGTGCGACGGCTGGAGCTGCATTGGCTACTTTGAGTAAAGTCTACCTGACATGGGCACAGACCGATTCGGAAGCGGGTAACAGCCGTCGGAACGAATTCTATAAAAAGGCAATAGAGTATGCAGATCGTGTGATAGCTCTGAATAAATACCGGTTAGTGGAAAATACCTTTGATCTTTTTGCGACAGACAAGAAGAATGGTCCTGAGCACATCTTTTCTATCCAACATGCTGATCTGAATAATGTGACAGGACACTGTACGTTCGCAACCGGATGGAGTGATTCGGAGCCGGTACTCATAACGAACAACGTCCGTTTTTATGAAGAGATGGATGATGCCGACCAACGCAAAGAGAGCAGTTGGGCGAAACGTCTCTACAATCCCAACACTGGAGAGTACTTTACCTTCAAGGTGCCGTTGTTCCGGAAATACATTGATACGATCAACTATGCCAAGAACCAATATGCCGGACGCAATACCAATAATGTCTACATCCGTTATGCCGAGGTGCTGTTGATCAAGGCAGAGGCGGAGAATGAGCTGAACGGACCGACGCAAACCGCATACGAGGCAATCAACCAAGTACGCAGACGTGCCTACAGGCATTTTCCGATTACGGCTCTCTCTGTCCACGATCTGCCGGCCGGACTAAACCAAGAGGAATTCCGCAAACGGTTGCAGCAGGAGCGTTTCAATGAGTTTATTTTAGAGGGACAGCGTTGGTTCGATCTTGTGCGGTGGCGCATCCTGGTATCAACTGTTTCTCAGGAGAAGACTGGCATTACCGAGAAGAACTACCTCTTTCCGATACCGGCCAGTCAGATTACACTGAATCCGAATCTGAAACAGAACTGGGGCTATGACGGTGAAACATCCGGCAGTCCTTACGCAGGATATAAATAAGTATGAATAATTGAATAATAAATTATATGGATATGAAAAAGAATGTATTAAAAAGTGGTCTGTTGGCATTGGCCCTGACCCTGTTGACATCGGCTGTAGATGCAACGAATCCGACAACAAACGACAGTAACAAACGTGAATTGATTCTCTCCGTATTGGACCAGTCCAAACCGAACCAGTATGTTCCGGCAGCCTTCTTCCTGCATTTTGAACACAAGCTGGGTGCCAAGGCTGTACAAGATCATATCAATTTCTTCCGTGCCACAAATATGGACATCGTAAAGGTTCAATACGAAGTGGTCGTTCCCCGCTTGGAGATCAAGACGCCCGACGATTGGAAAAAGGTTCCTGTATATGGCGAAGAATTCTTTGAGCCGCAACTGGCAGTGATCGAGGATTTGGCACGCGAGCTGAAAGGTGAAGCTCTGGTGTTGCCTACCGTCTATTCTCCGGTCTCTTTGTTGCACCAGACGGTTGGTGACGGTTTTGTGGAACTGGTGAAGAAAGACCCGGAGGCTGTTCGTCCGGCATTGGAAAATATAACTCTGAGTATAGAGAATTATCTGCGTGCCGCACGCCGGCGCGGAGCTGACGGATTCTATGTATCCAGCCAAGGGGGTGACACAAAAACCTTCGGTACGACGCCCATCTTCAAGAATGTTATCCGTCCGTATGACAAACGAGTTAGCGAAGTGGCAAACGAGATCGCTCCCTTCAATATCCTGCATATTTGTGACTATGGCAGCAGCTATGTAAGCATTGATGACTATGCCGATTACCCTGCGAGCATCATCAATCCCCCAATCCATTTAGAGAATGGAAGTGTCGATCTGAAACATGTACAAGAGGTATTCAAACGCCCTGTCTTCGGTGGTCTCGACCGCTTGGGTGTTTTAGTAACCGGTACGCTGGAAGAGGCTAAGAAAGAGGTGGACAAGGTGATGGATAATGCTCCTGCCAACTTTATTCTGGGGGCTGACTGTACAGTACCCAGTAATACGGACTATGATAGATTGCGTGCCATCATTGACTATGTACATTCCTGGCGTTACAATCATTAAACAATATCGATATGCGTAAGCTTCTTTCCAATACGATTGTTCTACTATTGCTGGCTGTTGTTGCCGGCATACTGGCAGGCTTCTTCATTCCCGAGGCGGGGATGAAGGGCGTGTTGGTCCTTAAGCAAATCAGTGGACAGATAATCTTTTTCCTCGTTCCTCTGATCATCATCGGTTTCGTGGCTCCTTCCATCGCATCGCTGAAAGGGAGTGTTTCACGGCTGATAGTCTTTGCCTTCTCGTTAGCATACCTTTCGTCCGTAGGCGCAGCATTCTTTGCCATGCTGGTAGGATATCAGGTGATATCTTTGCTGGACATACGGCCTGTCACCGGGTCCCTAAGGGAACTGCCGGAAGTCTTGTTCAGCCTGGAGATTCCCCCCATGTTGAGTGTGATGTCCGCTTCCCGTACTTTCCACCCTCGTTCTGTTCATTTTCCTTTTGGGAGTATTTGCGGTGGGTGCGCCCGGAGTTCCCGGCGGAACCGTGTTGGCCTCATTGGGCATCGTAGCTTCCGTTTTGGGATTTGACGACGCAGGCACAGCCATGCTTATCGCTATTTTTGCTTTGCAGGATAGCTTTGGAACAGCTTGCAATATTACCGGTGATGGTGCTCTAACTTTAATAACCAGTACCTTTTCAAAACGACATTGTAAAATATGATGTAATATTAGTGAAATACTATTCGTAGTCAAGCGTTAAGTACTGGTTTCTAGAAGAGCCGGACCGGACACATGAAGGAATATCCCCGATGAGATTGTGGAAGAACCGGACGGAAAACAGTGGGAACTCTCTGATATTTTTCCCTGTGGCAAGCGACTCCGGAGCTTGGAATGGGTAACGGTTTAACGGCGTAACGCGCTGTTAAACCGTATGGTTTTCGTTTAACGAAAACACAACTTGCTGTCCGCAGGAGCGGACCACGTTTTGAATATCACGCTATATCCTGATAATGCTATAAAGCCTTTTGTCAGGGGAAAAACACATATGTTTTTTGCCAGTTTTTCCGTATTTTCGGTCTTTTGAAGACAAATACTTCATATCGGCTATATGGTTATTTGCGATAGTACTATAACCATATAGCCATATAAGAAAGAACCGGAGGTGAAATATCATTGATTGGCAGTATAATTCACCTATTTTTGGGAAATGTCTTCCCCATAGTCTTTAATTCGCTATATCACTATCGGCGTAGCTTCGCCTATCCCAATATCACGTCCTATGTGGCTCGCCATATCATGATATATTACAATCCGGCTAACCCGTTATACCGCTATCAGCATAACCCGGTCTATCCCTATTCCGATATCATGTCCTATGCGGCTTATCATATCATGATATACTCCTATCCGGCTGTTACGATATATTGTTGCCTTTTGTCATCCTGAACTTGCGGCTGATAAGATTCAGAAACCTCAAATAAGGACTTTTAGCCTAAGATAAAGTAAGCTAACAGCATGATAATAAGGCTCTTATAATTACGACTTCTCCTATAAAAGCATTACCTTAGTAGTGTAATAATAAAGGAGTTAATAAGTTATGAACGAGCAAATTAGAAGCATTTTAGCACAAGAGACAACGAAGACGAGCAAGATCCGGCAGCTGTTTCTTCTGGGGGTTCCCCGTGCGGAAATCGCGAGGATGGTGACCAACGGCAATTACGGTTTTGTAGTGAACGCCCTGCGCCGGATGAGGGAACGTGAGGTGGGTCTGAATATCCATCCGGCGACAGCCGCACTGGATTACACTTTCAACCGCAAGTTTGGTATCGAGATCGAGGCTTACAACTGCTCCCGTGAACGGCTTGCACGCGAGCTCAGGGAGGCCGGTATCGAGGTTACGGTGGAAAGCTACAACCATACCACCCGTCCGCATTGGAAACTCGTGACGGACAGCAGTATAAGCGGTAACAACACCTTCGAGCTGGTCAGTCCGATCCTGGTCGGCGAAGCCGGCCTGCGGGAACTGGAGAAGGTCTGCTGGGTGCTCGACCTGTGTGACGTGAAGGTGAACGAGAGCTGCGGGCTTCACGTACATATCGATGCCGCCGGTTTCAGCATGGAAACCTGGCGTAACCTGGCCTTGAGCTACAAGCACCTGGAACCGGTCATCGACAGGTTCATGCCGGCATCCCGCAGGGACAACTATTATTGCCGTGGATTGGGCCATGTCTCTGACGGGATGATACGTTCCGCCCGGACGGTGGACGAGCTGAAAGGAAGGATCGGCGACCGTTACCATAAGGTGAACCTCGAGGCCTACTCACGGCATAAGACAGTCGAGTTCCGCCAGCATTCGGGAACGACCAACTTCACAAAAATGCGTAACTGGGTGCTGTTTCTCCACAAATTGGTTACCTTTGCCACAAGGGGACAGGTACCCGCAGCCACCGCACTTCAGGACATCCCCTTCCTTGACAGTGAACAGAAACTATATTATAAATTAAGAACGAAAAAACTATCGGCATGAACAAGCATATGTATATTTTGGCGGATGGCGGCAGGATTGTCGCCTCCGACCCTTCCGAGTTTGTACGCGTCCTGCGTGAGGGCAGCTGGTTTGACAGCGGGTGCACCGACGGGGAGTACATGGTGAATTTCTCCGGGCGGTACAGGGAACTGCACGGGGTGACGGTGAGGACCGACACGCCGGAGCATTTCATGGACGACCTGAAAAAGTACGGTTACATCACGGGTTGAGAAGCCCGCTCCTTTATTATTGCGATCCCCGTCGGCCTTGAAGTGTGCCGGCGGGGATTTTTCTTTTTTCACGGTACCGGATGTCCGCCATATCCTGTTTTCCCCAAGGGAGGCTGGCTCCACGACTCCCTTCGGGAAAGCCTTTTTTCTTTTCACCGCCCCTTCCGCCATGACAAAAACTGACTATCCATGACAATACATGACAGGGTATTTGAGACCATTCCGCTTGTTATTTCCTTTGTGGCATGAAACGGCAGGAATCCCCTGCAAGTATAAACCATCAGAATAAAAAGACAATGGAAAAAGAACCTTTATTTATCGCATTCGCCAGCCAGAAAGGAGGAGTGGGCAAGACCGCCTTCACCGTACTCACGGCCGGTATCCTGCATTACCAGCGGGGATACAATGTAGCCGTGGTGGATTGTGATGCCCCCCAGCACAGCATCACCCAGATGAGAAGCCGTGACATGGAACGTATCGGGGAGAACGACTCCCTGAAAGTGGCCCTTTACCGCCAACATGAACAGCTCCGGAAACTTGCTTATCCGATTATAGAGAGCGATCCGGAAAATGCGGTGGCTGACTTCAACCGCTACCGGGAAGAACGTGGCATGGAGTTTGACATCGTGCTGTTCGACCTTCCCGGCACGCTCCGCAGTATAGGCGTAATTCAGACCGTGGCCTCCATGCACCACATTTTCATTCCTTTAAAGGCGGACAATATCGTGATGCAGAGTTCCTTACAGTTCGCCGCCGTAGTCGAAGAAGAACTGGTTGCCCGCCGGAATTGTGATTTGAGAGGAATCCACCTGTTTTGGAACATGATCGACCAACGTGAGCGCAAAGAAACCTATGAATCATGGAACAAGGTCATGCGGGCCTCGAAGCTGCACCTGCTGGAAACATGCATCCCAGACACCAAGCGTTATAACAAGGAGCTGAGTGCCCTGCAAGGGAGTGTCTTCCGTTCTACCTTGCTGCCGGCCGACAACCGCCAGATAAAAGGATCAGGGCTTGTAGAGCTTGTAGACGAGATATGCGGTATCACCGGGCTGGGCAAGTATTCACCCTCACCAGACGCATAGTATGGAAAGTTCCGGAAGAAAAAAGATCAATCCCCGGCAGATTGACGAGAAGGCTATCCTGGAGAAAGTAGCTGCCTTGGGTGCGCAAGGTATATACAGCTCCAGCTCGTCCAAAGCAATGCCGGTCCGTAAGGAAGATGACATCCCTCTTCCGGAAGCCGGGGGAATATCTGAGGAACAGGAGATCGGGGAATATATCAATTCCCACCTGAATGATTTCTCTTCCCCCGGACGTAATCCCTTGCATATCGATAAGGAAGCATACAGGCTCCTTTCCGACCTGGTCTGGATCGTCCGTCGCAAGGACTTTACAATAGCGGGAGTTGCCAGCCGGATCATCATAGACCATTTCAAGGAAAAAGCCGGCCTGATTGAGAAGATAAAGGAATTCTATAAAAAGCAATTATATTAAAATAATGGATATGAAAATGAAAGAAAACAGATCCACAAGGGAAAAAACTGAAAATGCAAATGCGGTTTCCTACACCGTAACAATGAAACCGATCCGTAAAGAGCATCCCGAAGAGATGGCCGAAGAAAGTCTGACGCGGCTCATTGAATCCTACCGACGCGCTCCCTATCCGTCAGAGATCACTATCCTGGATATCGACGAGGTAGTTTATGAACGTATGACCAGGCTTGTGCAGGCAATCGGACGCGAGGATGTCATGACAGGCAGCTTTGTCAGCCGGGTGATATTCGAGCACCTGGAAAGACATGCCGACTTGATCCGGAAGATAGAGGAACAGGATCCGAAACGACAATAACAACGGTATGGAGTACGCATTCATTCTTCTGTTCCTGTATGCTTCCTACCTAAGCATAGAGAAGTATGTCCACACGGGCAGCATCCTTAAATGGAGGGGAAACCGGCGTTCTGCCTCCAGTTTCCCGATAAAGGAAAAACCGGCGGAAGCACAGGAAGAAGCGTCTGAGGAAGCTGTCATCGGCAGGAGCCGGTACCGGTTATGGCAATCCCCGCCTATGGACGAGGAATACGCGATGAGCGAAAAGCGGACGGATACGGCCATGAAAGAGAAAAAGGTACCTGTGCCCGAATTTCCCAATCCTTTCGGAAGACCGGAGGAGGGTGAAGTGCCGGAACGCTACGAGATCACCGGTTATGTGGAACGCCCCGATCCGCATCGTGCCAGAGGCGTGACCTTCGACGACATGGACCTGCTCTCCAGGTTCATGACCACGGACCGCCTTTCAAAACAGGAACAATCCCATGCCCGCCAGACATTGGAACGGCTGGAGGGGACCAACGTGGAACGACTTCTGCAGGCCGGCATCCTAGGCAGTGACGAGACATTGAAACGGTACATAAGACTGTACGTGGACAGTGGCAGGGAGCCGCCCCTGCTAGCGGGAAAGGACAGGGAAAGCATAATCAGGGATTTCGATATCATGGATTTCATACCCCGATAACCAATAATATAATGTATATGGAGAAGTATCATGATTCAAGCTGATCCGCTTTGCGGACATTTTCCCAAGAAAACCAAAGCCGCCGGGCGGCACGGTCCAATTTTAAAGAAGGAGGTAACGATGACCGGATATTACGATTCGGGATGATCCGGCGGACATCCCGTCCTGAAGAGAGCAACACGAGTAGCAAACAATTAAAGAAGGAGGCAACGATGTACAGTTATCATGATTCCGGCTGATGCCGGCAGTAAACATGCGGTTACAAGAACGGTCCGCGGGCATCCGGGGCCGCAGACCGCTAAAAAAGGAAATCCGGCATAATATGAATACAGGCATGAAAAAGTATCATGACTCGGGATGATCCTTGCGGACATCCCGTCCCGAAGAGAGAGCGACACGAGTAGCAAACAATTAACGAAGGAGGTAACGATGTACGGTTATCATGATTCCGGTTGATGCCGGCAGTAAACATGCGATTGTAAGAACGGTCCGCGGGCATCCGGGTCCGCAGACCGCTAAAAAAGGAAATCCGACATAATAATATATAGGTATGAAAGTGTATCATGACTCGGGATGATCCTTGCGGACATCCCGTTCCGAAGAGAGAGCGACACGAGTAGCAAACAATTAACGAAGGAGGTAACGATGTACGGTTATTATGATTCCGGCTGATGCCGGCAGTAAACATGTGGTTGCAAGGACAGGCCGCGGGCATCCGGTCTGCAGCCTGTCAAAAAAGAAAGTCTGACAAACATTTATTATAATAATTGGTATAAAAACAATGAGACATTCAAGAACCCATTCATTTTTACGATTCTCCCCTATGGGCAAAGTGACGGACGTATTGGCATCCCTTATCGGGCGCGTACCTGCCGGAACAGCCTTCCTGCTGGCATGACTGGCTACATGAGCAGCCCCCGCATCCGCTGCCGGTGACGGGTCCGCCGGGCTGGTACAGGCCACGCAAATGGTGAACAGCTATTTTGACCCCGCCGTAAAACTGATTTATGCGGCCGGCGCGCTCTGCGGCCTTATCGGGGCCATCCGCGTGTACTCCAAGTTCTCGTCGGGCGATCCGGACACGGGCAAGACCGCCGGCAGCTGGTTCGGGGCCTGCGTGTTCCTGATCGTGGCGGCCACGGTGCTGAGGTCGTTCTTCCTGTAACCTCCATGCCATATGGAATACAAGCTGAACAAGGGCGTCGGGCAGGACGTGGAGTTCTGCGGCCTGAAGGCGCAGTACCTCTATCTCTTTGCCGGCGGCCTGCTCGCCGTCTTCCTCGTGTTCGTCATCCTCTACATGGCGGGCGTGAACCGTCTGTTCTGCATCGCCCTCTGTGTCATATCGGCCTCGGGAATCACCCTGGGCGTGTTCCGCCTGAACAGGAAATACGGCCCCCACGGGCTGATGAAGCTGGCGGCGGCAGGTTACCGTCCCTATTACATCATCAACAGAAAACGTATCACCTCACTTTTTAAACGAAGAAAATATGCGAAACATACTCAAAGCGTCCACCCTGGAAAGTAAGTTCCCCCTTCTTGCCGTCGAGGACGGGTGCATCCTCTCCAAGGACGCGGACGTGACCGTCGGCTTCAAGGTCCGCCTGCCGGAGGTCTTCACCCTCACCTCCGATGATTACGAGGCCATGCACGGCGCATGAGCGAAGGCCATCAGGGTATTGCCCTGCCATACCATCGTCCACCGTCAGGACTGGTTCCTGGAGGAGAGCTACAGGGCACGCACCGACAGGGAGGAGCCGGGATTCCTGGACCGCAGCTTCGAGCTTCATTTCAACGAGCGGCCCTTCCTGAACCATTTTTCGTACCTGTTCATCACCCGTACCACGAAGGAACGCATGCGGCAGCAGAGCAACTTCTCCGTCCTTTGCAGGGGGCATATCCTCCCCAGGGAGGTCCGGGACAAGGACGGCATCCTCCGCTTCCTGGAAGCCGTGGAGCAGTTCGGGCGTATTATCTGCGATTCCGGGCTGGTCCGTCTGGAACGGCTCACGACGGAGGAGATCACCGGAAAGGGAAAGGAGGCCGGCCTGGTGGAGAAATACTTCTCCCTTTCGCAGGAGGACACCACCACGCTGGAGGACATCCGGCTCGGGGGCGCGGAAATGCGCATCGGCGACAAACGGCTCTCGGTGCATACGCTTTCCGATGCGGACGACCTGCCCTCCGCGGTACGGACGGACGGGCGTTATGAGAAATACTCCACGGACCGCAGCGACTGCCGCCTTTCCTTTGCCGCCCCCGTCGGGCTGATGCTGCCCTATAACCATATCTGCAATCAGTACGTGTTCATAGATGATCCGGCGGAAACCCTCCGGCATTTCGAGAAAGCGGCCAGGAATATGCGCTCCCTTTCACGTTACAGCCGCGCCAACGAGATCAACCGGCAGTGGACGGAGGAATACCTGAACGAGGCGCATTCCTTCGGGCTGGTTCCCGTGCGCTGCCACTGCAACGTCATGGCCTGGTCGGAGGACTGGGAGAGGTTGAGGAACATCCGGAACGACACCGGCTCGGCCCTGGCACAGATGGGCTGCAAGCCCCGGCACAACACGGTGGACGCGCCGACCCTTTACTGGGCGGGCATCCCCGGCGGGGAGGGTGATTTTCCGGCGGAGGAGTCTTTCCACACGTTCATCGAACAGGCGGCATGCCTCTTCATCGGGGAGACGAACCATGCCTCCTCCCTCTCGCCCTTCGGCATCAAGATGGCGGACCGGCTCAGCGGCAGGCCCATCC
>UMEH01065512.1_pt1 | contig 24579 bp, 18 predicted proteins | sample 1964681 | NCBI WGS metagenome assembly UMEH01 (sample SAMEA4836013, study PRJEB28245) | human gut metagenome | biome: gut microbiome; material: fecal sample | place: Denmark | collected 2008
TCCCTGCGGCCGGTTCTTGTTAAAAAAGTTTATTTTCCGGAGGACTTAGCTTTTCATATTCAGCTGCCAATCCTGAAAATCGGCAAAGGGGTCAGAGACGGTGGGGTGGATGTCGTTTTTCACCGCTCCGTCCGGCAGCAGCACGGAGTTGGACTTGAAGCACACCGCCACCAACGGCGCCTGCTCCTTCAGATAGCTGCACAGCTCCCGAGCCGCCGTCTGGCGTCCCTCGCCCTCCGATGCCGTTCGGAAGGCCGTCAGCAGGGTCTCCAGCTGTGTGTCCCGCACGCCGCCGTAGTTCAGGGCCCCGCCCGGAGACAGCAGCGGCGACAGATCCCAATCCGCCGTCAGCTTGCACTCCCCGTAGTAGAGGTCGAAATCTCCGGCCTTCAGGGCCTCCAGATAGTCCTCATAGGGCAGGGTCTTTACGTCGATCTTCACGTCGTATTGGGAGAGGTCCGACGCCAGCTTCCGGGCCATGGACACCTTGAAGCTATTCTCCTCGTTCACCAGCATGGTGACGGAGACGGACTTTTCGCCGGAGGCATAGCCTGCCGTCTCCATAGCGGAGCGGTAGCTGTCCGGGGAATAGGTCTCCTCCAAATCCTTGGGGTAGACCACCGCCGAGGGGGACAGGGGGAACTGGGCCGTCTGCCCATGCCCCAGCAGGAAGGCACTGACGCCGCCGGCCCGGTCCATGCCAAGGCCCAGGGCCGCCCGCAGCTTGGGGTCGTTGAAGGGCGCACGGGTGACGTTGAAGCCGATATACTGCATCGTCGAGGTGGGGATGTCCGTATAGCTGCCGCTGCCGTAGACGTTGGAGGTGTTGGTGCCGGTCAGGTCGCATACCAGCATCTGGATGTCGTGGGTATAGAAGGCGTAGGCCATGGAGTCGGTGTTCTTGCAGGCCGTCAGCTCGATGCGCTCCAGCGGCATGGTCTTATCCTGCCACCAGTCCGTTCGCCGGGCCAGATACACCCCGCTCTCGTCCTTGACATAGCGGTAGGGGCCGCTGCCCACCGGTACCGTGTCCTCCTGGGTGCCGCCCTTGATGATAGGAATGTCCAGCCGGGCGGCGAATTGCGGGTCGTTGCGGGTGAGGTAGATGCGGAGGGTACTCTCCCCCAGATAGGACACGGAGTCCATCTCCGCCAGCCGCTGGCCGTACCGCACGGACTCCTTGGCCCGCCGCAGGGCAGCCACCACGTCCCACGCCGTCAGAGCCGAGCCGTCGGAGAAGGTGACGCCGGAGCGCACGGTGACGGTCAGAGCGTAGCTTTCGGCGTCGTAGGAGGCGCTCTCCGCCAGACAAGGCCGGGGCAAAAAGTCGGTACCCAGCGTGTACAGACTTTCATACAGCAGCGCACCCAGTGTCTGCTGGGCGCCGTCGGCGCAGGTGATGGGGTCCCACGTCTCCCCCTGCAGATAGGGCAGACCGAAGGAGGTGAGACGGGTATCCTGCTTGGTGCTGTCGCTCTGCTGATAGTATTGGGAGAGGGTGTCGTAGGTCTCCTCCGGCTCCTCGCCCCAGTCGCAGCCGGACAGCGGCATAAGACACGCCGCCGCCAGCAAAAGGGATAGTAAACGCTTTTTCATGGCAGTCTCCTGTTCAGATCAGGGCGATGAGTGCCGCCTGCGCTCCCCGGCGGTCCCCCATCTTCCGATGGGACCACCAGCGCTCCGGGTGGCAGCCGGTGCAGTCGGGGCATACGTCGATGTGCTGTACCCCGGCCTGCCGCAGCCACAGGGCATTGATGCCCTTCAGGTCTATGTGCCACTTTTCGCCCCGGCGCACCATGTACGGCTCCGCTGCCGCACCCAGCGCCCGGCGCATGGCATCCGGCACATCGTCGTCCGTCTCGAAGCAGCAGGCACCGATGGACGGTCCCGTGGCGGCCAGCAGATCCCCCGGCTCCGTGCCGAAGGCCTCCTGCATCCGCCGCACCGTCTTGGCGGCCAGACCGCTGGCCACCCCACGCCACCCGGCGTGGACGGCTCCGATGGCCTCCTGCACCGGGTCATACAGCAGGATGGTGCCGCAGTCGGCGGAGAACACCACCAGCGGGATGTGCTTCTCCCGGCAGATCATGGCGTCTACGCTGGTGTAGTCCCGCTGCCGGAACAGCCCCTTGCCGCAGTCCGCCTCCGTCACCAGACGGATGTTGTCCTCGTGGACCTGCTTGCTGAGCACCGCCCGCTGATGGGACAGACCCAGCACGCCGCACAGCCGGCGGAAGTTCTCCTGCACATTGGCCAGATCGTCGCCCCGGCCCACGCCCAGATTCAGGCTGTCCCACGGGGCGGGACTGACGCCGCCGGTGCGGGTGGAAAAGCCGTGGCGGATACTGCCGCACAGCAGATCGCTCTGCAGCACGGTGATGCCGTTTTCCGTATGGTCATGAAATGCCATGGCAGTCCTCCTGTCCGGGGATTTTTACGCATCCCGGCCGCAGCAGTTCTTATACTTCTTACCGCTGCCGCAGGGGCAGGGTTCGTTGCGGCCGATCTTCTTCACCTTGCGGGGCTGCTTCTTCACGGTGCCGTCGCCGCCCACGCTCTCCGACGTGGTCTTGGCTACACGCTCCCGCTTGACCTCCTCGTTCTTCCGCAGCCGTACGGAGTACAGCCGCCGGACGGTTTCCTCCTGAATGGCGGAGATCATCTCCTCGAACATCTCCAGAGATTCCTTCTTATAGGCGATGATGGGATCCGTCTGAGCATAGGCCCGCAGACCGATGCCCTGCCGCAGATCGGTCATGGCGTCGATGTGGTCCATCCAGTACTCGTCTACCACCCGCAGCAGCACCACACGCTCCACCTCACGCATGACGGGGGAGGTGAACTCCTGCTCCTTCTTTTCGTAGAAGTCGGCAGCGGCGGCGGTAAAGTCGTCGATGACCTCCTCCGCCGTCAGCTGGGGGATGCGCTCCGGCTCGAAGCGCACGGTGTACTTGGGGAAGTACAGGCCCTCCACCTGACGCAGCAGCTCCCGCATCCCGGCCTCGTCCATGTGGCTCTCGCCGCCGAAGGCGCTGTTGACCTGATGGCCGATGGCGGTGGACATCATGTTCATGATGATGCCCTTGACGTCCATGCCCTCCAGCACCTGCTTGCGCTGATCGTAGATGATCTCACGCTGCTTGTTCATCACGTCGTCGTACTCCAGCACCGACTTACGGGACTGGAAGTTCCGGGACTCCACCGTGGTCTGAGCCTGCTCAATGGCACGGGTCAGCATCTTGTTCTCAATGGGGGTATCCTCGTCGATGTTCATCCGCTCCATGATGGCGTTGATGCGCTCGCCGCCGAACAGACGCATGAGGTCGTCCTCCAGCGAGATATAGAACCGGGTCTCACCGGGGTCGCCCTGACGACCGGCACGGCCACGCAGCTGGTTGTCGATCCGGCGGGAGTCGTGGCGCTCGGTGCCTACGATGAACAGGCCGCCGGCCTGACGCACCTGCTCCGCCTCTCCGGCGATCTCCTCCTTGTGCTGCTGCAGCTTCTGGGCAAACAGGCGGCGGGCATCCAGAATCTCCTGGTTGTCCGTCTCGGCGTAGCCGGTGGCCTCGGCAATGAGCTCGTCCGACAGCCCCGCCTTCCGCAGGTCGCTGGTGGCCATGTACTCGGCGTTGCCGCCCAGCATGATATCCGTACCACGGCCGGCCATGTTGGTGGCCACGGTGACGGCGCCCAGCTTACCGGCCTGCGCCACGATCTCCGCCTCACGCTCGTGGTTCTTGGCGTTCAATACGTTGTGCTTGATGCCTGCCTTGGTGAGCATCCGGCTTAAAAGCTCGTTCTTCTCGATGGATACCGTACCCACCAGCACCGGCTGGCCCTTGGCGTGGCACTCCTCCACCTGACGGATGACCGCCCGGAACTTGCCCTGCTCCGTTTTATACACGGAGTCCTGATCGTCGATACGGGCGATGGGCCGGTTGGTGGGGATCTCCACAATGTCCAGCTTGTAGATGGTGGCAAATTCCTCCTCCTCTGTCAGGGCCGTACCGGTCATACCGGACAGCTTCTGATACAGGCGGAAGTAGTTCTGGAAGGTGATGGTGGCCAGCGTCTTGCTCTCCCGCTGCACGGAGACGTGCTCCTTGGCCTCGATGGCCTGATGCAGACCCTCGGAGTACCGACGGCCGAACATCAGACGGCCGGTGAACTCGTCTACAATGATGATCTCACCGTCCTTGATGACGTAGTCCACGTCCCGCTTCATGACACCGTGGGCCTTGATGGCCTGATTGATGTGGTGGGCGATGGTACTGTTCTCCGGGTCGGAGAGGTTCTCCAGATTGAAAAACTCCTCGGCCTTGGCGATACCACGGGCGGTGAGGGTGGCCGTCTTGGCCTTCTCATCCACCACATAGTCGGCGTCGATATCCTCGGCTTCCTCCTCCTTGGAGTCCACCTCCGCCACCACGTATTTCTTCATCCGGGCCACCAGCGACTCCGCCATGTCGTACAGCTGCGTGGACTTGTCGCCCATGCCGGAGATGATGAGGGGCGTCCGGGCCTCATCGATGAGGATGGAGTCCACCTCGTCCACGATGGCGAAGTTATGGCCCCGCTGCACCTGCTCGTTCTTATAGATGGCCATGTTGTCCCGCAGGTAGTCAAAGCCCATCTCGTTGTTGGTGCCGTAGGTGATGTCGGCGTTGTAGGCGGCCTGCCGCTCCTCCTTGCTGAGGTCGTGGACGATCAGGCCCACCGACAGCCCCAGAAAGCGGTGGACCTTGCCCATCCACTCGCTGTCTCGCTTGGCCAGATAGTCGTTGACGGTGACGATGTGAACGCCACGGCCCGTCAGTGCATTGAGGTAGGAGGGCAGCGTGGCCACCAGCGTCTTACCTTCACCGGTCTTCATCTCAGCGATGCGGCCCTGATGCAGCACGATGCCGCCGATGAGCTGCACCCGATAGGGGCGCAGACCCAGCACACGGTCCGCTGCCTCCCGCACGGTGGCAAAGGCCTCCGGCAGCAGGTCATCCAGCGTCTCACCGTTGGCCAGACGCTCCTTGAACTCCGGGGTCTTGGCCTGAAGCTGGGCATCGGTGAGGGCCTTGTACTCGTCGGCCAGCGCCTCGATCTTGTCAGCGATGGGGTAGATGCTTTTCAGCTCCCGCTGACTGTACGTTCCGAAAATTTTCGTAATGAGTCCCATATGTATCGTGTCCTTTCTGTTTCCAAAAGGAAAGTATGCGTATTGCTCCCGTTTCCCTGCCGCCGGGCGGGAGAGCCTTCCGCATCGCTGCGGCGAATAGAAACAAGAATACATCCTGTATCATACCACAAATTCCTGTCAGATGCAAAGGAAAAACAGCAACAAGAGCAATTTCACTAAAATAAAATGGCGACGATCGGCACTCTTTACGAAAAAACACACTGGGCGGCGAATTTGCTTGCAAAAAGCGGAAATTGTGATACGATGAAGCTGAAAGGGGAGGAGTCCGATGCACAGGTAGAAATATAAATGAAGGCACAGAAAAACACAAAATGGGTTCTTGCAATTTAGATAATAAACTACAGGAGGACATTTTATGAAAAGACTGTTATCCTTTATATTTCTTTTGGCGATGTTGTTCACCATGACTACCGTGGCCGGAGCCACCGAAGAGAGTATTTATACTCTGGCAAGACGTACTATCACGGTCAAGGAGACGATTCAAGATAATGGTGTAGTGGTATCTACCTATTCTCATGGATTACATGGGCATGGATAGTGAAGGGATTCCGGAAGAGGAGGCATTGAAGCTTCTGACCTATGACAATTTGTCTCTTACATCCACATATCTGAAAGTCAATGAGGAAGGTATCGTAGAAATGACAGCGGAAGAAATGGAGCGGCAAATACAGATAGCCATTTTGCTACCTATCTATGCTATGGCGTTGTAACATCAACGGATGCAGTTATGCAACCAAGCTACGCCCATAAGACCCTTGGAGCCAGTAATATTTCTGTGTCGATAGATTCCAAGGGAGGTGTAAGTTTCTCTGTTGGCTTGGGTAGTAAGATTACCACATATTTGGCACGCCCAGTAACACTTGAGTAACAGGAGTATCAATGTTGGAGGAAAATTTATGAAGCCAGAGTGTCCCATAGACTGGAAAACAGCATTTACCGCCGCATTGCTCGGCTTTTTAGGAGCGTATCTGATCGGCGGCTACCTGAATATGCCGGACGCCGGGGCTATTGTGGCCATCGCCTATGTGGGCGGGCGCATCCTCTGGTATCTGAAACGGCTGGAGGCCCGTCAGGAGCCGAAGGACACCGTTGCGGATGCTCCCGCCGATACCGCAGCTGCCGATACGACGCCGGAGGGCAGTGGCACCGAAGGATAACGGATATCCCCGGACGGCGGCGGGGCGAGGGAGCGTATCCCGGCGGACATAGGCAGCAGCCCATGCCCGTTATTGCACATCGCAAAAAAGTCATCGCCTGAATGTCCGATTCAGGCGATTATTTTGTCATTTTTTGGAAACTGCGGAAAAAAGCCTTGCAACACGGAAACAAGTGATATAATATATTATCAGATATAGTGTATATAATATGTGTAATCTATGCAAATAATAGGGATGACAAGAGGAGAAGTACCGTGAGAACCAGAGATCAAGAGGAATTTCAGCGCAAAAAAATCATGCTGATGGAGAAGTGCTACGACTGCTACGCCGAAAACGGTCTGGCCTCCGTGGGCATCCGGAAGCTGGCGGAGTCCTGTGGGTGCAGCTCCGCCGTGCTGTATATCTATTTTAGAGATTTGGACGATCTCATTGTCCAGTCCACCGCCTACTGCATGAAGAAGGTGGAGGATGACTTCATGGCCAAGGCCCCCACCGATCCGCAGGATCTGATGCGCTTCATCGACGAGATACCCTACTGGACGGCCCGGCAGCACGGCAAGAAGTACCGCCTGATGTATCAGGTCTACACCCACCCCAAGTATATCCGCTACGGCAAGCAGTTCTTCGAGGGGGTCAACCGCCGCTACACCGAATACGCCAAATCGCTGGAGCCCAAGCTGGGCATCCCCTATACCACCATCACCCCGCTGATCTTCATCCTGATCCAGACCTGCGTCCACTACGCCATGTTCGAGGATGAATGCTATCTGCAGTCCCAGCAGGAGGCGCTGAAGCAGGCCATTCGGCTGTTTATGACCCAGTACCGCACGGAGGACGCAAGGCCCGACGTCAAGGCGGAAAGCTGACGGTTCCGCCGCAGCGGCCGCAGAAAAAACCAAATAAGACAGAAACGAACCCCCCTCGGCTATAGCCGAGGGGGGTTCGTTTGTTATCTCTGCATTTGGCCGCTTACCGCTTGCGGGCCGTGGGCGCATCAGGTCACGGTGCGATTGATGCGCTTGACCTCGAAGGAGGTCTGGGACAGGGTTTGCCGGGAGCGGTCCCCGATCTCCAGGGTGACGGAGAAAATGTCGGTGGAGGCATCGTAGCGCAGGGTAAAGGACTTCACCTTCAGCCCCTTGGGGTAGGAGGCGGAGCCCAGCAGGTGACGATCGCCCAGCGCCAGCTGGCCGTCTTCACCGATCTGAAAGGCATCGCCCTTACCCTCTACGCTGCCCACGTTTTGGATGAAGATCTGCGTCAGGCCGCCGTTTTCATCCTGCGTCACGGTGCCGCAGAAGCGCAGCTTGTCGCTGATGACGCTGGTGAGGGTGGAGCAAAGCTCCTGGGCCTCCGACAGCCGCATGGACTCCGTATAGGTCTTGCTGGCAAAGCGGATGCCCACTACCAGCAGCGCCGTCAGCAGCAGCACGATCAGCACCGTACACAGCATCTCGGTCAGGGTGATGCCCCGCCGGTCACGGAGTTTTCTCATGGCGTATCCTCCGACACATAGTAGCGGTAGCCGTTCTCCTGATAGACCTCCACCGAGGTGCTGCCGGTCTGGCCGCTGCGGCCGGAGAGGCGCAGCCGGACGTTGCCCGCGGACTGGGCATCGCTGTACCGGAAGGAGACGTCGGTGTCCCGGATCTTGGCGTTGATCTTGGCGGCTGCCACGGCGGAGCCCGTCAGAAAGACGAACACCAGCACGATGATCAGCAGGGACACCAGAGTCTCCACCAGAGTTTCGCCCTTCTGGTTCTGCAGCTTTTTCATCCGGTGACCCCCTTTTCAATGAGCGGTGTGTCCCAAGAGATGGTGGTGGTGGTAACGGTGGTCTGTCCCGTCTCGGTGTTGCCGCCGGTGACGGTGGTGACCTGCTGCTTCCGCTCGCCGCTGAGGGTGAGGGTCATAAGGCAGTTGCCCTGACTGCTGTCCGCCAGAGAAAGGGTCACGGTGATGTCGTAGGCAGGGGTCATGGTGAACTCCGCCTGTACGGCGTCCAGACCGCTGGCAGCATCCGGGGTGAGGGTGATGACGTCGGTATAGGCGATGCCACGGCCCACGGCCTCAATGCCCCGCTCCAGCCAGACCTTCATGGCCCCCTGGGGGGTCTGAGTTACCTCCGTCCGCTCGATATAGCTGCCGGTGGCAGTGGGGCGGCGGGTGACCTTCTGCTCATAGCCGGAGGAGAGGATATCGTCCCGCAACAGCTCCGCAGCGGAGCTGACGGTGAGATAGGTCTGCTGGCTCTGGCGGTCGTTGGAGATGTGCCGGGCGGCGGTAGTGGCCGCCGTAAGGATCACTACGCTGACCATGCTGGCTACCAGCAGCAGGAGGAGGGCCATCAGAATGGTGACGCCCTTCCGGTCTGTACACTTTTTCATTCCAATGGCCTCCTTTCTGCAAAACGGTTATCGGCTCCAGCGCCAGCGGAGCAGACCTGGCTCCTCCGTATCCTGATAGATGGGTTCAAAGGTGGTATCCTGGAACAGGGGCAGGTCGGGACTGGGGGTCCAGCCCACAACGGGCCGGAGCGCCGAGGCAAGCTCCTCCTCCGTGGGGAGGAAGCCGGCGGCGGGCTGGCCGAAGGGAACGGCCTTCTCCAGCCGCAGGCGGCCCACCACGAAGGTGGCGGTGATCTGCGTATCCTCCGCCGTCAGGGTATAGGGGATATCCAGCGTATAGGGCCGGCCGGTGCGGGTGTCGGTGAGGGTCACCTGCAGGGTGACTGTCTCCTGCTGCCGTCCGTGGATGGTGATGGGGCGATAGCTGAAGTCGCCGTCCTGTTGGGCGGCCACCACGTCGCCTACGGTGACCCGGTAGTCCTCATCGGCGGTGGAGAGCATATCGTGGGAAGTGCCGGTGCTATCCAGAACGGTAAGGGCCGTTACGGTGAAGTACCGGAAGTCCGCCGCCTTGCCACGGCTGTACAGGTACAGACCCTCGTAATCGGGGACATCGCCCTCGGCGGGGCCGAGAGGGGTATCCCAGTCGGTGGCGTCCCGATTCAGGATGCCCTGACGATACACGGCGTCTCCATCGCCCACATGGGCGATGCCCAGCACGCCCTGCATATGGATGGTGGCGGTGAGGCGCAGCTCACTGGTGAAGGTGCGCTGGCCCACGGTGACACCGGCCTGCACCAGCAGAGTCTCCTCGCCCTCGCCCTTACCGGTGACGGTGACCTGCTGATCCCGACTCACCGGGGACAGCGTGACCACCCGGTCAGAGCCGCTGACCACGTCCCATTTGACGCCGGTGAGCACTTGGCCGGTGCCGTCCCGTGCGGTGAGGGTGAGGGTAGTGCTCTCGCCTACATACTGCTCTACGGAGAGTTGATCCACGGAGATGGAGAGCTTGGCGGTGACGTCCACTGCCAGACGGGCGGTGTAATCCCCCAGTGTGGCGATGATCTCGGTGGAGCCGATGGCCTGTCCCACGATGCGGACCTTGTAGTGGCCCGTGCCGTCCGGCTGAAGCTCGGCAGTGACGATGCCGTCCTTGGTATAGGACAGGGTGGGGAGCTCCGTGCCGGGATCCGTGCCCTCGAACCGCAGATCCAGCGTCACGGCGGATTCACCGCCGGCGGCATCGTAGTCGGTGATCATGTCCAGCGTCAGCAAGCCCTTGCTCCAGTAGAGGCCAGATGACGGCCACCAGCCGTAGTGTAGACGGGCCCGGCCAAAGACGTTATCCTGCACCAGCACGGTGGGGAAGGGGAAGTCCTGACCCTGCAGGGCCTCGTCGCTGCCGGGGAAGCTGTATTTGCCGTGGACCTCGGCGCCGTTTTCCTCGGTAGTGACCCACGCAAAGCTGCTGCCCAGAGCGGCGGCAAAGCTATCGTAGCGTTGGGTCGTGCCGCTGCTGTTGTTCTGGGTGACGATGTTGGCACCGGTGCGCTGGGACATCTGCTCATAGGTCAGGCCCGTCAGGCCCTTGATGCTATACGTGTTGGAACCACCGTTCCAGCCGTAATTACGGAGGTAGCTGAGATCGCCGTTGAGCATTTTTTCCCGTGCCGCTTCTGTACGCAGCAGCCCGCTAAGGGAGTTGCTTTTGGAATTACCCTTGCCGTAGTATTTGGGCAGATCGTCGAAAGAAATGCTGTTCTTGCTGCTGTTGAGGTAGTAGCAGTTGTTGATATAGAGCTTTGCATTGGTGCTGGCACCGGCTCGGTCGGCAATACTGCCCATAAGGGAGATGCCGGTGATGGTACCCTCCATGTCCGGGAACTCCATGTAGGTGTAGCAGTTATTGAAAGTGGGCTGACCATCCGAACTGTCGGAGCGATTGACAAAGTTGGTGAAGCTGGCGGAGAAGCCGCTGCCGCCCATACCGCCGATATAGACATAGGTATCGGGGCCGGAGACACCGCCGGAATTCATCTTGACCTGGACGGCAGAGCTGCCGTCGGCAAAGACATTGTTGCTGCTGTCCACGGGGACACGCTCCTTCAGGGTCTCCTCCCCAACGGTGATGGTACCGCCGGTGTAGCAGTCCGTTACCGCAAAGCGCACACCGCCGGCCAGACCGCCTACACGCACATAGTTGCCGTAGTGGGCGGCGTTCATGTAGCCGTTGGTATCGACGTGGGTGCAGTTGATCTGCAGATCCACCACGGCGGAACACTTGTTGAGGTTGACGCTGGAAACACCCACCAGCCCGCCGATGGCGGCCTCACCCAGATGCTGTTTGTTACGGCTGTTGTCGGCCACAGTGTAGCCGGCGATGGCGCAGTTGGTGATGCTGCCGCTGCCCATGCTGCTGTTGTAGTCATAGGCGATGCCCACCAGACCGCCCAAGGCGTAGGAGGTGGAATACTGGCGCGCCGTCCGGGTGCCGCTGGAGGGCGTGGGATCGGTATTGCGCTGGATGACGGCGCCGTTGTCACTATAAAGGACGATGTTCGCGATCTCTGCGCCGGCGGTGGTGCCGAAGAGGCCCACGTTGTAGCAGTAGGAGTCGATGTTCACGTTCTTGATGTAGTAGCTCTGGCCGTCGTACTTGCTGCCGAACCAGTTGTACAGCACCATACGGTAGTCGGTGCTGCTGCCGCTGTCGTAGACAGAGCCGGCGATGGGATGGAAGCTGTAATTCAGGGAGGCATCCGTGGGATCCGCCAGGCTCTGGCCGTTGAGGTCATGGCTCTGTTTCCACGTGCGGATGGGACGGGTGCCGCCGGTGGAGTCGCCGGCGATGGCATCCTCCTTGCTCTGGTAGCCCCAGGTGACACGGCTATATTGCAGATAGGGGTAGTACTTGTACATACTCCCGCTGTCCGTCACGTCACGGGTGGAGCTGCCCTGATTGCCGTAGTAGCTCCAGTTGATGTATTGCAGTTGCTCCACGGACCGCACCTGATAGGGCAGGGCATCCGTGCCGGGCTCTACGCCGGTGGTGCCGCCGGTAGTACCGGTGCTGACGGCGGTGACGGCATAGGACTCTGCGAAGAAGGGACTGACGGTGTAGGTGAACCACACATCCCCCTGAGACAGGAACCAGTGGCCGTTGCCGGTGGTGCCGCTGAGGAGCCGCAGACCGGTGTCGGAGGTCTGATAGGTGACGAAGCTGAACGGAGGCATCTGCTTCTCCAGCTCCGCCGCCGCCTCGGTGTTGCGGCCGTCCAGAGCGATGCGCTGGGTCTCCAGCAGGGGCTCCGTCTCGCCCTTGGACCAGTAGTAGCCGTAGCCGTAGGCGGTGATCTTGCCGCCGTCGTCGTGGGCGGTGCAGAGGCTGCTGCCGTCCTTGCGGACGCCGTTTTCAAAGCCGATGTATGAGAAGTGATAGCCGGGGTTACTGCCGCCCTCCTCGTGCTCCCAGTACACCATGCCCAGCGTACCCAGATCGGCGGGGGTCACCCAGTCGCCGTAGTGGACGGGGCTGCCGTGGCCGGTGAGACTGGCGGGATAGGGATAGGCCTGCCCGTCGGTGTTCAGGGTTTTGCTGTGGTGATAGGTGTGGCTGGCATCGGCGGAAGAGAAGCCGGTGAGGGTCAGGGCCTTCAGTCCCTGCTCATTGACGGCCCGTGCGCCGGACTGGTCGCTGTAATCATACAGATGGACCTGTCCCACGAAGCGATAGGTACCGCCGCTGAGATAGCAGCAGCCGGAGGTGCTGCCGGTGGCCGGGGCAAAGCCGTAGGTATCGGCACCGGGGGAGGTAAGGGCCGTGGCGCAGTAGCTGCTGCGGATCGAGCCGATGTTCTCCCCGGCGAAGCCGCTGAGTGCCACGCCGCCGCCACGGATCTGGAGTACCTCCACGTTGGCCATGGCGTAGCTCTGGCTCACCAGACCGCTGTTGCCGCCGGTGAAGCCGCCCATCAGCAGACGGGCATAGTTGCTGCTGGCGGTGAGGGAGGGAGTACTGACGCTGCCGGAGCGGATGGTCCCGACGTTATAGCCCACGAAGCCGCCCATATACAGGACGCTGCCCTGATAGGCGTGGGCTGTGACGGAGTAGCCCGCCGCAGCGCAGTTGTAGACGGTGCCGTCATTGCGGCCTGCCAGAGCGCCGACATAGGCGGTACGCAGGCGCAGGATGCCCCGAAGCGTCACGGAGTAGTCCTGCTCCCCGGTGGTGAGCACCACATTCCGCAGACTACCCTGATTCAGGCCGAAGAGTCCGGCGTAGTCGCCGCCGTTGGGACTCTGGAGCGGCACAGCGGCGATGGGATAGGTGCCGCCGTCATAGATGTGGGTAAAGGGGACGACGGCACTGCTGCCGATGGGCTGCTGGCTGGTGACGGCGGCGCCGCTGCGGCCGTAGTTCGCCCAGTCGTAGCCGGAGTAGTCGATGCTGCGCTCCTGCTGGAAGGTGGTGTCCTTGGCCAGCAGGGGGCTGTACTGCTCATAGTACAGGCTCAGGTTATTCAGCTGCCGGGCTGTGCGGATGCCGATCTCGCTGGGGGCCTCCGGGGCCTCGGAGCCCTCCGATACCCAGCAGGTGAAATGGGGATTGAAGTAGTAGGTGGTGTCCTCCACCTGCACCCGGCGGTAGAAGTCCGTGGCTACCTCGGTGGTGTTCACCAGTGTCCGGGGCAGGGGCAGCAGGTAGTAGCCCCCGCCCATGTCGATGGCGTTGGCACGGTACAAGGTAGAGGTGACCTCCCGCCCCCCCAGCGAATAGCGCACCGTCAGATCCTGCTCCGGCAGCGTGCTGTACACCATGCCGTATCCGTCGCCCACCACCGTGCCGGTGGTTTTGACGGTGGATTTGTTGGCACCACGGAAGCCGTAGCTGCCGTCGGAATAGACCTCGTAGTACACCAGTGTACCGGCCTCGAACTGAGCCTGCCAGTCGCCGTAGTGGGTCAGCCCCGTCAGGCGGGGATAGGAGTAAGCGCCCAGACCCATGCCGTCCACCAGGTTATAGGCCACGGTGTCGCTGCCACCGGTCTCAGCGGTGAAGGCGTCGTTGAGGTACTTCTCGATGGCGTCGGCCCGGCTGCGGCCGCTCCACTGCTCATAGTCGGCAAAGACCGTGCCGTCCATGTCGTGGTCGCCGTGGGACATATAGTAGGTGCTGGTGATATCGGGCTTGCCGGTGGTGACATCCGCAGGCTTGGCGGTGGAGTAGGTGAGCTTTTCACTGCCGTTCAGCCGGGCGCTGGCGCTGTAACAGGTGTCGACGACGTCGCCGTAGGACAACTCACCGCCCACCAGACCCGCCATGACGTCCGCTTCCTGAAAACCGGCGGTGTAGCAGTCCCGCAGGGTGATATCCGCCGTGCCGGTACAGCTGCCGATGAGGCCGCCGGTGGTGCCGGAGGCGTAGAGGTAGCAGTCGGCGTAGGAGTGCTCCACATAGACGGTGCGAGTGCCGCTGATATAGCCCACCAGACCGCCGGCGTAGCGTCCGCCCTCCAGCACGGAGGAGGCGAAGCTGTTGCGGACGGTGAGGTCATAACCACAGCGGCCCACCAGACCACCGGCGGTGGCGCCGCTGATCCAGATATCCTGCTCACTTTTGCTGCTGAGCTTGTCACGGGTGGGGCTCAGGTAGACCTGACAGCCCTCAATGGTGGTGCCGCCCCGGAGGGAGCCAGCCAGACCGCCGGCATTGCCGCCGGCGCTGATCTGGGCACCGCACAGACGGATGTTTCGCAAGGTGCCCCGGAAGCTCTCGAACAGGCCGCCGTCACCGTCGGTATCCACCGGCAGCTCATAGACCACAGGGTGATAGGACTGGGTGCCTACGGCGACGGTGCTGTCGTAATAGGCGAGGTTCTCGTTATAGATGGGGGTGAACCTCCGGCCCGGATAGCAGCTGTCCCAGCCGTCGTCCATGCCGGTGTTGACGAACTGGATATCCTGCTCCTGCAGCGCCCGTGTGATGGCGGTGGGCAGACCGGAGCCCTCGTCCAGATTTTGCAGATGCCGGGCATAGGTGACCACGGCAGTGGTGCCGCCGTCCCGCACCTCGGCAAAGAGACTGTTGGTGGTGAGCTTGCCGGTGACGGAGTCCACCAGACGGCTGTCGCTCTCCACCTCCACCTTCAGGGTCAGGTCGGAGCCGGGGGTCAGCTGCCGGAAGCGGCGCTGCTGGGAGAAGCGTTTGCCCTCCGTCAGGTCGTCCAGCACCATGGTGACGGTATAGGTGCGGTAGGAGACGTTGACTTCGGAGCCGGTGAGCTCCATCCGCCCGGTGGAGTGGCCCTGTGCGTCCGTCACCGTCACATAGAAGTGCAGGGGGTCACGGGGCGTGTCACAGGTGACCTTCAGCAGCAGACGCTCCTTGTTGATGATCTCCATCTTGGGGGTCAGCTTGCCGGTGTCCTCGCTCTGGACGCTGTCGCCGCCGTAGTAGCCCACGGTGGCCCCCTCCTGCACCCGGCGATCCCGTGAGCGCAGGGGGTTGAAGGCGTCGAAGCTGTACTGCATGGGCTTTTCGCTGTAAAACACGGCGTAAACGCTGCCGCTGCCGGGGTCATACTCGATGACCCAGTTGGCGTCCCACAGCTCCGCCTCCACCTGCTCACGGGGCAGGATGCTCCCGGCGGCGGAGGTGTCGGTGCTTTTGGCGGCGGAGGTGACGTAGTACAGAGTACTGGTGGTGTACTTATCCTGCTCGGCGTCCCAGGGGATGTTGTTCAGGGCCGTGGCCCGGTCCTTTCCGTACTCGTCGCTGCGGCCGCTGGCCTGCAGCTGAGAGAGGCGGTTCTGGGCCGCCAGATAGATGGTCTCCGCCTTGGAATCCAGCTCCGTCTGGCGGATATTGCGCTGGTGGCGGCTGATGGGGATCATGGCCAGCGCCAGCAGGATGATGAGGATGGCCAGCGCCAGCAGCACCTCCGTCAGCGTGAAGCCCCGTCTATTCCGTTGTAGTTTTCTCTCAGTCATAGAAAAAGCTCCCCGCCCCACGGCGTTCTCAGGGCATGATCTCGAAGTAGGTGATGACCAGCGTGGTCTCCACAGTGCCGCTGTTGCGGCCCTCGGTATAGGTGTTCATATTCATGTCGGAGATCTGGCTGATGTTCTCGCTGGAGCACAGCCGATCCACGATCTGCCGGGCCTGTGCATAGGTGGAGGTCCGGAAGGTCATGACGATGGGCCGCAGCATGATATAGTCCTGCTGCACGGTGCCCGCAGAGCAGTCCAGCGAATAGTCCAGCGTGTCGCTCATGATCTCGTGGAGCTCGATCATCAGCTTGCCGCTGTTGTCGTACTGGGGGATGGTGCGCTTCTCGCCCGCCGCCTTGATCTCTTCGATGGCCTTCTGCATCTTCTGCATCTGGGCCATTTTCCCCTGATTGGCGTCCAGCTCCGTCTGCTCGGCCTCCCTGTTCAGCCGATAGCTGGAGATCTGATCGTTGATGGGGATGAGGATCAGCTTACAGTAGCCCGCCACCAGCACCACCACGATCAGCACCAGCAGCAGGATCTTTTCCCGTCTTGTCAATTCCCGGTTCATTTGTCTGCCTCCTCTGCGCTGCGTAGGGTGATGCGGACGGTGAAGTCCAGAATGGTGGAGACGTTGCCGTCCTCCGTGGAGGCCAGATTCAGCTCCACATTGCTGACGATGGGGGACTGCTGGATCACGTCAAACATCCGGGAGATCTGATCCAGACTCATGCCGGACATGGATACCACCATCTTGTTGCCGGACACTTGTAGGGAGACCAGCCGTCCACGGGACAGCATCTCCTGCTCCAGCAGATCCAGCGCCTTCTGGCGGTCCACCAGAGTGCCGTTGTCCTCGCTGCCGTCGGTGGCCCACTCCATGGAGTAGGTGCGGTATTCCATCAGCAGACGGTCGTAGCCCTTCAGCAGCTCCTGCATCTGGGTATACTCCGTGTGAACGGAGGCGTAGGCGGCCTGCGCCGCATCCAGCCGGCGGTACTGGTCGATGACGCCGAACTTGGCCACGCAGCCCGCCAGAATGACGATGGCCAGACAGCCCACCAGCAGGGTCAGACGGGGATTGCCCTTCTGTTCCCGCATATTCAGATTGATGCCCTGCTTATGGGGGCATTTGAGGGTCTTGCGACCGGCCTCCGAAGGCCCCTTTTTCATCTTTTCTGCCATTATCGCAGGCCCCCCTTGATGCCAAGATCCACGCCGCCGATGGCCCGCAGGTACATCCACGGCTCCTCGGTGGACATCCGCTGGCTCAGCAGCTCGGCGGAGGTGTGCAGCGTCATGCCGGTGGTATCGGCGATGGTGTCGTACAGCGGCTGAATGGCGCTGCCGCCGCCGCACAGGCACAGCTGCGTCAGCTCCCGCTCCCGGTTGTTGTAGTTGAAGAAGTTCACGGCCTTCACCACCTCCACGGCGATGTGGCCATACAGCTCACGGGCCTGCTCCGACTCCAGCACATGGTTGTAGTTCTGGCGCACATACTCGTGAGCCACGTGGACGTCCACGCTGCACTGATCGGCCACCAGATGCTCCAGATCGGACATCCCCACCTCGATCTCCCGGCGGCTGGCGAAGTGGCCGCCCCGGTAGATATACAGGAAGGTGGCGCTGTGGCCCAGATTTACCACGCACAGGTCACGGCCTTCCTGCTGGGTGCGGCGGTAGTAGGCCTGCAGCACGGCGCTGTACGCACACTCGCTGGGGGTCAGCACCCGCAGGCGGAAGCCCGCCCGGCGCAGCATGGCCCGATAGCTCTCCACGGTGCTCTTCAGGGTGGCGCAGGCCAGCAGATTCATCTCCGTGGGCTGGCCGGACTCGTCCCGCAGCACCTCCCGCATGGAATAGTCGAAGAAGTACTTGTTCTTCTCCTCCGTCAGATAGTCCCGGAACTCATAGGGCAGGTTATACAGCAGCTGCTGCTCCGTCATGGCGGGCATCACCAGCTCACGGGTGAACACCTCCGTGGAGGGCAGCACCAGCGCCGCATGGGTCAGGGGGATGCCGTTACTTTTGGCCGTCTGGCGCAGGAAATCCGCCATGGCGTCCATGGACAAAATCCTCGAACCGGAGACCATGTTGTCCGGCAGCTCCGCCGTGACGGCCTTTTTCAGGTCCGCACCGGCGAAATATACCAGCTTGACGCTGCTCTCACCGATGTCAAAGCCAACGATCTTTTCCAAAATGCTCGTCCTCACTTTCAAGAATTACAGCAGCCCCAGATACCAGTCGATGATCTGTTGGCCGCACAGCGCCGTCAGCCAAGCGCCAAGGGCGATGCTGGGGCCCCACGGGATGGCCTCGCCGCCGTCCCGTTTTTTTTGCAGGACCCCCCACACGATGCCGATGACGCAGGCCGCCACCAGACACAGAAGGTTCCGCTTCCAGCCCAGAAACAGCCCCGTCAGGAACAGGAGCTTGATGTCGCCGCCGCCCATGGCCTCACGGCCCAGCAGCTTCTCCATCCCCAGCACCAGAAGCAGCACGCACCCCGCCACCGCCAGACCGCCGATGGCGCCGTCCAGCGCCCGCCGGAGCGGCTGGGGGTCGAAGAAAAGAGTGGTGATAAATAGCACAACGCCGACCGCTATGAAACGGTCGGGGATGATGTACCCCTCCAAATCCGCAAAGGAGCAGACCAGCAGGATGCTGGCCACACACCAGCCTTCAAGAGCTTGGAGCGAAATATCATAATGCAGCAGCAGCGTCACGAACACCAGCGCCGAGACGGCCTCGGCCAGAACGTGACGCCGGGAGAGCTTGGCCCCGCAGTAGCGGCAGCGCCCGTGGGCAGCCAGATAGCTGACCACCGGGATCAGATCCCGCACCGCCAGCACATGACCGCAGGCGTCGCAGTGGGACCGGCCACGCAGCACGCTCTCCCCATGGACGATGCGCCAGGCTGCACAGTTCAGAAAGCTGCCCATGCACGCACCCAGCAGGGCGGCCAGCAGGCAGCAGTAAACAGTTAGGAAGGGATCGGCATACAGCATGGGAAGGCTCTCCTTTAGATGGGACTGTCCTCACGGAGCGGGGAGGGACGCCAACCCACGGCCATCCCCGCCCGATGAGAGACGGGTCGCCCCGCACCGGCCCGGTCGGGCCGGTGCGGGAGGTGTTGCGTGTGAATGTGACAAGCGGAAATTAGTGAATATCGGGCGTACCCAGCGTCCAGGTGAAGGTCTTGCTGTCGGCATTGGCGGCATCGGTCAGCTTAGAAGCGGTGTAGGTGATGGTGCCGTTGGTGACGGTCAGCTTGTCAGGATAGTTCAGGGTCAGGGTATCGTTACCAGTGGGACCCTTCAGGAAGGCGTCCTTGTCGGCGGGAGCCTTGGTGTTCTCAGTGAGCATAGCGGTCTGCCACTCGGCATAGGTAGCACGGACATTGGCCACGTCAGCGGCCTCCTTGGACTTGGTCAGGGCGCCGTTGAACACGGGGATGGCGATGGCCACCAGCACAGCGATGATGGCGACGACGATCAGCATCTCCATCAGAGTGAAGCCCTTCTTGCTCTGCAGTTTCTTCAACATAGTTCTACATCTCCTATTATTTTTTTGCGGTTTTTATCTTGATCCGTACAGGGTTGTTATACGGATAGGATACGAATTTGGGTGCGGCGGCCTTACATTCCGCCGTAGAGGGTGAACAGCGGCAGATACACCGCCAGCAGCAGCACCACCACGATCACCGCCAGAGCGATGGTGATGATGGGCTCCAGCACCGACAGCAGGCGGGCGGTGGTGACCTCCACCTCGTTGTCAAAGTATTCACCGATGACGTCCAGCGTCTCCTCCAGCGAGCCGGACTGCTCGCCTACGCCCACCATCTCCGTCAGCATTTTGGGGAAGTACTCGATCTGACCCATGCTCTCGGAAATGGTGCGGCCACGCTCCACCTTCTGCTTCACCTCCTGCACGGCCAGTGCGAAGGTGTAGTTGCTGATCACGTTACCGGTCACATCCAAGGCCTTGGGGACCGGTAGGCCGGCCGTCAGCATGGTGGCCATGCTGTGGGCGAACTGTCCGGCGGCGCTGAGGCTGTGGAGCCGGTGGAGGGGGGCCTTGGTGAGGCTCCATGCGGCGATGGCCTTCCGGCCCTGAACAGAGCGGCGGGCCACCATATAGGCGATGCCCAGTCCGGCGGCGATCAGCAGAAGCAGCCACCACCAGCCCACGAAGAAGTCACTGATGGCCAGCAGCACACGGGTGATGCCCGGCAGCTGGGTGTCCATCTCGGCAAAGACATCGTTGAAGGCCGGGACGGCCACGGCGATGATGATAATAAACACGACGATGGCCACCACAATGACCATGGCGGGGTAGGTCAGGGTGCTGACCACCTTGGCCTTGGTCTTGGCGGATTTATCATAGTACCGGTGCAGCCGCTGGAAGCACTCCTCCAGCGTGCCGGACTGTTCTCCGGCCCGGACCGTCTCGACGAAGGTCTTGGGGAGGTACGGGGCGTTGTTTTCAAAGCTCTGGGCCATGGAGTAGCCTGCGCCCACCTCCTCGGCCACCTTCTCCAGCATCTGGCGAATGTGGCGGTTCCTGGTCTGGGCCGCCACCATCTCCACACAGTGCTGAATGGACATACCTGCGGAGAGGATAATGGCGAACTGGGAGCAGATCAGGGCCAGCTCCTTTTCCTTGATCTTCAGGCCGATGGGGCGGCTGAAGATGTTTTCCTTCTTCTCCTGTACCTCCTCCAGCCGGGTGATAACGGCTACGGTCTCCCGCAGGCGGCTGGCGGCCTCGAACTCGTCATAGGCCCGGATGACGCCGGATACAGCCGTTCCGTCCTTGGTCTGGCCCTTGTAACGGTATGTGGTCATGGCGTGTCTCCGCTCCTTCCGTGCCGGGTTTTACGCAATTACTCGTCTACTGTGGTGTTGATGATGCGGGCGGACTCCTCGGCGGAGGTGACGCCCTCCAGCACCAGCCGGCGGCAGCTCTCCCTCATGGAGCGGAAGCCGTTTTTGCGGGCCTCCTCCGTCAGCTGCTCCTCGTTGGCGCCCTCGCTGATGAGCCGCCGCAGGCGGCCGTTGAGCATCAGGATCTCGAAAGCGGCACGGCGGCCGACATAGCCGGAATGATGGCATTCCGGACAGCCCTCGCCCTTATAGAAGGTGACGTGGCTGTCCTCCGGCATCCCCAGCAGGGCCAGCTCCTCGGCAGAGGGCTGATAGCCCTTCTTGCAGTGGGGGCAGACCTTCCGCAGCAGACGCTGGCTCACCACGCCCCGCAGGGCGCTGGCCACCAGCCACGGCTCCACGCCCACGTCCTTGAGCCGGTATACGGCGGACACGGCGTCGTTGGTGTGCAGAGTGGAGAACACCAGATGACCGGTGATGGCGGCCCGCATGGCGATGGAGGCCGTCTCGCCGTCCCGGATCTCACCCACGGAGATGATGTCCGGGTCCTGACGCAGGATGGCTCGCAGGCCGCTGGCGAAGGTCATGCCGGTCTTTTCGTTGATCTGGCACTGGCTGACGCCGGGGATGTGGTACTCCACCGGGTCCTCCAGCGTGACGATGTTGATCTCCTCACGGGACAGATCCCGGATCATGTTGCACATGGTGGTGGACTTACCGGAGCCTGTGGGACCCACCAGCAGAATGACGCCGCTGGTGTTTCGCAGCAGATCGTTGTAGTTGTCAAGATCCTGCCCCTCCAGTCCCAGCTGGGATTTGCTGAGGGCCTGAGCGGACTTGTCCAGCAGACGCAGCACCATCTTCTCGCCATACACTGTGGGCATGGAGGAGATACGCAGGTCCAGACTGTGGCCCCGCACCGACTGGATGGCGTGGCCGTCCTGCGGGATCTTATGCTCGGCAATATTCATACCGCCCATGATTTTCAGGCGGGAGATCACGGTATTCTGCAGATCGACAGGCACCGTCAGGATGCGGCGGAGCAGACCGTCGATACGCATCCGCACCACCATCTCACCCTCCTGCGGCTCCAGATGGATGTCGCTGGCCCGCTCGGTATAGGCCCGCTCGATGAGGGCGTTAACGAAGCGGATGGTGGGGGCGGCCTCCTGCGGGTCCGCCGTGTCCTGCGCCATTTGGGCGGGGATGACATCGCTGCTGCTGCCGGCCTCTCGCTTCATCTCCTCGATGACCCGTGCCGTACCCTCGTTGCCGTACAGGCGGCTGATAGCCTGCTCCACGGCCTTGCGGGTGGCGATCATGGGGATGATGCGCTTACGGGAGGCGGTTTTGACCTCGTCCTGAGCCACGAAGTCCAGAGGATCGCTCATGGCCAGATACAGGCTGTTGCGTACCAGCTTCACCGGCACCACGCAGTATTTCTTGGCGATGTTCCGGGGGACATACTGGGCCAGCTCCACGGGGATGGAAATGGCCGTCAGGTCCACAAAGTCCACGCCCAGCTGCACTCGCAGAGCGTCGATGAGCTGCGCCTCCGTGATGAAGCCGTTCTGGATCAATGCGTCGCCCAGCCGCTGCTTGGTCTCCTTCTGGAGTGCCAGAGCACGCTCCAGCTGCTGCTCTGTGATGGTCCCGGACGCCACCAGCAGATCGCCCAGACGCATATAGGCCATTTCACTCACCTCCCGGTCGAAAGCCCGTCATGTACGGACAGGAATAAAACGCACAGCCCGCGTCGACGCATTCGACAATGTCGGATCCTGCACGCTTGCAGGCTATAATATACCCCAATTCCACGGCAAAGTCAACCGATTTTTCGTGATTTATTGAAAATTTTCCACAAATTTTCTATAAAAACGACATATTAGTCCGATATGAGAAAAGTATGAGAAAAGTGTTGAAAACTGGTACTTTTTGACTGACCGAATGACAGAAATGACAAAAAGGAGCCAGTATTTTCCCAAAGGAAAAGAGGGCGGCCCACAGGCCGTCCTCTTGGAGGTGAACAGTATTTCAATTAGCGAGATTTTAACGGGCCGGCAGCTGCGGCTCCAGCCAGTGCCAGATGTCCTCATAGACCGTTTGACGCATGGGGCCTTCATTGAGGATCTCGTGTCGCAGACCGGGATACAGCTTCACAGTCACGTCCGACAGGCCCGCCTTGCGGAAGGCGTCGGCGGTGCGGCGGACGCCCTTGCCCATATCGCCCACCGGATCCCGGTCGCCGGAGATCAGCAGCACCGGCAGGCTGCTGTCCATGCGGGTCAGGTTCTTGGGGTTCTGGTTGAAGGCGATGCCATGGAGCATCTGACGGAACAGGCCCACCGTGGCATCGGCGCCGCAGAGGGGGTCGGCAATGTAGCGGTCCACATTTTCGGAGTCTGCCGACAACCAGTCATAGCTGGTGCGGTTGGGGGCAAAGGCCTTGTTGTAGCCGCCGAAGGCCAGATCATTCACCAGCTTGCTGGCAGAGGAGGGGCCTTGTGCGGCGCAGACCACCTCCGCCACGGCACGGCCTCCGGTCAGCTTGGCCTGTGGCTGCCAGCCGGTACCCATGATAATGGCGGCCTGCAGGGTACCGGGATAGCGGATCAGGTAGCTGCGGGCCAGAAAGGAGCCCATGCTGTGGCCCATGAGGCACAGCGGTACGCCGGGAAACTCCCGACGCAACTGTTCATGGAGCAGCTGGATGTCCGCCACCACCGTCTCCCACGGGGTGCCGTCGCCAAAGTAGACGGGGGTGCCGCCCTCCGGCAGAGAGCCGCCGTGGCCCAGATGGTCGTGGCCCACCACGGCGATCCCCTGCTCATTGAGATAGCGGGCAAAGCCGTCGTAGCGGCCGATATGCTCGGCTACACCGTGGGAAATTTGCAGCACGGCACGAGGCGTTTCCACCGGCAGCCACTGCATGGCGTGGAGCCGGGTCTTGCCGTCGCTGGAGAGAAAGGTGAACTCGGTGAGATTTGTCATGGAAATTTCATCCTTCCTATGGTAAAATAAGAATCATTCTGTTGGCAGTATACCACAAACTCACCAAAAAGAAAAGAGGAGACGGCTATGGCATCGTATATTCTGGCACTGGATCAGGGGACTACCAGCTCCCGTGCCATCGTATTTGACCGGGCGGGGCAGATCGCCGCCAAGGCCCAGCATCCCTTTCCCCAGATCTATCCGCAGGCAGGCTGGGTGGAGCACGACCCCATGACCATCTGGGACACGGAGCGTCTGGCGGCGGCGGAGGCCATCCGGGGGCTGCCGGAGGGCAGCATCGCCGGCATCGGCGTCACCAACCAGCGGGAGACTACCATCGTTTGGGACAAGGCCACCGGCCAGCCGGTGTATAACGCCATCGTCTGGCAGTGCCGCCGGACGGCGGAGCTGTGCGAGGAGCTGAAGCGGCAGGGATTGGAGGAGCGCATCGTCTCCACCACGGGACTGCTCATCGACGCCTATTTCTCCGGCACCAAGATCCGCTGGATCCTGGATAACGTCCCCGGCGCCCGGCAGCGGGCGGAACGGGGGGAGCTGCTGTTCGGCACGGTGGAGACGTGGCTCATCTGGAGGCTGACGGGGCAGCACGTCACCGACTATTCCAACGCCTCCCGCACCATGCTCTTTGATATCCACCGGCTGTGCTGGGATGAGGAGCTGTGTCGCCTGCTGCAAATCCCCGCCTGTATGCTGCCCCGGCCGGTGGAGAACAGCGCCGTCTACGGCACGGTGCAGCCGGGCATCCCCGGTCTGGAGACGCTGGCAGGAGTACCGGTGTGCGGTGCCGCCGGCGACCAGCAGGCGGCCCTCTTCGGGCAGGCCTGCTTCCATCCCGGCGAGGCCAAGAATACCTACGGCACCGGCTGCTTTACCCTGATGAACGTGGGGGCGGAGCCGGTCCGCAGCCGGGCGGGGCTGGTGAGCTCCGTGGCATGGAGCGTAGGGGGCAGGACCACTTATGCCTTGGAGGGCAGCGTCTTTAACGGCGG
>UMEH01047707.1_pt1 | contig 23726 bp, 15 predicted proteins | sample 1964681 | NCBI WGS metagenome assembly UMEH01 (sample SAMEA4836013, study PRJEB28245) | human gut metagenome | biome: gut microbiome; material: fecal sample | place: Denmark | collected 2008
GGGTAATAGCTTTATTAAAAACTTAGGATTTACCGTAGGAGCATTTGCTACAGGTAGTTTAGTAGCAGGAGCTCTAAAAGGGAGTACGGCCTTAATTAAAGCTATAACAGGATCTGCTATATCTGCTATCAATGAGGGTAAGATTGAGGGATACCATAGTATGAATGATTTTTATGATGAAAATTATGCTACATTAAAGAATCTCAATGATGCTCAATTAGCAGAAGCTGAAAGGCTTTATGGTCATGATATAGAAAGATACAATCAAGTTGTATCAGATATAAATAATAACTTTAAAGAATCCCTGATTGAATTAGAGAAATATAAGGAAAAGGTAGGTAATATAACCTTTGGTCTTAATGTAGCAATATTATTACCACAAAACTTCGGTATGTGGGGAAAATTATATGCTAGGGGAGCTAACACAGCTTCTAGAGCTTATAATATTGGTAGGATCAACGGGAAGTATGTACCCCAGTCTTATTCTGTAAGACCCGTATTAGGTCCTATAACAGAAGGTCTTGAAGAGGTGGAACAAAAGGTAGCTGCTACTATTCCTAGTATTAAATATTCGTCTGATATAGATAACTATTATAAAGCAAAAATGGACCCCGAATCTTCTAATGAAGTACTAGATTGGTCTAAAGCTATTTCAATGGGTATTTCGGAGGTAGTAGGAGATCCCAATTCTTGGGAAGAATTTGCTATAGGAGCCTTGACTGCAGGTATAGGCATGCCTATGTTTAGAACTCCTAAACACGAAGACAAGTGGAGATCTCCCGTAACAATACAAGGAGGTGTGATAGGAGATATTAGAGAATATAGAAAGAATAGAAAAGCAGAGAAGGAACTTGTTGATAGATTAAATAATAGGATACAAAGTCCCGATTTCCTAAATTATTATCAAGGTCTTATAAGACATAATTATTATCAGAAAGAAATGGACAATGCCCTGTCCACTAATAATCCTTTTGAATATAAAAATAGTGAAGATTCCCAACTAATATCTGATATAGGTACATGGTACAAAGCAGGGAAATTAAATGATTTAAAAGAATATATAGATCAAGCTACTAGTAACCTTACAGATGAAGATATTCAGTCAATCATAGAAAACACTACAGATGAGTATGGTAATGGGCCTTATTCTGTGAATGGTAATGCTCTTCCAAAAGAAGAAATCATTAAGAACTTGAAAGATTCTAAGGACAAGTGGTTTAAAGGAATTGAATCCTACACTGGTACTCTAGATAAGATATTGACAGGATTGCAAGGTGCTGGAACCACTACACCAAATCAGGATGAATTAGATGAGTTAATATGGTTAGGAGCAAAATCTCAACTATTTAAAGGTAGATTTGAACAACTATCCAATGAAGTTAGAGAGCAATTCAGAATTGCTAAACCAGGGCTGAACATAGTTCAAGATGACAATCTTAAGACCATAGAAGAAATACTTAACTTGGATAGTAATGGACTAGAGGTCTTATTGAGCTCTAATAAGAATGATAGAAACATTAAGGCTATACTAGATAGTGTAGACCAGTTCAGTAAAGACTTGGAGAATACCTCTAATATAGACTACAAGAAGCTGGCTTCTGATATTAGGGACTTGGTAAATATAGCCAATACAAAGAAAGCCTTTGATGATAGATTTAGTGAGTATCTGAACAATATAACTAAGCTAAAAACTAAAATAGAACAAGACAAAAAAGAAGTAGAAGATACTTACAATAATATATTTAGTAAAGAGGTTACACAAGCCATAAACAAAGCCAGAACTTTCAAAGAGCTGGATGATACTATAAGTGGAGACATTGACGATAATATATTAGATAAAGCTCTGAGCGAAGCCAGCAATAATATGGTCAGGGATTATACAAGGGCTAGAAATCTTAGAAATGAGTTGCTAGACGTTATCAAGGATATAGATGTTTCTCTAGAAGAGAAGAGTAGTTTAAATACATTTATAAATGACAGATACAATAATAGTTCGTCACTAGCGGAATTAAGTAGCCCAATAATTAATCCTACTAATAGCACCGAGGAAGCCTATAATATTGCATTGCAAATAGCTCAAAGTTCTATCAGTAATAGGGGTTCTAAAGTGCCTAGTATATCAAATGGTAATAATAAGCCTACTGTAATCTCAGACAAAACAGGAAAAGATGAAACTTCTACGATTCCAGTAAAGTCTGTAGAAAACTCTACAGATAGATTAATTGATACTGTAAGAAATTCTGTAGACACAGATTTTGTTGAAGATGTGGTTGTCCCCAAAATACAGGAAGTATCTGAATTAGTCAATAATAACAAAAAGAATGCAAATAAAGAAATAAATAATTTAACAGGACTTATAAACTCATTACCAGAGGCTAATGATGAAAAGTTTATAGATGCTGTGGATAAGTCTATTGGATTCTTAGAGGATAAAATATCAGATGCTTCTCCAGAAGTCACAGATGAGGAATTACTTAATAATACCGAAAACGATTCTGAGAATAGTGAATTTTTGCAAATCCCAATATGGGAGTTCTACAGGAATGATCTAACTGAATATAATGTAAATGATTTATCAAAAGGTCTGTTTACTCCCTATACCCCTACCATAGATGCTGTTAAAATAATGCAGTCTAAGATAGCTTATGATTATATAAATGAGGGTAATGTTAAGCCTGGGGATATTATAGAACTCGCTAGAGAGACTATAGATGACTTAAAATTTACGGTTATGTATCATAAAGGTACTATAGTAGGAACATTACCACTTGATACTAACCCTAGGTATAAAGGAATTGAGACAATCAATAACAAATTAGACAAAGGGGAGAAATTAACCCTAACTGTTAGTAAGGTCATGTTAGGAAAGTTTAAATATGACAGGAATACTAAACGTGTTTTAAATCAGGATAATGTATCTAATTTACCTAATGACTTACTCCTAGGAGTCATGAAACCAGAGCAAGGTTTACCTAGTTTAGTTACAAACAAAGAACTAGAGGTAGAGCCTGTTTTCGATGAATTACATGCCGATGGTAAGGTTTACATGTTATTGCCTAATAGTAGGGGCACTCTCAGTCCTAAAATGCTAGGTGTAAAGCATTTGAATGCTGAAGAATTTGATATTGATAAATTAGCTGATAAAGGTAATAAGAGGGCTTCAGATCTAAAGGATATATTTTATTCCTTAACTAATCCTACTATTACAGAAGATGAAACATCAGAGGCTTACGACAGACTAGGAAAGATAATACATCTAAAAGGAACTCATATAAATATCTCTTATATGGGAGATAATAAGGTTTTAACCCTTAGAAAGGGGACTGATAGGAGAAATATAGTTATAGGTCAAAATGATGTGCCAAATAGTAGTATTGTACTAGGAACAGATGGTAGGATAAAAGTACCCGAAGCTCCTAGTATAGACAAGAATACCATTTATGAAGCTATAAGAGGCTTCTTCTACAGTATAAATCCTTCCTTTAGGGTTATAGCTAGTCAGGTAAATATAGGTAATTACAATCAATCGTTGATAAGTGATGAGATTCTGACCACTTACATCACTGATGCAAAGATGATAGGATCTTGGTTTACTACTACCTGGTATGATGAAAATGGTACGGAAAGACAAACTGTAAATCCTTCAGGTAAGTTCAACTTAACAGGTGAAGATAATAATATAAAAAATACTGTAAAAGTTGATTTTAAAGGCTCTCAATACACATTATATAATGATAAGATATATAATAGAGAAGGAAGTATAATAGATACAGACAATCCTAATTATGAGTTAATATATCAACTACTAAGGGCAAAATCTTTATACGGGAATATGCTCTATAGTGATATAATGGATAAAGGAATACTACTATTATCTGATAATTTGGCTTTAGACATAACCCTACAACATTTTATAACTGATAAGAAGGCAATAAATGAATTAAAGTCTAGATTAGGTCTAAGACCTTCTAAAATAAAGGATATGCAATCCTCCCTTATAAAATTAAAAGAGGATTATAACAAGGTACTACGAGATGATAATAATATTCCTGTTATAGAAGGAGGTAACTTTAAAATAATGGAAGATGACGGGAAATATCATGATTACAAAAATACCATTGCTTCTCAGGTGTCTAGGCAGGACATAGCTATCAGAACCATAGCCACTCAGTATTTCGGGGGAACCCAAAATATTGTAAGACCTAATATAATGTCAGAAATGGCATTTAATTCTTTAATTAGACATCTAGGAGACCTAAAGAGTAGACTTGAGAATAATGGGGAAAGGTTATTGGTTGGAAATATAGTATTATTTCATAAGTATGAGGATGGCACAAGAATAGCTGAACCTATAGATGCTATTAGTGTGAATGACATCACAGGGGTGTTTAATATATATAAGTTTGGTACTAGTACCAATACATATCATGCTAAAGGAAACTCAAGAGATCTCTATAGAAAATCTGGCACTCCTAGTCTATATGAGACTGATATAATTCAACTTAGCTCCTATAAAAACTTATTTGACTCCTCTTATACAAGTATAGTTAATACCCTAGGAGTAATACCTTTTGTTTATAAGACTGATAAATCGGAAATAATTTCCAATATAGTCAAGGAATCTGGAGTAAACATACCCTATAATCCTGATGTGCTTATTGGTTTTGAAGGGCAGTATTTAAAAATTCCTGATGTTCCTCCTACAGTAGATCCAACTAAAGTCATACTAGATCCTATTGTTAAAGAAAGTGATATAACTAATGGAGACACTACGTATTTTGAATTGAATGGCGAAGTGGTTAGTGCCCCTACTAAAGAAATTGGAGAAATAGCAGGACATAAAATAAGATTGTATAAAGAACCTTTGTCTAGCGTAGAATTGCCTGAGGGAGCAGCCCCCTTATATAATTATTATCATGTATTGGAAAATGGTGCTACCTTTCTACATATAAAGAATGTTTCTATTACAGACCAAGAAGCCTCTAAAATCATAATGGATAGGTTAAAAGGTAATATTGACAGACTTAAATCAGAATCTGCTAAGGAAACCAAAGTAGGGTTATTTACACAAGATAAAACTCGGGAAATCAGTGAGTCCTTTAACTTACTTAATAGTATTAACAGTAATATTCCTGGAGTTTCAACTGATAAAATAGAACAATCCCCTGAGGATCCCTCCATAAAAGAAGCTAGTTTTAATAGCGGTAATCCTTTAGATATGACTTGGGACTCTTTGGACTCTAATACAAAGAGCTTTCTTAAAGCTGCTGGTGTTAATAAGGATGTTTGGGAAAATTCTTCAGTAGAGGAAAGAGAGGCATTCTTGAATTGTTTATAACTTAATGTAAGTTGTAGTATTATTACAAAAAAAAAGGTGAGTTTTATACTCACCTTTTTTATTAATATTAAATATGTAGTTCTTGTATATCATTTATACCACTTAGCAGGTTGTGAAGGATCGAAAGCATCGATTATTTGATCTCTAAATGGTAACACATCAATTACTACCTTTTCAGCTTCAGTATATCCTTTATATTTGCCACTTTCTATAACCTCCATATATGATGTAGGATCTAGGACATTTAATAAATTTCTGATTTTCCTAATAGTTGTCAATGCTGCGAATGGACTATCAAATAGTTTAGTAGCCTCATCTATTACAGTTGGTCCAGGAAGCATAGCTCCTATATCTGTTTTTAACCTTGCTGCTGTGTATTCAGCAAGTCTTAAAGACCATGATTTGTCATCATCATCTCCCATATCCTGCAATAAGTTAACCAATAATACTAAGGTCCAATAAGAAACAGTTTCTGTAAATGCCTTCTTAAGATTACCTTTTTCATAAGGACTTAACTCCCTCCAATGAGTGGCAATATGAAATTCTGTCTGCCTTAAATCACCATATAAGGTTTTAATAAATCTATAAAGAGTCTGATAATGTCCCTCTGTGTACATTCCAAGATCAGTATTATATTTTCCTTTTCCAAACCTATTCATGTATAGAGGTCTCATCCAATCCCTATAAACCATAGCCATTCTGCCCCATATATATTGTTTAAGAGCCACTCTGTCCTCCTCATTATAAATACCATATAATCTGTTTTCTACAGCTCTTATTTGATTAGATAGTCTTAAAGTATCTTGGTCAGTCCACTTAGTACCATCAGCTTTAGTTGCCCCTTCCTTTAATTGTAAGGTAGCCCCAAGTGATGGATTGTTTTTGTCTATAGGAGTAACTTCAAGGGCTTCCCATAATGTAGTTTTCTTCCCGTTTAAGAATATGGGAACTCTATTACTTAATGCTATAGCTATTCTGTGCTGAGAGTAATGATCTGGCATTCTAGTAGTAAAGTACAGAGCATTTCTATTTATCATCCTAGCGAATATATTCTTTTTATCAAAGTCTACACCCCTAACATGCTGCCTATAATCCTGACTTACATTAAACATTTCATTAAACAAGGCAAGTTTACTAGTCTTAATCCTGGTACCAAACTGACCTATAAATTCAGGTAAATACTTAAAATATTCCTTGTCTGCAACTAAAAGATCCTTAGTCGAGAAAAACTGTTTTGAAGCACTCTCTATATGGGTCATAGCTAGGTTTTGCCCTAAACTTGCAAGACCTGTTAAAGGACTCAATGCTACTGTCGACCAACTGGTTAATTTATTTATAAATGCAGCTAATTTAGAATTTTCTATTTTAGTTCCTAGTAGAGTACCCTCATCCTTTATTAGCTTATTATAGACTTGTACATTCATAAAGTCATTTAGTTTCCCAATAAAATATGTAGAATCCCCTTTTTTAGTTAGAAGTTTTTTTACTTCTATTCCAAACTCTTTAAATTTTTCTATTTTAGGAATCCCTCCAGAATTTTGTACAACTTCTCTTGAGGCTAATATCATTCTACCAGTTTCAAGTATATCAATTACTTCATTCATCCTGTTATAATCATTGGCCATTGCTACGTAAGCTATAAGGGAAGAAGCCGCATCTAGAGATAGATCATTCATGTCTTCTAATCTTCTAGTGTAATAAATTGGAAGCCTGTTAAATTCATTGCCACTAAAATCCAATATCACATCTTTTGACTCCATATCTAAATCATCTTCTCTTCTCACAAACTGGTCTTTTATAGTCTCCCAGAAATACTTAGCTTTATTATCATTTGATAGTGCCCTTTCTAAAAAGTCCCTCCTGACTTGTGGTGCTAAGTTTGTATTGGCCTTTGGCAGGAAATTATCATGCTTAGTTTTAATCCCCATTATGAAATCATGGTACTCCTTTTGGTCCTTATTTAGTTTTTTATACTCAGGATTGTCCCATTTGGATGTAGGAACTCTCATACCATATTCATCTGTAGTTGTGTTGTCTCTATACCATAACCAAGATTCATAATTGTACTTTCTACTGTCCAAATCTGTTTGTTTGTCTCCGTATTTTTGTTTTAGTCTCTCGAAATATTCATGTTTAGCCCTGTTATATTCGGCCCACCATGTCTTTTGTATATAATTACCAGTTATTTTACCATCTCTGTCTCTCTCATACATGAAAGCTGTGTTTTTAACTCCAGATTGTTCTAGTTTTCTAGTGCGGGCTAGTATTTCCTTTTCTGTTTTAATAGTGTCAAGTCTAGACAAACCCTTCTGTTTTTTAACTTCTTTATCATAGAATTGTAAAATTAAGTCAGAACTGTCCCCCATACTATCAAGCCATCTGTCTAGTAGGGTTATATCTTTATCCATACTCTCTATTAACTCTTTTGCTGTGGTTCTTTTAAAGTTTGATTGGTTTAGAGTATTGGCCATTACTTCCCCTACAAAAGGTTCTATGAACTTTGTAAACTCATCTTTAGCTACAGTATAGTAATCTCTACTCAGCCTACCTATAAGATCTAGGTTATTGTCCACGACAACTTTTAATTTGTCTTTAAGCCTATCATCTCCTTCTCTAGAACTATCATATATACTGTTTCTTATTTCATCTAATATAGTTCCATAGGAAGCTATATAATTTCTAATATTTCTTAGTAGCTTAAACTTATCTTTTGTATCAAGATTACCTATATTCTCTAGTCTTTTACTTACTGTGTTTAGTACATTAAAACTATTTTGACAGTATTCATATATACCTTCTAGTTCTTTCTTTTCTTCAAGAGATCTCTGTAAAGATGCTATAACATTTTTTTGTCTGGTACTAAACTCTTCCTTCTGACCATAGATTTTTAATCTTTTCGCCTCTTGTTCTATTGTTCTTTTTACAAGCTCAGTATCTCTAGAAATTCTTTCTCCAAGACTAGCCATTTTACCTTTATAATCTATACTAGCTGTATTAAGAGAATATCTATTATTTACAATGTTTCCTGTAAGTTCATAGACTTCCTTCAAAACATCATTTATAATATTATCTATCTCATTCTCTTCATGGTTTCTGAAGAAATTTTTTATAGAGGCTATAAATCTGTCTAATAAATTTTTATTAGGAGTATAAATGGACTGATCATTTAATACCAGTGCAGCAATCTTTCCTAAAGCTTCTTCTGCTAATAGATCTATGTTATCATTATACAAATTTCTGTAATCTTCATAACTTTCCCCAAGGATCTTTTCCAGCACATCTCTGTTTTTCAAAGTGTTAACTAGCCTAGTTTTAAGAGGAATGTTCCCTATTGCAGCTATAGCAAAGTGTGCAAATTCCTCAGGTAAGACCTCTTGGCCTTTATTACCTTTTGCAAGTCTTATTACTTGTTTAATACCATTGGCTGCTATAGTTGCCACATCAAAATCAGTAACTCCCTTCATTCCTAGTTCTTCTTCAAGGGAGGTCAATGCTCCTATTTCCACTCCCCAAGAATTTAATAATTCTTCTAATCTGGTATTTATTCCTACATTTATAGCAAGCCTGTTCTTGTCGTTTTTCTTGAGTTCCCTAGTGGGTTTTATTGATATAGTTATATCTCCTTTGTTGCTTTCTATAGTAGCAAAAAACTTGTCACGTAATATATTACTGTTATTAAACGTAACAGCCTTTGTCTGTAATGTCTTTAAATTAGTATAGTTCCTAGGAAGGGTCTGACTAAATTCTTTATTTAGTCTTTTCAGTGTGTTTGTTTCATCTAAAGCTTCATCTAGGTTACACTTAGACACTAGATCCTCAAATAAAGGCTCTCCATTATTATCAGTTTTTACATCACTGAAAGTGCTCAAAAAATCAGGACTTTTAGCTCTTTGATACCAATACAAGGCATTTTCCCTGTTTCCAAAATATTCCTTAAGCCTAGTAAATAACGGGGAAATCTCCCCGTTATTTAGTCTAGGATATAAAGCACATGATTTACTCATATTACATTAATTTCTTTTCCTTGTTATTTACAATACTCTTGGTTAGTGTAGTCATCAGTGGTCTTTGGGCTGAGATCATTTAATTTACTTAAATTAGACTCCCTTGTATTATGTTCACCAGGAATATCAAAAGGAGAATATCTGGTATAATCAGGTAACATAGGAATCTCAGTATCTATATCAGCATTACTGTTATAATAATCATTCATATTATTGGTTTTTTGAGTACTTATTACACTCTCTACCATAGGAGTATCATACTCGTATTCAATATAATTATTAAGTTCTCCTAAGGGCTTTGTTTTAATATAAGTAGCCCCTTCAGTACTATCAGTACTACTTAACTCAAAGTATAAATCCTTTCCTCTATAGTTGAAATGTATATACCTGAAATAATTTATCTCTTCATCCCATTTATAAGGATGAGCAAATTGTCTCATGTCTTCATTGGAAAAATTATCCAGTTTTACATTAAAACTAATAGTATCGGACGTTATACCAATGGTAGTATCTTTAATACTTGGAACTAACTCCCTGTTATTTAGATGATTTCTAACATACTGATCATAGAATACTTCCCAAGCAAAGCCACCTTCAATTAAATTCTGTAGAGTGGTTATATAGTTCTTGTTATCCAGTTTGACAGCAGTTGGGACAAGGCTCCCAAAACTCTTTGGGGAAAATCCCAAACCTCTATGTACAGTATATACAAACAGCTTTCTTGCCATGTCTCTATTAAGATCATCTTTATATAACATAGACTCCCAGTCTTTAATATACTGCTCTCTTTTAATAGGAGTTAGTTTTCCATTTGAACTTAATATAATCTTGTCAGTTGGACTATTAGCATTCTTGTGAGTCACCTTTAAATTCCTAATAAAAGGTAGTCTACTAGTATATTTGTTATTAGTCTTAAATTCTTCAAATTCCCTTGGGAAATAGTTTATATAGTAATCTCTTGGAGAGATATTCTTTGTTATTTTATCCCCTTCTTCTGTAGTCTCGACTTGTGTAGGAACTTGATAATTTATAGAATCAAAATAACTAAAATAATAGGGAACTATATCATTATAAATACTATTAATGGTTTTTGCACTAAGCCTCCCGTATTTACTATTTTCCTTGAATTTTTCAATAATAGCCTGATAACTGTCATTAAAATTAGGGAAATACTTACTTAAAATAGAAATAGGTTGAATCATTCCATAGTATGTAAATGCTGCTAGAATTGGAAGTTTGCTGTTCATTATAGACTCAGGAGTTTGCTCACTTAAACTGATAAAATCTGCACCTGTTAAAGTGGTTATTTTAGAGTTTGTTCCAAATACATCCCTGATTCTTCCTAGTTTTACTGTTGTAACTGCATTACTAGGACCAATAGCCCCTCCTTGAGTATCTGATCTTGTAGCCTGTGTAAGCAAGCCCACATCTGTACTCAATCCTATTAGTTTATCAAGAAGATAACCAACCTTTACTTGATTACTATAGTATAGTACCTCCTCTATGTTATTAGAGGAAAAACTGGGATTATGAGATGCAAGAATATTAGATATTAATTCATAACTAGTAAAATTGTAGTTTTCTATATCATCAGGACTAACAACAGAACCTTTAACAGGCTCTTTCAACGCCTTGTCTATATAGTAATCTAAAACTCTTTTTAGAGATGAGTTCATCGTAGTATTCTTGTTTAATGAATTTGTTACTGTCTCAATTACTATTGGTTGATTTAGAATCAAACAAGTTTCCATTACAGGAACACCTAATCTTAACAGGGTAAAAGCTATATCGGCTGTATAACTGTTAAAATTAAGGGATCCTGCTATGGGATCCTTGGCATTGTCAACAAATGCAGCTAGGAATCCAGATACATTCCTACTTATATACTGGTTTATATTATTCTTGATATTGTGTAAGGATTCATATTTGTGTCCATTTATAGTTAGTTTATAGTCATTTTTTACACTAAGATCAGTGTGTTGCATAAAAGCATGAGATGAGTTATGATTAGCAGCTATACCAATTAATGAAGCTCCAGACATGTTTCTTTGGTGTAGTGTGACCCAAGTTTCAGGAGACAAAGGATTAAGTTCCTCTTTATACTTTTGAGCTATGGATTCTAAGCCCTCCGTATTACCACTTGATTCAAGGGGTCTACTTAAAAACTCCGTATAAGTTCCGAATACACTCTTAAACTCATCTAAGCTCAAGTTATTTAGTACAGTTATTGCCCTAGCAGTTCTTTTCTGCTCAATAAAGCCTCCTGGATTTAACAATCTTCCTACAGTGTCCTTATTCGTCAAAACTAGGTACATAAGATCTATCATTAAAGAATCTCTTTGTAACTTGCTTTTATTTTTCAAATTATTGTACAATTCAACTGGATTATTTAAATCTAGATTCTTATCTATATTTAGACTAACTGTATTAACAATAGGAATTTTATATCTATAGTTCTCCTTATTATGGTCAAACCAAACATCAAATTCTTCACTAGTTTCAATATCAGATGAATCAATTCCCATTATTCTATCCAAGAATATTTTATTTCCTTTTGATGCCTTATTATAATCATACCATGCAAGACTCTTATTATAATGTTCTATATTTAAAGAATGAAACATTACATATATTTTATCTGCATCATAGTCAGATCCTGACATGCTCGTAATTAACTCAGGTAATATTATCACAGATCCTACTTGTCTAGGAAGAAATCCTATTATTTTTATAGGAACCATTGAATATTTATCTTCAGTTGGTATTCTGTATCCTATGGCATTTAAATATTTTCTAGGTACAATATATCTCTCTTTACCATAATCATCTATAAACTTCTTGTTTATATCTATTTCATGAGAACCATTATCTACCAATAAATCATATAATTCTTTGCTAGGACACTGTATATAAGCTTCAATGTATTTTATACTGTGGTCTTTATTGAATACAACTTGTGGTTTTCTTTTCAAGCCATAAGCACTAACTTGAACAAAAGCACCTCCTTGTGATTTTTGTTTGGTTACTCTATTCTTTATTACACTATTCAATAATGTTTGTAATTGTAAAGTCCTAGATGGGTCATTTAAGGGTATAGTGAATTTGCCATCTTTGTTCAGTTTTACAGCATCTTGAAGATCTACACCATATCTAGCATTACCTTTTAATTCTTCTAACAGTAGTTCAGAAACCTTGTCGGGAGAACTTAGTTCTTCGGACAGTTTTTCATTGGAGTCTACTATAGTAGCAACTTTTACAGCATTATAAAGATTAGTCCACTCTGCTTTACTAAATTCACGTCCTTGATAATCAAATTTTATGTCTTCACTCATATCTGCAGTGATAAGACGGCTAATTTGAGTCCCTACTAACTGTTGGGCGTCTATACCATGTTCGGGTAGATTAGTTTGAATGCCATAATCATTATAAGAGTACTCTTTTATAATATTTGAGTTTAATTGTAGAGCCCCCTCTAATGTATTCATGGTGCTATTGTAGTCATCATCTGAAATATTGTTAATATCTACAAGATCTTGTTTCCCCACTTTAACAGCACTTTCAAATTGTACTATATCAATAGAGTGGTTCTTCATAAAATCTTCTAAAGCCCTTAACTTGCCAGATGATAATATTTTACCAAATATGGAGTTAGTTAATAACAGAGTTTCTGAGTTCTTATTTTGCATAGGAACTCTAATAAGATTTCCATCTACTTGATTATCTTGATTAACTTGAGTATATAGATAAGGTTTGATATTCCCCCATAACACTACAAAATCTTCTGCATGCCATTCTCCCCTTTCAAAGTGATTAAAAGCTGTCTCTTCTGTGTCAGACCATAGACCAGCCATTATGCACAATGTTCTATAAGAATCTAAAGATCTGTATGCTTGTGCATCAGCTACATTAGTTTTCTTATATACACCTAAAATCACATTCTTTTCCTCTTTTGAAAGGAATCCCTCAGCTATCTTACTGTCCAGCATAGCCTCTATTTCATCTAGTTCCTGTGGAGCTTTTTCTAAATCCTTTAAGAACATAGTTCTCTCATTCCTTGGAACCTCAATGGTATTACCACTAGAGTCTAGAATGGGATTGCCATAAGAATCTTTCATTGGAACTCTCTCCAATACAGGCTTTCCGTCCCATTCTGCATAAGTATCCAGTCTTTGTGCTGGTGCGTGGAATTGTTTAGCTCTTTTACAAAAGTCTTCTATATTTTTATAAAATGCTAAATCACCTGTTAATATTTGTATTATTTGAGATGTAGCATAACTTGTATTCCAAAACCATTCTTCAAGCATTTTATCTAGGGATGCTTCTGAATATTTGTCAAAATAGACATACTGGGCATTGTTTGCTTCAGAGACTCTATCAAGTAATCCTATTTGTTTTAGATAGTCTTTTAATTTAATATAATTGGCATCCATAATTTGGCCTACTGTAACACGTATAAACTTATCTATGGTTTCAGTTGTTACATCTGGGTTATCAATCATATTATTATAGACATCTATAAACTTCATATTAGAGTTCTCTCCCCATATAGGAAGATTTAGTTCTGGGAACATTTTAAATTCACTACCCCCTGGAATTATAGTGCCGTCTTTCCTTTTTATTATGTCATAATTTGCTATCTCCCTCACTCCTTTATTAAACCTCTCTGTAACTAGAATAATTCTGTCTATTTCCTGTTTAATAACCTCAGCAAATTTGTCTAGCAGCTTGAACCTAAAATCTTTAATATATCTAGGTCCTAGAAGAAACTCTGCACTCTGACTGTCAGCTAAAACAGGAACTGGGTAATAAGCATAACCAGTATCCCCACTAGTAGGTTGGGAGAAATACTGATTAATCAGGGCTAGGGTAGTATCCTTGTTGGACCACTTAGCATATTCTTTTCTATTGTGTTCTAATAAGACAATGTGATTTAGTTTATTCCTATACTCTTTGTCATTTCTAATTCTGTCTAGCCAAGTATTTCTCCAAAACTCTCCTTTTTTAAACTGGGGTACTGTGCCATACTCATTATCAATAAATGAAGCATATTCATCACTCCTAAACTTTTTAATGAGGGTAGTCAAATAAGAAGGGTTTACATGAATATACCTAGATTTATCTCCTTGTCTTACATTACTTTCTACAATATCTTCAGTTACATAATCAAGTATAGTTGCTATAGAATTAAACACACCACTATAATAATCCAATAGATCAGTAGATCTAAGACCTTTCTCAGGGTCATTATTATTCGCGAGTTCACTGTAGAGTGTTCTTAAATGGCCTAAGATACGCTTAATTGGTGATTCATTTTCAGAACCAGCTGAATCTAATAGATCTGTTAATATTTCTCTTTCAACAGAAATACCTGCCATTTTAAGGGCCTTTATTGTAGGATTTATTATAGAATCATTATAAGACAATTTGATTGACTCTTCATTCTTTGTGTTTCTAGGAAACTTATTAAGGATACTATTTACTAATTCAAGTCCTTTACTGACATTTGGCTCTACAATATCTCCACTAGAATTATATATACTGTCAGGATCTAAAGTAATACCATATTCATGATTGTCTGTCCACTCCTCGAAATAATGGCCTATTCCCTCAGTTCTACTAATGGATGTTGTTTTGAAGGAGTAATGACCGTTACTATCCATTCTAGAAGTTTGAATCCAATAGTTTAGGGTATCTTTCCTGAAAAATTTATAAAAGTCAGCTCTCAAAGATGAATCGTTCTCTAAACTATAGACAATTTGACTAACCCAGGGCTTTGTTATGCTCATCTTTCGCAGAGTAGGGATCAAATCGGTCGGATAAACCATATTCCTAAGTCCATTTATCAACTCTGCAAAGACATAAGAAGAATCAAGATTCCTAGTATTGTTTAAATCGTCTAGTTCTTGCAGTCCCTGTTTATTAACCCTAACTATATTGCTTATTATTCTTCTTACCTTATTACTTAAATTATCATAGGTACTTACTTCTCTTACATTGGTAATCCAGCTATCTCTATAAATTTCTTCTGAATCTTGATAATCGTCTGAGAAATATACTTCATCATTCGTATAATCATTATTCTCCGTGTCAAATATAAAGTTATCAGAACTTACAGACAAGTTTACCCCTTCTCTTATAGAAAAATCCGAAATAGCTTCCTCTACTAGAAGCTGATAATTATCTATTATCTTTTTATAAGCATGTTTTTTTCTTAAAACAAGGAGTTTAGCTGCAGCTATTTGCATAGATTCCTCCAGATCTTCATTTCTATGCTTTATAGTATCTAGTTCTAATTTCTGTAGTATTTCACTAGGTGTGTCTATATAGTCCTGGTAAGCCTTTTTTATTCTTTGGAATATCTCAGAAGGTCTTACTGTTTTTATTACTGAAGCTCTTGTTATATTCTTTATATTAAAAGCTAACTCCCTTCTTTCTTGAGGATCTGTGGAAAGATCTAGCCTTTGTTGCATACTTTCTACTCTAGAATCTAAAATAGAACCAATAATATTAGAGAATGCCTTTCTAATATTATTGACCCTGTTCAATCTCTCCACTGGGGAGAAAGCTGCAGCTAGATTAAGTTTTTTATCATAATGAAGTTTTGACTCCCAGTCTTTAAGCTCTTCTAATGTAGGAAATCTGTCTTCATTCTCTTTAAGATTATAAGACATCCATGAATTAATGAGAGATTTTAAAGTTAAAATAGTTCTATTTGGAAAATTATCCAGCAATTCTTTAATCCTCTTCTCATTTTCTGGAGTTTCTAATAAACATCTTGGATTCATAACAAATGAAAATATAAATAGTAAAACTTGGCAAATATAGCAGTTATGTATGAATACTGCAATATTCTAATAGCTTTTGTTTGAACTTAGTATCTCAAATAGTAATCTTTGACACTTACTAAATGACTTTTTTTCATCAGATTTCACTCTTTTTTACCTTTTTACTACTTTTCTTCTCTTTATAATCCAAATAAAGGTTATATTCCAAAATGTCTAAAATAGCCTCTACGTTCATGTCTATTTGATAATGGCCATCTATCTTGGTTGTTATTGAAGCATTAGGCCAATCTGATAACAATAACTCATATTCACATCTTCCCCAGAACTGACTTAGACTCCGCCCCAATATGAAGTTTTTCATCTCTTCTCTAGTTTTAGGCTTATTTCTTTTAATATTGTTATATTCCTCTAAGAAATAAGGCATTACATTATAACGCTCGAATTGATGAGTATTAACATTATACACAATTATATAGAAAGGTTTCATAATTTCAAGTCTTTTTGTTTTAATTCTTCAATCGTATCAAGTATAAGAGCTCTCATCTCCCAACTTTTAACTTCCAAAATCCTATTGGTAGCAAATTCACCATCATACCAAGGGTTCCCTATAAAAGGCGTGTTTATAACATAAGAGTATTTGGGCTTCATTTTAAAGCCCAAATAGCTCCTAGTTACTCTGTATATTTTACCTGTAATAGTGAGTGTGTCTTTTCTGTTACCTACAAAAACATTGGGCACATCAATACTTTTAAACCATATTAGTTTCTTTGTTCTAGCCATTTTTTACCTTTAAAATAGTAATACAAGGGAGTTACCAACTCGTCAGCTTGTGGGTGGGGATTTCCACCACCATATTCTTTGCTTCTTAACTTAAAGAAATGTTCCCAATCAGTTATAAAACCAGTCATAACTAATTCTGTTTTTAAAGCATTGGGTAATACAGTCCTAGCTTGTTGAGGTTTCCATCCTTGATTTAGTAAGTTAAAGTAGTTGTATTCAGCCTGTCTTAAAGAATCTACATAACTTGTTTCTATACCATTAGTATTTCCTCTATTAAATACTTTGGGATTAACTCTATCACCATATTCTTGTTCAGGTAAATTAGTCCAACAAGGAATAATAAAGGTAACTTCATTCCCAAACTTATCCTTAGAGTAATTACAATACATTTGTTATATTAAGGCTCTTTATCCTTAACTCTCCTCTTTTCAAAGGAGTATCGGACTATATCATCATCCAAAAAAGAATACTATAATTATTATAGATATTAATATCGTTATTTTTAATATAAGTATATTCATAATTTTACTTTTTACAAATTTTTTGGATGCCCAGCACTCGTGTCAGTATTATATTCTATATTAGTTGGAGAGTTAGGCATCGCATCTAACAAGCTATTTTTAAAATAGAGCTAGTTCACTACTAGCTGTAGCTACTACTTACTATCCTATCTCCAATATAGTTTCAACTGTTAGTCTCTGAACCTTCCAACTTTGTTAAAGGTTGGCTTGGCTGCTGATTAGCATGATTTAATACTTTTCTACAAAACTCATATAATTGTTCCGTTGTCATAATATGGATACATCCAAACTTGTAGAAAGAATTTAATAAATTTTAGCCTTCCAGCAATTCACTGGGTTATTCGTAAATAATTACTTATTTAAGCCGCCATTGCTATTCGACGGGTACTTTCCTGAGCAAAACTAAATACTCTATGCCTTACAAATTCATGGGAAACTCCTCTGTCGCAGATAAACCTTACAGTATATCTCTTCTCGTGGTATCTAGTAGGCTCACAGATGTACTGCAAGTCATCGAGCCACTTGTTCTCTACCAATACCCTAAAATTAGTTGTAATGTATAAGTGACAATACCCCCGATCATCTTCTATTGCATTTTTATACACTCTGGAATAATGATTATTAGTATATCTTCTTCCTGCCTCTGCTATGTTATCCACAAAATCAAGATATACAGTACCATGCTCTAATACTGTATGATGTTTATTGCCGATAATCCTGTTCACAAACTCCTTAGCAGAATCTTCTGTTATTTTATCGCAACTTTTATAGCAAGTCCTTCCAGCTTGTTCTATAATTTTATATATCCCTTCAAGACCATGCTGTTGTTCTATAATTTCAAAACTAGGTTTAATTAGTCTCATTTTTACCTTCCTCACTGTTTATTAGTAAATCCTCAATATATGCCCATCTCTTCCAACCATTGGTATTTGTATATTTTTTATATACCTTACATAGTGAGATGTTGCCATCTTCTTTCTCTACTAGGAGAGTTTTAGCCATTTCTGGATTTTCACTTGTATTGTGCCATGCTGAATTGATACGCCAATTTGCACCATCTTCAAATGCCTGTTCAATGTCATACCTGTCAGGAGAAGGCCCACCAAGGAGCATAAAATTCTGACATCTGTCCTTAGCATATTCAATACTCTGTTCTTCTAACAGTACTTTCATTTTCATAATGTGACTATTTGTTTATGTTTATCAAGTTTATAGCGGCTATGACACACAGTAATACATTTGTTACTGGGATAAAAGATAAAGCTATTATCACTTTTATATATTCTCTTTCGACTATTCCTACATCTATACACTTCATACATAATAAAACGCATAGCATAGACACTGCGACATATAGTGTAATCAATCCTATCATACTTATTTATTTTCTACATACATTATGTTGTTATCTTCTATGATTATATAGTGGCTAGGAAGCAAATCATTAAACCATATATCACTATCATTCATAGGAGATGATAGTGTAGTATGACCTACAATCTGTTTATAGCCTTCTACTCTTGATTGTAATAAAGATTTAGGCCTTATCCATATTGGGGACTGCGTTATACTATCTCCATAAGGGTTAAAGCCTCCTACAGTATTAAAATCAAAGTATTCCAAAGGTAACTTATTTATGTCCTCTATATTCTGAAGCTTAGCAATATCTCTCATCCATACACTAGATATGCCAGCATGAGACAAAATAATGTTATCCATCATGTGGATAGGCACAATCATTTTATTGGAATAATCATCTACTAGTAAATCATGAACCATATTGTAGGTAAATGGCTTGTAGCCACTATACATTGGACCTTCATGTAAATAGTGATAATCATGATTACCTAATAATAAGATACAATCATCTTTCAATGATAACTTTAGTTCTCTGATAGCTTTGTAATTATAATATTGATCCTCAGAGCTTATTGACTTGTTATGAGAATCAAAATAATTTCCTAGAAATACTATTTTGTCAAATCTCTCTTTGTTAACAATGTCTACCCATGAGTTATGTCCATGTATATCTCCTAATACTAGAGTTCTCATATTATTGTCTTTTTTTTTATTTGTTTACTTACCCTTGTAGAATATTCGATCATGTTCCTCTTGGATTAAGGCTATTTTATCTTTTAGGTAAAAAATAGCCTTTTCTAAGTCCTCTACTTGTTTATCAACTACACTTAGACCTTCATCTTGTTTACGCCCAGCCCTAAGTATGTATTTAATGGCATTCCCCAGATCAAAATCTAGATGTCTGGTAATATCTATAACTTCTATCCCACACTTATCTTTAAGCCAAGTGTAATGAGTAGGGTGATTAACTCTATCATTATTGTCTTTCTTTTTTCTTTTCCTCCAGTCCATATAATCCCTCATTTATTAAAAGTCCTCCATACTTATGTGTCATAAAAACTTCCTCTGTTACACGATTAACATAAAAAGTTATTCCTAAATGATTTACAATGGGATCAGTACATGGTATTGGTTCCCAAAGTTCACTACTAAGATCTATTCTAGAAGAAGTTTTCCTATGTTTTTGCCATATAACAAGTAATATACCAAATAATGCTGCTATTGTTGCAGCTATTACTAATGTTTCCAGTTGTAATATATTCATGTTCTTATAGATTAGTCAATAATAAGCTAATTTAATGTATCCAATAGTCTGCAACTTCAGCAGTGGCTGGCATTTCAAGTTTATTACAGTAGTAAGCTCCAGCTTTTTTCATACAATCCTGTAATACTGTTGCCATTTTATCTGCCATGTCACTGGGAACCTCTATATTCCACTCATCATGAGAAGGAATACATAGCTTCACTTTAAATAATAAGTTATTATCTAATATATACTTAAATAATAACACTGATGCCATTTTAAACATAGCTGCTCCTGTGTGTTGGCAAGGATAATTTATGGCCTGTTTTTCTGAGTCTGATTTTCTCCTAAAATAGTGTTTGACAGGTAATACATATACATCCTCTATAGATACATGGGCATTCAATGTCTCCTCCTTGTTACCTTTCTTTTTTGTATAAGAATACACACCTACTAGATCTTGTAATGGCTCCCCACTAGCAAATCTTTTGTATATCTGCTGTTTAACAGCTTTAGGTAAGAACAAATTGGCATTGCCTTTATATACCCTATATTTAGTCCAAAAATCTCCTGTCATTCTTTTCCTTATTCCTACTAATACATCATAGTCATATATATAAGCTTTTAACTTGCTTTTCTTGTTTAGGAGTATATAACCGTTGTTCATGACAAAAGATCTTTGGGTATTTTGGTAGACTGCTATATTCTTAAAACCATTCATATAGTTGTTGTATAGTTGTAGAGCCTCTTCCTTTGATTTTCCAGAATGTTGCATTATGGTATTGTAGTCTCCACCATAATTTATAGGAAATTCAACATCAGTTTTTACACTATTCCTTTCATTATGAAACTTAGCCTTAATTTCTTCTATAGGACAGTCCCCAATTATATCAGGATAAGTCATTTTAGCTACAAGAGAGTGTATATCTCCACATCCATGATTATATAATTCAATCATCTTGGGCTCATTAGCTATATCAGCCAATATTCTAGACTCCTGTGCACTATAATCACAACTAATCCACTTATACCCAGGGGATGCTACAAAACATGCCCTAGTTTCAGGATCATTAGGAAAGTTTTGGAAATTGAGATATTTTATTTTATTCTTTTTATCTTCTCCCCCAGAGCTTAATCTATAAGTATCTGTACCTATCTGATTAAACTTGGTATGAATCCTACCACTTACTGAGTTTATCTGATTAAGGACATTTACCCCATAAGTACTTGTTAACTTAACAGCCCCCCTATACTCTATATAACTATATATTATAGATGATACATCTCTTTGGGCTTCTAGTATTTCTGCCTCTGTACTTTTAGTCAATTCTCCAGTATCTTTATCTCTTACTAATAGATTAAGTCCCAATGACTCTAATATTTCTGATACTTGTTTTACACTCTGCCAGTTAATAAGACAAGTCATACCTGCTTTATTCATTGAGAATAGGTCATTTTGTAAGCTTTCTTTTATAAACTTTTTATCTAGTTGTTTGTTTATTTTCACTTTGTAAGCTTCAAAATACCCTCTAATGGGTCCCTTAATATCATGGCTTGGATCTCTTTCTCCATTTATCTTTGACCTTTCTTTATTTATATCCTTTATTTCCTTACCTTCTGTTTGTATATGACACCAGGCCCATTCCTTGCCAGTACATGAATTGATTACCCATTCATCTAGATCCTTCTTATGCACCTCCAAAGAAAAATTATCCAAGGTCATTTTATAACTCCACTTTTTCTGGTCCAATTTTACCCCACAATACTCTGTATATGCTACCCAAGGAACAGACATCTGTTCTAGTATAATACCTTCTGACAGGCCTTTGTCTTTTAGTGCTTTTATTTGTAAATCCATTATGGGTTCTAGATATTTGACATCATTGGCAGCATACTCTATCACATCTTCTGATAATCCTGCCCATATAGCTTTCCCCCTTATTGTTTTATCTAGTTCTACCCCTAAATAATTAAGTCCTGCAGATTGCAAACTCATGGAGTGAAATCCCCCAGGATAACCTATCCATAATGCTTTTTCAGATAGAAAACCGTCGTAAGTATTTTTTACCATAATGCCTTGATGAAGTAAAAAGCCTATATCAAACTTTATATTCCACCCTATAAAAAGTCTATTTGACTCTAAATATTCCTTATACAGTGCCATAGATATAGTAGTTACGTCTATAACAACCTGAAAGTTATAACATCCTAACTGAACTAAAATCAGATCTTTAGTATAAGGATCAAAGCCAGTAGTTTCTGTGTCCAGTCCTACTTTTTTTAGAGATGATAGGAGTTTTAAAGATTCTTTAACTCCTATCACTTTATACTTTTTAGATTTTGTCAATATTTGGTTAGTTACTACATATATCATTGTACAAATATAATGTATCCCATAGTTCTTTCAAAAACTATTGAAGTAACTACTTTGTCTGTATTAGGAATTGGCTTGCCTTCTACCAACAAAGGCCCACCCTTAGGTTTTATGTAAACTTTTTCATCATGATAGCCACACTCTATATAACTCATATTTGTCCTTAGAACATAAGCATCAGAAGTCTCACCTTTAGGAGTCATTAATGCTTTAAGATAAGTGGTTATTCCTTCAACATTAGACAACTTGATAATATCTTCCATATTATTTGTCTATTAGTATTTCAAGATCTTTAAAGTTTAAAACATAGCCATATTTTGACAGGAAGTTACTACCGATTATCCCATGAAGCTGTACACCAGTACTTTTCTTAACAAAGGAAAAAGCCTGCTCTAAATCAAGTATTTCAAAATCATCTTCAAATATAGCTTTCTTATATTTTAATTGAATAGAACAACTTCCAAGGCCTTCCATTTCTTCTCCTGACATAGTTATAACATTTCTCTTGTCATCAAGACTTTTACATTCTAATGACTCAACTATGGATTTGTCTATCCTGGAGAAATCACAACCTGTATCTACCAACAGATTAAGCTTCATCTTGTTGTTTGTCATGGTTATTACAGGAAGTCCTATCAAGTCCATAGATTCCTTCATAGAGACTTTATAATTTTGAGCCCTCTTAACACTTTCAATAAAATTACAAAGTGCCGCTAATACTACCACCAATAATAAACATATAATTATATCAAATACCATTCTCTGTTATTTAATTCCTGTACTTCCAAATCCTTTTCTATTTTTACTTTCCAATTTATCCACCTGTACTAATTCTATACCAGATGACAACAACCACTTAATTTTTTGCCATATAGTAGCTTTTTGACTTAATTGTATTCTAAACTGACATACCCTATCAAGTTGCTTTATAGTGACCCCTTTCATACTTGAGGCTACGAAACACCATTGATCTTTATTTCCACAGTATTCGTTATCTATTATTCCTATTCCGATAGGAGTAAAAACACTGAAATTTTTAGGGGTACTACTTCTTGAGGCTACAATAGCTTCAAAACCTTCGGGCAGCTTCATAGCTATCCCAAGAGGAATATAATGTACAGGGATTTCTACGTTTCGGTAACTAATTTGGTTTTCACCATCTCTTACCCTCTTAAGAACAGATGATTGAGGAGCTGGGATGGTAATGTCTACAGCACTTCTCAAATCAACCCAATCCCCATTACTAGAAATAGTGGGCATGCAACCTTTTGTAAGTTCTTTTACTTTAATCTTGATTTTCATCTCGAATTATCTTTTTTTTT
>UMEH01034130.1_pt1 | contig 22864 bp, 9 predicted proteins | sample 1964681 | NCBI WGS metagenome assembly UMEH01 (sample SAMEA4836013, study PRJEB28245) | human gut metagenome | biome: gut microbiome; material: fecal sample | place: Denmark | collected 2008
TCTTCAGCGGCTCTCCCTCTCGAAAGCGGTTGCAAAGGTACGCACTTTTTTCATTCACGCAACTTTTACAGCACACTTTTTTGCAAAGTTTTTTCAGGTTCTTGTCTAACTCGCTGATTTACTTTATGCTATAAAGCATGTTTTTTATTGCAATGTGGAAATCCGTGTGAAATACCCTACATTATATAATTCGTGCGTGCGCGTACGTGTGCGCGAATGGATGCAGGGAAAGTTTCACGAAAGACTGAAAAAAATAGCAGCAAAGCCTGAAGCTGCGAATGGAATACGGAAAAAGGAACGGAATTTTTACACGAACGAAAAGGAACTTTTTACGTTTCCGTTACGAAAAACCTACGGCTCCGCAACGCAAAACGTACGGTTCGAACGGCGGAAACATATAGTTCAAAGGAAGAAACTATACAAACGACCATCACATTTAATAAAAAAACTCTTTGACTTTTCTACAAAACCAAAGAGTTTTTTATTTAAAGATATTATCTTCTTAGGGAAATGTGTCCATCAATCGGAAATCTTTCACCTTTCCATGCTTTTCTCGAAGTCCAATCTTCAGCTGGATCAGACCAAAATGGATGATTAGCAGGAAGTCCCAATGGCAAATAGACTAAAGAAGTCATATAAAGACTTCCATTATTCGTATAATAATTAGCCAAATTAGGCTGGTGTCCCACAAATCCAAGTTTCAAGAAATTCTCGTTATCAAAATTACCCTCAACAGAAAACATATTTTTCATTACTGCGGTAAGTGCACTTCGGATTTGTCCATTTTTCAGGTCCTCTGGCAAACCATATTTCCATGCGGCAAGCGCCATTGATTGAAATGCCCCCATACGATACACCACAGATCGGCCAAATGCCGGATAGGTGCCTTCAGGAGAAATAAGTCTTTCTATGAAAGTATTAAAGCGCTGCATTCTTTTAACCCCTAAAGAAACAGAAACTGGAGTTGAAAATTTATTAGCCTCACAAACCTCTAATACTTCCACATACATCGGATGTATTACATAAGAGTTATAATAATCCAAAGCAAATTCCGGTCCATCACTATACCAGCCATCACTCAGATACCATTCATTTATCTTATTGACGGCTACAGTTAGTGCATACATATCAGCCTTTTCGCCTATAGACAAAAGAAAGGCCTCAGTCATGGCTCTAAAAAGCAACCAGTTATTATACGCCGGCCGTATCACTCTCAACCCGATAAACCTATCGATATATCTTTGCTTAGTTATCGGGTCCAGTCTATTCCAAGTTGCTTCAGGTGCGCGCATAAAACTTTCTGCAATATAAGCCGCATCTACCAATATCTGAGTGGGCCCTTCCCACAACAAGCAGTCCGGGCTATCAGGATTTACCGCATTTTTATACGATGATATAGCCCAGTCACGGAGTTGTTTTCTCATTCTACCTTCTTTACTTTCATCATCTGGCAAAGCAAGCCATGGTGAAATACCAGCCATCAGGCGTCCAAAGGCTTCCATATAAGCCACTCGTTTGTCTCTTCCATCCCAAGTCGGACTAAGCTCCAGATTCATGTTCTTCTGCAATTCACCTTTACTCATATTTTCAAGTATAGGCTGCGCTATCTTATAACATAGTTCGGTCCAAACTTCCCGGTCACTAGCCTGTGACTCTTTATCATTTTTTGCGACAACATGAACAGATACTAACATAAGTGCTACTAAAAGCACACTTTTAATTTTCATCATAGTCATTTATTTTAATGCAAGGTTTTTACTTTTTTCTATGTCTACTTTTCGTTTCAATGCTTCCAGATAATAATAATCTGCATAATTCAAAGGAACATCTATTTCGCTGTTATGAGGAATACTTCCCACTGAATGCATCAGAATAAATCGCCCATTCTCACCTAATCTTGCTGTGTAACGCTCTGAAGCAAGGCTTGCCATAATATGGTCAGCATATTCCTCATAGGAAATCGCCTCAGGCACTCCCAATGTGCAAATCTCGTACAAAGCAGAAGCTATAACAGCTGCAGAAGAAACATCTCTAGGCTCATCAGGTATTTTAGGTGCTTCCATGTCCCAATAAGGAACAAGGTCCTCAGGCATCTTTTTATGGTTCTTCATGAAATTAAAAGTCTTTATGGCCTGCTGTAAATATTTTTTATCGCCCGTATAACGATAACACATTGTAAAACCATATATAGCCCACGCTTGTCCACGTGACCAAACAGATTCATGAGAGTATCCTTGTGCTGTATGACGGTGTCTTACGCTCCCGTCTGAAAGACTGTAATCTATGACATGATAACAACTTCCATCTGGACGAAACTGTTCCTTCAATGTTCTGTCAGCATGCGCTACGGCAATCTTATAATAAGTAGAATCACCAGACAGTTTTGTTGCTTCAAACAACAATTCCAGGTTCATCATGTTATCAATTATAACCGGACATTCCCAGCCTCTTTGAGCCTGCCAACTATTTCCAGAAACATTCCAACTTTGTATAGTTCCAGGTTTTTCCCGGAAACGGGTACATAAAGAGTTAGCTGCTTCTATCATCACATCTTTATATTCGGCCTTTCCTGATAACCTAAGCCCATTACCATAACTACAATTCACAATAAACCCTATATCATGATGCCAAGTAAGTTTTTTAGCCTCATCCAACGCCTCCGTATACTTTTGTGCAACAGAAAGAAGCGTATTATCATCCGTAAGTTCATACAAATACCACACACTTCCTGGGAAAAAACCACTTCTCCAGTCTGAGAACCCACAATAATAAACTTGCTCGTTCTCGTTCAAAGTCACAGGATTCAAAACCTTGCCACTCGCCTCAATTGTATCAATCTCCAATCCAATCTGACACCTAGCATTTTCAACAGCCTGCTCAACCCAGGATTTTTCAGTTGATTCTGCTTTTTTCATACAGCTTCCCAACCCACAAACAGTTGCTGCTACACAACAATTTAATAACAATTTTAAAATACCCATAAATATTTTCACGCATTAAGTTTAACTTAAAAAGAGATTGTAAAAGTATAACAACCCTTTTGCTCTTTTTCTTTAGCAATAAAAGACAACCTATAGACCTCCGCTCCCCATACAGACGACAATTTTTTATCCGTAAGTTTTACACATTCCTTTTTTACTTTAAACATCTTAGTATCATATTTCAACGTACCTTTAACCCCATTGACAGAAATCTCAATTACACCATCTTTTATGATTATGTCTCCCCATGACAAGAAATTAATCACATTTTCTTTCTTTATCTCATTCAGTTCAAACCGGTCACTTATCATAAGAGCGTCAGACTTCATTGTATAAGAACGAATCCATTTCTTCACTCCAGCTTCATCAGGATAAGCTGTAGCTATGTTCGCAGAGAAACTATTCTTCGTAGCTTTAACTTCCGTAGCCTTATACTGGCGTCCATACTTTTGAGGAACCCCGTTTATCATCGGCAAATTATGATAATTACTTTGCATAGTCCAAATCGTGTATCTTTCACTACTAAACGTCTGTCTTGTGTAAGTACCAACTCCCGCATCAATAATAACCGGCATATTATTTACCCACAAAGAGAAACTGCCCGCATCATTATGATTATGGCTTTCATCATTATATCCTCCTTTTGCGGCAAAAAAGGCCTTCTTATTTCTTACATAGCAAAATTCCGTCTCAGGATACCAGGTATAAGAAACACCTGTATAGGCTTCTTGATACGCACATAATTCATCCTCCACTAAAAAAGCTTCTAAAATACGGAACAGATCACGACCTCTAAAAGAAATCTTGCTTCCCTTATTTTGCATTGAAGCAAACTGCTTCAAGATGTCACTCTTTACAGCTTTTCCATATCGGTATATAAGATAAGGGTCTCCACCTCCTTTGGCAGAAGCATCCGCAAAATTAACAACCCATCCATTCCCTACATAACTTCTTGCAATATACTCTCCCATTGCTTTAATCTGCGGATTGTCAAATATTGAGATTTTACCACCAGTTATCCGATTCAACAAAACAAGATAATCGAGACATTTTCCTGAAGCATGCCCCCAATAAGAAGGTCCTTCTTCACATGCTCCGTCAGAGTGAACATAATTAAGGAACTTATCCACCGATTGCATACTACGGGAAACAGCTTTAGAAAGACGGTCTACATCATTCTCCAGCAGCATAAATGTCATCAAACAATTACTATTGCACCATGGATTCCAGTTATTCACCATTTGCCCTTTATAATTCGCAGCCAGCCACCAAAAACTATCATTATTCAAATAAGGTTTCATTATTCTTTCATCCAGTTCTCTGTATAAGCGTCGGGAAATTTCCGGATCTATCTTGTCAAATTCTTCATGCATAAAATAATATACCCATGATAAAAGACTTCCCAAATCCCCAGCTGTTAAATCAATCAAAGGATAAATGGGTGTAGGCAATGCACGGTGTGTAGGCTGAGTCACCAAATGGGCTGACAATGCCCAAGATGTCATTTCACAAGTATGAAAGACTCCATTAATAAGCTGGTCTATAAAACGTCCCCTCCCTTCTGCCAGTTCAGCAAGCATAAGCCTCACGATAGCTTGATTGTTGTCATCAAAAGGCCGTTCCATAATCTCCCGATTTCCACTTCTTTCAAACTCCAGATAGTCTGTTGCCTTTACCACTTTCCAAGTGTACCCTAAAAGCGACTCTCCATTTTTAATAATTTCATCTTTATATTCCCCTAAAAACCGACTCCATCCTTCCCGATCTTTATAAGAAGGATACTGAACCCATTTTTGATTTAAGACAAGGCACTCCGCAAGACTTTCCTGAGCCGCCACATGTTGAAGAAAATTTCTCTCAGTATAAGCAGCCACTTTAATACATGAAAGAAAAACGAAGACAATTAAAGAAAAAAAACTTTTTGTTTTCATGATATTAGTATTATTAATTAACAATGCAATATTAAGGCTTAATCATATAACAAGGTATCAATATTGTACATAGTAGATACACAAATTGTATAGATCACTTCCAGCACTATTTTATACAAGAAAAAACAGTTTCTTCGAGTTATTAAAAGCTGCGCAATCAGTAATTTCATATAATCACCTATAAATTAATAAGATACGCACCACCTATTCTAACAATTATATTGACATAAAAATATTCCTAAAAAAATCTCCGGATTTTTTTTACATATATATCGGACAATTCGTATAATAGAATTTACAGATTCTAACAATCTTTGCTATGTCAATAATTCACAAACTTAAACTTATACTTATGAAAAGTGCTAGGAACTACAAAATCTCCATGACCAGAATTTTGGCAGGAGTTTCTTTAGCTTTTTTTGCATCAGGCATAGCTACCGCAGCCAACGAATCATCGTCACCACATGCAGATGCAATTGAAAGTATTTTACAGCAAAAAGCAATTAATGGTAAAGTTCTTGATGCGGCAGGGGAGCCTATTATTGGAGCTAACGTAATTGTGAAAGGAACAACTAACGGAACGATTACCGACATTGACGGAAATTTTACCCTAAATGTTCCTTCGGAGTGTATTCTTCAGGTTTCCTATATTGGATTTAATACACAAGAAGTAAAAGTTACTTCTACTACCAACAACATTACTGTAAATCTTAAAGAAGATACGGAAACACTGGAAGAAGTAGTAGTAGTAGGTTATGGTACTCAGAAAAAAGTAAACCTGTCAGGTTCTCTCTCTACCATCAATGTAAGTGAATTAACAGAAAGCCGTCCTATCACAAACGTATCTCATGCATTGTCAGGACTTGCAGCCGGTGTCAGTGTCCAGATGTCAAGCAACCAGCCAGGAAATGATGACGCCTCCATCAAAGTACGCGGTCAAGGAACACTTAATGATTCTTCTCCTCTTGTAATCATAGATGGAGCTGAAGCCAGTATCAATACCGTCAATCCTCAGGATATTGAAACAATGACAGTATTGAAAGACGCAGCATCTTCTGCCATCTACGGTTCACGTGCTGCCAATGGTGTCATCTTAATAACCACCAAACAAGGTAAGTCAGGTAAAATTAAACTTGACTATAACGGTTATGTATCATTTACCTCTCCTTCTATTCCAAGTTCTATGGATCCTGTTTCCAATTATGCAGATTACATGGAATATATCAATGAAGGATATAGAAACTCAGGAATGGCCGAAAAGTTCTCTGCACAGACCATTCAAGAATGGAGAGACAATGAAGGGAAAGATGCCTTGCGCTATCCAAATTCAAACTGGATTGATGATACATTCAACAACTCTGTATCACACAATCATGTAATTTCAATGAGTGGAGGAAGTGAGAAAATAAGATTCTATTCTTCATTTGGTTATCAGAACAATCCGGGAGTCATGGATAATACAGGGTTTGAAAAATATAGCGGTCGACTCAACATTACAGCAGATATCAAACCTTGGCTAACTTTAGGAGCATACGTAAATGGGTATGTATCAAACATGGATCCTGCGGCCAAATATACAGATACCTCAAGCACATCAACCTCTGTAGATGACGTATTCACATACGCTTCTGCCACTACTCCAGGCATGGTATTTCAAGCACCCGACGGAAGATTTGGTGCGATGAATAATCCAGAAGACGATGCACAGAGCGCTGTCAATAACCCACTAGTACGCCTTAACCAAGTAGCCGGTAACATTGCAAAACACAATTTGAGAACTCGTTTTGTAGCTACATTAAAACCATTCAAAGGATTCAGCATCACAGGTTCTTATTCATATGATGTTGTAGATGAAGAAAGAAAACGTAAGCCTGTCATCCTGGAACAATGGAACTTCAGAGACGAACTGATTACACGTACCACAGAAGGTAAATCAAGCATCATGAACTACGACGGAAAAACACAACGCTATTTCAATGATGTAGTAGCCAGATATGAAAACCGTTTCATCAATGATCAGTTAGGGCTGAATGCAATGATTGGTGCCAGCCAGGAAAGATATTACCAACATAACTTCCAAGCGACCAAGTATGACTTAATCGACTATAGTCTAAACGTGATAAATGGAGCCACAGGAGACGCCAGTGCATCTGGATCAAGTACTGAATGGGCTATGCGATCTTTCTTCGGACGTGTAAACCTTGACTGGAACAACAAATATCTGCTCGAATTAAACCTTCGCGCTGACCAGTCTTCACGCTTCCTCTCTAATAAAAGAACAGGGTATTTCCCCTCAGGTTCTTTTGCATGGAGAATCGATCAGGAAGAATTTATGAAAGGAGCATTAGAAAAAGGACTTAGCAATTTAAAACTTCGCCTTTCATACGGTTCATTAGGGAACAATTCTGTAGGCAACTACGATGCGCTTGCTACTTACGCAATTGATAACAGTAACTATTCACTAAACAACCTGCTAGTGCAAGGACTTGTTCAAACCAAATTGGCCAACAGGGCACTTACCTGGGAATCAACTTATATGACAAATGTCGGAGTTGACTTTGGGTTCTTCAATAACCGTTTTACTGGAACAATTGATTACTTCCACAAACGTACCAAAGATATCCTTATCGAACTACCAGCTCCTTTGGTACATGGTTCAACCGATATTCCCAAACAAAACAGTGCTATTGTAACTAACCAAGGAGTTGAATTTACTTTAGGATGGCAAGATAAGATTGGTGACTTCTCATACGGCATCAATGGAAACTTCACTTATGTAAAAAATATTGTCAATAAATTTAAAGGAAGAGACAAAGGTGGTATGAGTATTGACGGCGCAAACGTTATCTGGGAAGGCCATTCCATCAACTCACAATATCTTTTGAGAGTTGACCGCATCATCCAAACAGATGAAGACCTGCAACTTGTTCAACAGATTATAGACAACGCAAAACAATTATATGGTAACAACATTGCAGAAAATCAAATATTCTCTTCAGGTAAGCCAGAAAAAGGAGACTTCTTATACAAAGATACCAATGGAGACGGACTGATTAACTTGGATGATAGAGAAATTGTGAGCGACGGTCCTAATCCTAAGTTCCAGTTCGGACTTAATTTAAATGCATCTTACAAAGGGCTTGATTTCTCTGTTCTTTTCCAAGGTCAGGCTGGAGCAAAAATCTACTGGCAAAATGATTTAGCCAACACGGCTTCTGTACGTTATGGTTATCAGATGAATAAAGAAGTTGTAGAAGGAAGATGGTATGAAGGAAGAACTACATCTGCCGAATATCCAAGACTACTTGAATATTCAAATAACAAAAACAAACAGATGAGCGATTTTTATCTGCAAGATCTTTCATTCTTAAAAATACGTAATATTCAGTTAGGATATACCTTACCTAAATCAATTGTATCCAAAACCTCTCTCGAACGTATCCGTGTTTACGGAAGTTTGGAAAACTTCTTCACCTTTACTTCTTTTAGAGGATTTGACCCTGAATTAGGAGGAACACTGGGATATCCGACCATGAAAAATGTGGTAGTAGGTATTAACGTATCTTTCTAACATAGTTTTTATAACCATTTATGATTTACCATTATGAAAAAATATAAATTAATTGCAGTTTTAGCTGCTTCAATGGCATTCACCACAGGATGTTATGATTTGGATGTTTTTCCGGAAGATCAATTAAATTCTACTACTTTCTTCCAGACTCAAGCCCATGCTGACCAAGCCATGATGGGAGTTTATAGCCTGATGACAGACGAAGACGTCTTTGGCCGACAATTTGGTTTTGATTGCTTAGGAGGTGTTGGCAGCGGTTACGACCCAGCTTCATATGCCACCATCGCAAGAGGCACCTATACTAGTAGCGAAGGATTTGTTACAAACAAATTCCAGAAACTTTATGAAGGAATTTCTCGCGCCAACATCGTCTTACAGAATGTAGACAAATGTGATATGACAGAAGAGTTAAAAGAGCGGTATAAGGCAGAAGCCAAGTTCATGCGTGCATTATATTATTTCACTCTTATGGATTTTTGGGGAGGAGTTCCTATCTACGATGAAACTACCATTGTAGAAGATGAGTTTATGAGCATGCTCAAACCCAAAAGTGACATTGAAACTGTAAGACAATTTATCCTGACAGACCTTGAAGAAGGAATAAAGAAACTGCCTGTCGAATGGGATAGCACCAACAAAGGAAGAGCCACATCCGGAGCTGCCCTTGCACTAAAAGGGAAAGTACTTCTTTATGCTGAGGAATATGATGAAGCCAAGAAATGCTTCAGAGAACTTATTGGTGAAACAGAAAATTCTCAATATGCAGGAGTGTATAAACTCTACGAAGAAGGTGAGAACCCTTATTCAGACCTGTTCAAACCTGGTGGTGACGAAAGTAGTGAAATGATTTTTGCCATACAGAATATTGGTGGAATTGGACAGGACTTCGGTATGCCAACCACTTTCTACATGGGAACAAGAGCTGCATTTGGTAGCTGCTGGAACAATGTAATGGCCTCGGTCAATCTTGTAGATTCTTATGAATGGAAAGATGGATCACCTTTCAGCTGGACAGAAGCAAAAGCCTCATACGGCTGGAATGGATATCCAACCTATAATGATGCTGTTGAAAATACAGAAACAAAGAAAAAAGAATACCCAATGCGAGAAGAAGTCTTCTACTCCAAACTTACCGAAGACAATAAAAGTGTAAAAGAATACACAACACACAGAGCTGAATTATTAAGCATGTATGAAAATCGTGACCCAAGAATGGCGTCAACGGTGATTCTTCCATACACTCAATTCAAAGGTTGGGTCAGCAATAAAGCTAAAGATACAGAATTTGTCATGACAAAAGAAGTCGGAATCTGCAACGAGACCAATGGATTCATACGTGTCAACGGAAACTATGAATACTATCCATTCCGGAAATTTGTAGCAGAATATGATATGGATGGAGCAATAAACAACCGTGCAGATACCCCTATTAACTTCCCACTTATTCGCCTGGCAGATGTATATCTAATGCTGGCAGAGTGCTATATCTTCTCAGAATCTGGCTTTGACAAAGACAATGCAGTGAAGTACATCAATAAAGTACGTACAAGAAAAGGAGTAAATATGCCTGAAATCAACAACGGTACCCCACAAATGGCAGCCAATACAAAAGAGGAAGTTTTTGAACGTTTGCGCCACGAACGTACAATAGAACTTGCTGCTGAAGGACATAGCTTTAGCGATATGAAAAGATGGAAACTTCTTGAAACTTTAAATGGCCCCGTATATGGAATAGCCTTATACAATGCTTATTACACACGTGTTGTGACAGAAAGAGATTACTTATGGCCATTCCCATTGTCTGAATGCGAAAAAAATCCTGATTTGGCTAAAGGACAAAACCCTGGATGGTAAAAATAATTTCTATGGAAAAAGGCGTCTAAAAATTAGACGCCTTTTTCCATAGAATTATTTCTAGAACTTTTCCTATAATTTTGAGGGGTTACTCCATACTGATTTTTAAAACACCTACTAAAATAGACAGGCGAACTAAACCCACACTTATCACCCACTTCTGAAACTGGTATATCCGGATACTTCTGTAACATAGTAGCAGCAAACTTAAGCCTGTAATTTAGAATAAAATTATTAGGAGTCATACCAGTTAAGGCCTTAAATTTTGAATACAGAACAGAACGTCCTACCCCAATCTCTTTACAAAGTTCCGGTATATCAAATTCCGTATCATCCATATGTGCCTCAATAGCCTCAGAAGTTTTCTTCAAAATCTCCTGATCAAGCAAATTAATACTAGTCAGATCAACTTCCGTTATTGGATTTTTACGTATCTGGTTGTGTATTAACAATCTATTTCGAACCAAGTTATTTGCTCTTGCAAGTAGGATTCTCGGATTAAAAGGCTTCGAGATGTAATCATCCGCTCCTCTATTAAGGCCTTCAATATTCTGTTCTACACTATTTAATGCAGTAAGAAGTATAATAGGAATATGACACAAGTCAATATTGTTCTTTATTTTCAGACACATTTCCGTTCCGGACATCTCAGGCATCATAATATCCGAAATAATTAAATCAGGCTTATATTCATATGCTTTATCTAATCCTTCCTTGCCATTACTTGCCATTATTACCTGATAAAAAGGTGAAAAAAGCTCACATAACACTTGAATAAGCTCGTCATTATCTTCCACAACTAAAACCGTATATTTTTTTGACTCTCCTTCTTCGCTTTGGAAACTTTCTTCGTTAGCAACGGCACATATTCCAACTCTACTATCCTCATCTGTCTCCTTCAAATCTGACTCCTTCTCCCGATCCGCAAAATGAACATGCTCATCATGAATATATCTTGCATCACCAAGTGGAAGTTTTACAGTAAATACACTACCCTTTCCCAACTGACTATCTAAGCAAATTTCTCCATGATGTTTCTCTACAATACTCTTCGTAAGAGCCAAGCCAATTCCAGTACCTGGAGATGTAGCAGACTCAGAAGATCCTTCAATCTGATAAAAACGATCAAAAATACGATTAAAATCACCCATTGCTATACCTTTTCCAGTATCATGTATTGAAATAGCCACATTCTCACCTTCCACGCATATTTTAATCTCAATACTACCTCTCTCCGTATATTTAAAAGCATTCGACAACAAATTAAGAAACACTTTCTCTAACTGCTTTGAGTCAAACCAGCATAATATTACTTCCTGATTGGAGAAAAACTCATATTTAAGTCCTTTACTATGTGCATAATCACTAAATACATAAAATATCTCTTTCATAAAAAGGCAGATATCTTTCTGCGACATATTCAGCGTATATTTATTTTGTGTAAACTTTCTAAAATCCAAAAGCTCAGAAATCAAGTTATTCATATATTGAGCACTTCTCTTAAGCTTCAAAACCCGGTTATACACCATTGGTTGTAGATTGGGCATCTGAAGAAGAGATTCTATGTGACTTATTATTAAGGTAAGTGGAGTACGAAACTCATGACTTACATTGGTAAAAAACACCAATTTTTCATGATTAAGTTCTTCTATATGCTGCTTTTCAAATCTCTCTTTTTCAAGTGAAAGAAATAAATCATTTTTCTCTTTTCTATAACGTATTATCATCCAAACGATGGTAATAAATATAATGATATACAAAACCCATGCATACCATGTGTTATACCACGGCAACGAAATACAGATATTAAGTACAGCCATATCCTGTGCATCACCATCTGCCATTCTAACACACAATGTATAATTTCCAGGAGAAAGATTCGTATATCTCGCAAAAGGAACTGTAGTCGAAATCCAAGTCTTATCAAACCCTTCTAATTTATATTCAAAAATCTGTTGTACATGCCTGTTTATATAATCAGAACTAGCAAACTCTATAATTATATTATTTTGCGATGAAGCTAAATCTATTCTATCTGTGAATGCCAAAGATTTTTTCAGGATTTTTCCTTCCTCCGATGGATGTATTATAGCGTTATTTACATTAATATTAGAAAAATAAATCGGTTGTTTATGTTGTAACGGAGATAAAAAATCAGACTCTTCAACACGTGTTATCCCCTTTGTATCGCCAACGTAAATTATATTTTCCTTAGAAATACAGATGCCACATCCATATATAATAGGAGCTTTTAAATAATCTTGCTTTATACTCGCAAACGTCTTTTTATCCGTATCAAACATAGTTATTCCTCTATCTCCTATAAGTATCAATTTACCATTTAAGGTCAATCGGGAAGAATAACAATAATTACTGGGAAGATTACTATTATATGATGTATAGGTATTAATTGTCTTCAAAGAGGTATCATAAACAATCATTCCACTGCCTAAAGTACAAATATAAAGTTTTTTATCTACTGAAAGAATATGCGACACCTCTCCTAAAGCATGAAGTGATATTATTTCCTGTTTATGAGGAGTATCAAGAGAAATTGCTTTTATATTATTTCCAGATGTAGTATAAAAAGTTCCGTTCTTATCTATATCAAAAATCATTGCTTCACCAAAACAATCTGGTAAATGAGTAAATCTGTTTGACCGAGTATCGAGCAAAAACACTCCCTCTCTTGAGGAAACAACAATTTTATTTTTCCACTTTTTGACATGGTGTATAATTCTTCCCGGCATAACGGGAGATTTGTAATCCGTAGAATAATTATAGAAAGTCTTCTTCTTAATGTCATATCGAGACAAGCCTCCAAGATGTGTACCTATATATAGCATATCATTATCCATATCATAGCACATACTTTTCACATTATTATGAGGAAGCCCATGACGTGAAAGAGGCGTGGCAGTAAATTGCTCCACAGTTCTCCACCCACGATCTATACAACTGACTCCTCCTCCATCCGTACTTATCCACAAATTCCCTCTTTTGTCCATTATCATTTCACCAATGTATGAATAATAAAGACTAGACAAATCCTTTGCCTGATAATCGTAATGAATTACACTATTTCTTGTTGGGTTGAAATAATTTACGCCCCCAAAATAACTTCCAGCCCAAATATTTCCTTGCCTATCTTTGAAAAGCGAAAAAATAGAAGGATGATTAAGCCCACCCGCATACTGCGGAATATTTACGGCTGCATAAGTATGGTTTTTTATATCATATTTCTGTAAACCCATAAAAGTGCCAAACCATATATTCCCATCATCGTCTTCAACAAATTCACGAATCTGCGGGTCAATTATACCGTTTATGCCATTCGGACAAAGTGGAATTTTCTCTATTCTATCATTCACTCTCCGATAAAGTCCATTCATTCTCGTTCCTATCCACAAATTATGTTTTGAATCTTCATATATTCTATAGATATCTTCTCCCGGTAAAAGGTACTGCTCCTCCCAAAGTGCGCCAAAAGGAGAAATAATTATACCATCAGTCGTACCTACATACATATTGTCTCTGTCAACTTCAATTACATTAACAGAGGTAGATTCAGGTAAAATTTTATAAATGCTTTTTTTATGAGTTTTGAGATCATACAAAAATATGTTGTTCCTCTGTGCATACAAAATATTTCCTTTATATGCAGTCATAGCCGTTACCTTCCCTCTATTATCTATCTTACAAAACAGTTCGGTTTGCACATCATAAGCATACAAAAAGAAATCAGAAATAAAATACACTTTATTGCCATCTACAAGATTTTCTGATACAATGGAAGATATACTATTACCAATCCATAATTTCCCATCTTTCCCATTATCTACCTCACCCTTGTAATATTTAATCTTACCTCCGTCATAGACATTTAAACCTTCTCTTGTACCGAACCACATTCGCCCCAAAGTATCCTGTCCTATAGCCATTACAGAAGGCTGAGATAGCCCATTGCCTACACTAAGATTCTGAAAATATTGTGCATTGGATTTTATTGTCGTCAATATTAATACAGTAGTATGTGCCTCACGCTTACCGGTTTTTGTAGTTATCAAAATCACACCGTTTGCACCTCGTGTACCATAGATAGCTGCGGCAGAAGCATCCTTCAACACATCGATAGCTTCAATATTTTCAGGAGCGACTGTACTTAAATCTCCTTCCACTCCATCTATCAGAATCAAAGGAGTTGTACTACCATTTACGGAGATAACACCACGCAGACGGATGGCAGAAGTCGCATTCGGGTCACCAGAACCTTTTGCAATACTCAAACCAGCCACCTTACCTTTAATCAAATCGGCCGCATCGCCTACCTTACCCACTGTAAAGTCTTCCGCTTTTACAGAAGCAATCGCACTGGTCACATCACCTTTACGCTGCGTACCGTAACCAATTACCACGACTTCGTCCATCACTTCCGTATCTTCCTTCAAGGTAATGACAGCACCTGCCTTCAACTGACTGACAGGAATTTCCTGCGTCTTATAACCGATGTAGCTAATTTGAAGTACTGATTTGGCTGATACATTTAAGCTAAAATTCCCATCAAAATCAGTAATCGTACCATTGGAAGTGCCTTTCTCCATAATATTTGCACCAATAATGGACTCACCTTTTGAATCAACCACCTTACCAGAGATAGCCTTTTGTTGCAAGACAGTCTCCACAACCGGTGCTCCAACAGATTCCGCATAGGTTGCCATAGGTAAACAACCTGCAGAAAGCACTACACATGCCGACACTTTTACAAATGCACGACTAAACAACATGCGATTTAACTGTGTATTCATCTTGTTTATATTTAAGGGTTAATAAATCACTCTACTTTCCATTCAATAATACCTCCCGAAGCTCCTTTCTGAAGCTGTGCCGAGATTTTCAGTCCGGTAGTCTGGACTGGCTTGAAGTTTACTACATTGTATTTGTCCTTTTCTACCCCATATTTATCACTCGTTTCTACTTCTTTCCAGCTGTTTCCAGACTTGTAATACAATGTCCAGCTTTGCGGTACACGGAAATCACCGTCGTAATGATCAAAATCCAGCCAGTAAACTTCCACTTTCGATACGGTGTAAGGTTTGTCGAATTCGTAGGCCAGAGACTCCATCGTACCATTCTTCAACCACCAGTAGAAATAGGGCTTGGAAGTATCTGAAGAACGTTTCGGCTCCCACTGGTCGTTCACGCCCCATGCGTAGGACATCACAGCTGCCGACTCGGGCGCATCTTTCTGGATTGCAGCCTGAATGGTGAATGTCTGTGCCTTTGAAGCAATAGTCGGCTCGGGAGTTGGAATTGCATATTCTTTTGATTCCGGAATCCATACTTCCATCTGGTCGGCTCCGCGGTTGTTCCATGTAGAATAAGGAATGGCCTTGAATGCAACGTCTTTCACTGTACCGTCTTTTTCAACTTCCTTTGCGGTACCTTTCAATACCATCACCCCGTTCAACAGATTGGCTTCGTAAGAAGCTTCTATCGGAGTATCATTCGGAATAAATTTATTGAATACGATGCTGTCAGGCTGATCCTTTCCTTCCAGACAGAACATAATCGGTCCACGTTCCAATGCTACCATTCCACGGTCTACTTCCACTTTATCGTTGGCTTTGATACGACGAACGTCCATCGGCATTTCCAGTTCAATTACATCACCTGCCTTCCATGTACGTACGATGGTTTCGTAGCCGTCACCTTCTGCTCCACGTGTAGCCGAGCCGTTTACCTTCAATGTATATTTCTTGGCCGCATCGGTATATGCATACAGGTCAGAAGCTACAGGAGCTGCTTTTGTCCATCCCGGGATACGGAGACGGATGGCAAACTTGCCTTCTTTTTCAGGAGTAACCTTGATGGTTACCTTTCCATTCCACGGATATTCGGTAGTCTGTTCCAGTGTTACCTTATTATCTGCGGTCTGCATTTCTGCCTTACCCTGGATATAGAGGTTCACATAAATGTCATTCTGCTGGGTGGCATACGCATAGCTTGGTACGGAAGCCATAAAGCGGGTTACATTACCCGGACAGCAGGCACAGCCAAACCAGCGTTGGCGTTCGTGTTCGCCCATTGATTCCAGCGGATTGTCATAAAAGAATTTGTCACCGCTCAGAGAAACACCTGAAATCACGCCGTTGTACAAGGCATGTTCCAGCACATCTACATACTTGGAATTACCCGTTGCTAAAAACATACGGTAGTTCCAGTATACATTGGCAATAGCTGCACAGGTCTCACAATAAGCGGTATGATTCTGCAATTCATAATTCGGGCCGAAACCTTCTCCCTGCGCTCTGGACCCCATACCTCCGGTGATATACAATTTCTTGCTCACCAGGTTATCCCACAAACGGGTCAACGCATGAAAATAAGCCGTATCGTTTGTCAGGGCTGCCACATCAGCTACACCTGAATAAAGGTATCCGGCACGTACCGCATGACCTACAATTTCATCCTGCTGGAGAATAGGTTTGTGGTCCTGGCTGTATTCGCTCAATTTGTGTCCGTCTGTTCCACGTCCGGTTTCTTCCACAAAATAACGGGCCATGTCAAGGTATTTCTTGTCACCCGTTACCTTATATAATTTACACAATGCCATTTCCACAATAGGATGGCCTGACGGCACATGTTTCTGTCCTTCACCCGGTCCGAATACCTTGCAAACCAGGTCAGCATTCTTGATGGCTACATCAAGGAATGTACGCTTGCCCGTAGCCCGATAATGTGCTACGGCAGCCTCATACATGTGACCACTGTTATACAACTCATGACTGTTCAGTTTTTCCCATTTAGAATGTCCCCACCAACCGGACAAACGTTCACATTTATTCGTGACACAAGTAGTCAGGTATCCGTCCGGTTCCTGAGCTGCTGCAATGATATTGATTACGCTATCCAGATAATGATCAAGCTGAGGGTCATACTTCACCGCCAATGAATAAGACGCTCCTTCTATTACCTTATACGGGTCAGTATCATCAAAAGAAAAATCACCACGATGTTCCCCTTTTTTTAAACCACCTGCAATAGCGAAATTATCGAAACGACCGTTCTTCTCACATTCTTTGAAAGCGGAAGGGATAGAAACCGTACGGTTTGTTTCAATACGGGGCAACCAAAAACCATCATTAATATGTACTTGGGTAAACGGAACTTCCTGAATAGGAGCATCCGGTTGCTGATAGGCCGGTTTTGTGCAGGAAGTGATTCCCAGCACAGCGACACCACTCATCAATATCAAAAGCTTGTTCTTCATATTATATAAATTGGGTTCTTTATTCGTTTGTTGCAAATGTAGAAGTTTAAAGATTGGAGTGATAAAAATATCATCCATTCCACTACCAAAATAGTCGGTATCCTACGTATACCTAAAACAGAATAACATTCTATAATTCAACAAGTTATACAATTGCATTAGATTTTTTTGATATGTTTCAGGACTATTTTAGCATCTATCATGCAGACACTCATTCTTCCTGCCGCCATTATTATACTGACAGCTGAACAGCATCAGCACCTTGTAAGAATGGTATCATAGTAATAATTCTTCCACACATCCTTAGATAAAGAAGGAAATATGGAAACAAATTCTCTGTTTCACACTGTGAAATACAAAAACCACAGTGTGGGATATATATTTCACACTGTGGGATACAAATCCCGCACTGTGAAACAGAGAATATATCAGGGCATTTCACGGAATAGGCTGAAGACTTCTAAAAAATATACCGGAGAGTTCAAGACAATGCTCCGGAATCTTTAATTAGACTTTTACATTATTTTTATATACTATTTTATATGCTTTATTCGTATGTTTTAGTCATCTTTGTAAAGATTTAAAAAGAAAACAACACGTATGAAATCCTTTTACTGTCTAATCATTAGCCTATCAATCCACCTATGTGGCTATGCTATATTACCTACCCAGTTCCATTTTCGCCATTATAATATTGAAAACGGAGTTTCATCCAATAATATTTCAACTTTATTCCAAGACCAAAAGGGGTATATATGGATAGGTACAGAAAATGGATTAAACCGTTTTGACGGTAACCAATTTACCCTTTATCAAAAAAACAATCCACTCTATTCCAATTTCCACGCCAATTCAATCAATACCATTTGCGAAACTACCGACAAAGAGCTATGGTTAGGAACGGACAACGGCGTATTCATCTACAATCAAGTTAAAGATACATTTACCCCATTTGTCAAACAAACAAATGACAAAACCTCTATCACTTCATGGATTACACATATTATTCAAGATAAAGCAGGAAATATATGGATTGCCACACACAAACAAGGTATCTTTCTATTTAACACACAAACCGACAAACTCACCCAGTTTGAAATACCACAAAACGACAATATTGTAACCCGTATACTTAATGACGAACAAAACAATATATGGCTATCAGGGCCTTACCAACTATGCAAGCTAAATAAGGTAAACAATACATTCGAGACTTATGCCATCGAAGAGAAGACAGAAAGCATCTACTCCATGGCACTATGGGAAGACAGTTCCAACCATATCTGGATAGGGACTTGGGATAAAGGACTCTGGAAGCTAGATCCGCGTACCAAGCAAGTAGAAAAATACCTGACAGGAGAAAAAGGGAAAGGCATCTTGCATATCCATTCTATCCTTGAGTATTCTCCGGAACTTCTACTTATAGGTTCAGACGACGGACTTACGATATTTAATCCTGTCACCCATGAAAGTTTTCTCTATGATAATTACGGAGATAGCGAAAAATCATTGTCCGATAAATTTATCTATCCTATCCTAAAAGACAGGGAAGGAGGAGTATGGATTGGAACCTATTACAATGGGATAAGCTATCTTCCCCCCTACTGCGGACAATTCAACGGCTACTCCGAATCCAGCGACATTCCTTACTTCAACAGTCGAATTATCAGCCGTTTCTGTGAAGGAGAAAATGGAAATATCTGGATTGCATCCGATGATTCAGGACTCAGTTGCTTCAATCCTTCCACAATGCAATTTTTAGATTTTAATGGAAGAGAAAAGTTGAATAAACATAACTTACATGCACTCTGCATGATAGATAAGGATTTATGGATAGGCACATACGGAGACGGAATACAAATCCTAAATACACAAACCGGAGTAATAAAGAACTATAGCATCTCCAACGGACTGGATGAGAATAGCATCTATTCTATTTTTAAAGATAGCCAAGGACAAATCTGGACAGGTTCAATGAATGGAATTTGTCAGTACGATGCCCAAAAACAGCGTTTTACCCCAATTAAATACCTGGAAGCACTCGTCATTGAAATTGCAGAGGATGCTAAAGGCAATCTTTGGATTGCAACTCAAGGGAAAGGATTATTCCGATACTCTCCACAAAAGAATAAGAAATGGAAAAAATATGGTCTGGAAAAAGGTTTCAATAGCCTAACTGTCAACCATCTATGCATTAATAAAGACAATGAAATCTGGGCTGCAACCAGCGAAGGACTGTACTTATATAATCCCCTTAAAGATATATTTACTTACCAGCCACTTAGACTTCCCAACGAGTGTATCAATGCCATCTTGGAAGGAGAAGACTGCCTGTGGCTTACCACTGCCAAAGGACTGGTGAAATATACTCCAGCCACACAAGAGACTCAGATTTTCACTAAAAGCGACGGGCTGCAAAGTGAAGCATTCATCATGGCCTCTGCGTTAAAAACACGCAACGGTGAATTCTATATCGGAAGCATCAACGGTTTTAATACTTTCTATCCTCACCAATTGAAGCTTAATACACAAAAGCCTAATGTAGTACTGACCAGCCTGGAAATCTTCAACCAGAAAATTGACACACAAAAAGACGGTACATTACCGGAAGCCATCGACCATCTGAAAGAAATTCATCTTTCTTATAAAGATAATGTCATTACCCTGAATTATGCCGCATTAAGTTATTGCACTCCACAGAAAAATCAGTATGCCTACATGCTGGAAGGATTTGACAAAGGCTGGAACTATGTAGGTTCACAGCACAGCACCACCTATACCAACCTTCCGGCAGGTACGTACACCTTTAGAGTGAAAGCCTCCAACAATGACAATATATGGAACGAAGAAGGGACTTCCATCCGTATCATTGTACACCCGCCTTTCTATCTGTCTCTGCCTTTCAAGATTGGCTATGTGTTGCTGCTCTTGCTTGCCCTAGGTCTTTTGCTACGCTACGTCATACGGCGCAGTGAAAAGAAGCATGCCAAAGCCATTGACGAACTGAACAGTAAAAAGGAAATAGAAATCCACGAAGCTAAAATTAATTTCTTTACCATGATTGCGCATGAGATACGTACACCGGTATCACTCATCATCGGACCGCTGGAGAAAATCATGCAATCAACTCATATTCCTACCAACGAACGTCAGGAACTGGAGATTATCGACCGTAACAGCCAACGGTTGCTGTACCTGGTAAATCAGTTACTGGATTTCCGGAAAGTGGAACAAAAAGAAATACGGATGAAGTTCAGCTCACAATCCATCAAAGAACTGATGCAGGCTGTATGTGAACGTTTTTCGCCAACGCTTCAACAAAATGGAGTGAGTTTCTCCGTCACTTATCCTGATGAGCATTTCCATGCGGATGTAGATAAGGAAGCACTTACCAAAGTGTTAAGCAATCTGCTGACCAATGCCAACAAATATACGCAAAGCAGGATTGAAGTCCGGTTTCAGGAACATCCCGAAAAACAAACCTTCTCCATCGAAGTGCAAGACAATGGAAAAGGAATGAACGAAGAGGAACTGACAAAGATTTTCAAACCTTTCTATCAGGCTTCAGAAAACAAACCGGGAACCGGTATCGGGCTCAGTATCGTAAAGGGGATAGTAGAAGCACATCATGGACAGGTCAATGTAACTTCCCAGCCCGGACATGGTTCTTCATTTATGATTACTCTTCCTCAAAAACAGGAAAACCTATCAGCTGAAGAGGAAGAAAATCAGGCAGGTAATCCGCTTCCGGAAGATATTATCCCAGAGCAGAATGCTACAGCTTCCATGTCGCAGAAGGTGCTCCCCATCATGCTGATTGTGGATGACAATGAAGACATGCTGAACTTCCTCTCTTCTCACTTTCAGACCAGCTATACCATTGTGACGGCTGTAGATGGGGTGGATGCGCTCAACAAGCTGAAGGAGCAGGAAGTGGCCCTGATTATCAGCGACTGGATGATGCCGAACATGAATGGAATTGATTTGTGTAAAGCGGTACGAAACAACCAGCTGACCAGTCACATTCCATTTATCCTGCTTACGGCAAAGACCGATACGGAAGCCAAGATTACGAGTATGAATTGTGGTGCAGATGCCTATATCGAGAAACCGTTCTCATTGCAATATCTGGAGGCATGCATCAAGAACCTGTTAGAACTGCGTTTGCAGTTACGACAAAAGTTCTCACAAATGCCGACGGTTTCCATCAACTCGATTGCAGCTAATCAGAGTGATAAAGTGTTCCTGGAGAAAATGAACCACCTGATTGAAGAGAACCTGAACAACGAAGAACTGTCAGTCGACTTCTTGGCTGAGAAATTATGTATCAGCCGTTCCGGATTATTTGTGAAAATCAAAGGACTGGCCAATACGACACCGAATGAAATGATTCAGATTATCCGCCTGAAGAAGGCAGCTTCCCTCTTGCTAGAAAACCAGTACCGCATCAATGAGGTAAGCTACATGGTGGGATTCAATAATCCGTCTTATTTCAGCAAGTGTTTCCAGAAACAATTCGGAATGAAACCGGGAGAGTATATAGCCAGTCATGCACATAAAGCAGAATGAAAATTTTGTGTATCTTTGCGTCACAAAGATTTGATTAAACCATGAAGTGTATAGAAATCACCCCACCGGCTGACATACAGACTTGTATTCAGTTGCCTTCTTCTAAAAGTATCTGCAACAGGGCACTTATCATCAATGCACTGGCGGGTAGTACATGCCGTCCGGAGAACCTGTCGGACTGCGATGATACGCGCGTAATGATAGAAGCATTGACACACATGCCGGAAACGATTGACATCATGGCTGCCGGTACGGCCATGCGTTTTCTGACGGCTTATTTGTCCGTAACTCCCGGTACACATGTATTGACTGGAACCGAACGGATGAGACAACGCCCTATCAAGATTTTAGTGGATGCCTTGAGAAGTCTGGGGGCGCAGATTGAATACACGGAAAATGAAGGTTATCCCCCGTTAAAGATTACGGGAAAGGCTTTGGAAGAACATTCACTCTGTCTTCCGGGAAATGTCAGTTCGCAATATATCTCGGCCTTGCTGATGATAGGACCGATGCTGGCACACGGCTTGAACCTGGAACTGGAAGGAGAAATTATTTCACGCCCTTATATCAACCTGACGCTGAAAGTGATGAAAGATTTTGGCGCAAAAGCTGAATGGACATCCGACCACACCTTGCAGGTAGCTCCACAGCCTTATCATCCTGTTCCTTACTACGTGGAAAGTGACTG
>UMEH01027978.1_pt1 | contig 20934 bp, 16 predicted proteins | sample 1964681 | NCBI WGS metagenome assembly UMEH01 (sample SAMEA4836013, study PRJEB28245) | human gut metagenome | biome: gut microbiome; material: fecal sample | place: Denmark | collected 2008
CCGTGTCTGCTTTTTATTTTTCTGTACTTTACTCTTCTGACCTGATTGCCCAGCGCATTTTCGTGCATTTCGCACGACTGTTGCGGAAGCATTCTTCTTTGGACGGTCGGATGACGTCTTTTGCGATCTCACTGTACAGGCCCTCCTTTTTCCATTGTTTGAATGATTTCTTTACCAGACGGTCTTCCCCCGAATGGAAGGTAAGGATTGCCACTTTTCCTCCCGGTTTTAGCACACCCGGCAGCTTATCCAGGAAATCATACAATACTTCAAATTCATGATTCACATCAATACGAAGTGCCTGGAATACCCGCTGGCTCGACTTACGTATTGCTTCTTTTCTTCCTTTTTCCGGAATAAATGCAAGTGCCTCTCCGATCACCTGGTGCAATCCCGTTGTTGTTTCAATCTTTCCGCCTTTTCGGATCTTTTCCGTAACTGCTTCTGCAATCTCTTCTGCATAAGGTTCATCTGCATTTTCAACCAGCATCCCTGCAAGTTCTTCTCTTGAAATGTCATGCAGCCGTTCTGCCGCACTGATTCCTTTCTCCGGATTCATCCGCAGATCCAGAGGACCTTCTGCTTTAAACGTGAATCCCCGGTCCGGGTTATCGATCTGCATGGATGACACACCAAGATCTGCCAGTACAAAATCAAATTTTCCGGCTTCTTTTGCTACTTTGTCAATATTAGCAAAGTTCTCAAGCTTTACTGTCAGAATGTCTGATCCAAATCCTTTTTCCTCCAGACGTTTCTTTGTCTTTGCTGATTCGATCGGATCTACATCCAGTCCGTAAATATGGCCCTCTCCCTGCAGTTTTTCCAGCATCTTTGAGGTATGCCCTCCATATCCAAGCGTTGCATCCAGTCCCTGCTGTCCCGGCTGGATATCAAAAAAGTCTAAAATCTCCTGTACACAGATGGAAATGTGCATTCCTGCCGGTGTTCCGCCTTTTTGGATCACCTTTGAAATAGTATCTGCATACTTTTCCGGATTCAGTTCTTTATATTTTTCTTTATAATTTCTCGGATGTGTTCCGGAATATCGGACTCTCCGTTTATGTTTCTTCTCTTGATTTTCCTGATTCTCCATAATCTCTCTCCCATTTTATCAGTTGTTCCGGTACATCTACATCCCGGAGTTCTGCTTCTTCTGTCTCACAGAGCACCACATCTTCTTTATGTGCACAGATGATCTGTTTTCCGCCTTTATCACCGGAAAGTCTGCACAACTCCCGGAAAAAGCACGAATCCCATAATACGGGATTCCCGGTTCTTCCTTTCCATCCGGCACATACAATCCTTCCCGGATGCATCTTCCCCATCTCAAGCATACGGGCAAATGTCCCGGCTGTCAATCCCGGCTGGTCACATACGATGAACATAGCCCCCTTTAACCCCGGATTCTCATCTAATGCTCTCTTTAATCCTAACTTCAGCGAATGTGCGATTCCAAGATCCGGCTCCGTATTCTGTACCACCAGCATCCCCTGTGTTTTTGCCGCATTCTCTATCTCTTCAAATCTTGTTACCACTACCTGTGTACACAATGGAAATGCACGCATTTTACGAAGGGTATGTTCGAACATCTGCCCTCCATCCAGTTTCTCCAGCAGCTTATTGTTCCCGTACCGGCTTGACTTTCCGGCTGCCAGGAGAATCATCGCATAATCTTTATCTGACAGACGTGCTTCTACTGTCTTTACCACGGAACTGCCAATCTCATTTGCCTTATCCGAGATCAGATAACACAATTTCTTGTCCTTTCTCGGATCCACATCTCCAATCTTCAGACCCTTTTTTACCTGCACGCCTTCCTGTAACATCCCCCGGATCACACCGTCCAACTGAGAATAGACCGGTTTTCCTCCGGTCAGAGCCAGAAGTTGTCCTTTTCGGACGACATCCCCGATCTGTGCTTTCGGCTCCATCCGTCCGGCTGCTGACGCCCTGATCAGACGTTCCAGCGCATAGCCGCCCACATATCCCGGAATGCCGGTATTGGGAATCGGCTGTCCGTCATAGATGATATCCGCAAGTGTTAATCCACGCATTGTCTCTATGACAGCATGGACATCTTTTCCCGCTATAAACCCCGGTCCGAGACCGATCACATATGGTGCATCTGCCCGGCTGGTTCCTGTATTCCTTTTTGCAAGAATTGCATCCACTAGTACATCCGGTCTGAATTCTCTCCGGATCTCTGCCTCCGGATCTACGATTACGGCAATCTTATCCGCTGCCAGTACCCTCCTAGCTTCCTGATAATTTTCCACAAGAATTCCTTCTATTCCTTCTACTTCTATCCTGCCTTCATAGACTGCCCGTGACATCGCAACTTCACGTCTGACGGTAAGCGGCACTGCAATCTCCGTCATGATCACCCGGAATCCTGCCCTGTGAAGTGCCACTCCTACACCCGTAGCCAGATCTCCGGCTCCTCTGATTAATACTTTTTTTCTGTTTTTATACATTTCTGACATAGTTACCATCTTTCTTTCAACGGAATCAGGTCCGATACCACATGCACTCTGTGAATCTGCCCCGGGCATTCCATACTATCTGCATGCCTGTCTGACAACTGCTTTACGATCTCTTCCGCAAGTTCCACTGCCATTTTTTTCTGCTCCTTAGTATCTGCCTGATTCAGTATCACCTGATATTCCATATCATCCGTCACGTATTTTCGTCCCGCGCTCTGACTTACCGCAAGTGTGACAATATCTTCCGGACACAGAATATCTTCTTCTGTCTTTCCGAGAATCTTCCCGGTCTCTTTCACCCGGAAACAACCTTCTTTCAGCTTCTTTCCAACCGCACTCATCCCATATACATTCAAAACAATATCTGTCTGCTCACAGATCACCGGCTCATGTTCCGCAGGGGTTTTAACCGGCAGACGCTTCGCTCCGTCTGCCTCTAGAAGCAGTACACCTGGTTCACGGCTGATCTCTTTTAGATATTCTTCATGAAAAGATGCAAGCTTCCCATCCGTTGTCTCTCTTCCCATCCATACAACACCACATTTTATCATAATCTGACGGAACATTTCCACCGAAGGTTTTCCCAGAAAATATCCGGCATCACATTTTTGTATATGAGTTGTTGTAGAAACCGCACATGGAATTTCGGCATTCCGGCATTCATCCATAAGCCTGCGGATCACTGTCGTCTTTCCGCCTCCGCCGACAACGGATACCGTCTTATGAAAATTTTCTTTAAAAATTCCAATAGCCTGGCATAAACTGCCAGGCTCTTTCCATTCACCATTTATATAACTTATTATCATATAAGGATTATTTCTCCTCTTTTTTCTTTGCTTTTGGAAGGGTTAAATTTAACACAATTGCTACAATCGTTGCAAGAACAACCGGAGATTTTCCGAAAATTGTTGTCACCCATTCCGGGAACTGTGCCAGTGAAGCATTTGCCTGTGTCACACCCATTCCTACTGCTACTGCAAGTCCTACAACTGTTGTATTACGGAAATCCATTGGCTCTGTCGTGATCAGTTTGATTCCCGTCATTGTAATCGAAGCAAATACAGAGATTGTCGCACCGCCGAGTACACAATACGGAATTGTCGTAAGCAGAGAAGAAAACTTCGGAATCAATCCTGCTGCCAGTAATATCACTGCTGCCAGCCCCATTACCACACGGCTGACGACCTTTGTTGTTGATACGATACCTACATTCTGGCTGTATGTCGCAGTCGGAAGTCCTCCAAAGAATGCACAAAAAATGTTACTGATTCCATAGCCTACAATTCCACCTGTCAGTTCTTCATCTGTCGGCATACGGTCCATAGATCCTGTTGTTGTTGCCGAAAAATCACCAATTGCCTGTACTGCATTGATTGCAAACAGAATTCCGATCGCAACACATGCAGATGGTTCAAACTTGATTCCAAAATGCATTGGCTTCGGAAGCTGGAAGAACGCTGCCGATGACACAGATGAAAAATCTACCATTCCAAAGAACAACGCTACGATATATCCTGCAATAATTCCGATCAGGATGGATGCCAGTTTCCATACCCCTTTTCCGTAATGATTCAATGCTGTTACAATGATCAATGTAATAATCGCAACCACCCAATTCTGCCATGATCCATAAGTCTTGCTGCTCGCACCTCCGGCCATATAATTAATTGCTGTCGGATACAGAGAAAGACCGATAGAAAATACGACCGTTCCTGTAATCAGCGGCGGGAAGAATTTGCGGATTCTCTTAATATTCAATCCCACCAGAAGTGCAACCACACCTCCGATAATCTGTGCACCCAGAATTGTTGCAATGTCAAAATCAGACGCAATTGCCTGCATACTTGGAACATACGCAAAGCTGATTCCCATCATAACCGGAAGTGCCGAACCGATCCGGAAATTCTTTGTTTTTATAAATGGAAACAATTGCAGTAATGTCGTCAGTGCCGACATCACCAGTGCTGCCTGTATTAAGATCACGGAATCTTCCTGTGAAATTCCGGCCACTCCCGCAACAATGATCGATGGTGTTACACATCCGACGATCATCGCAAGTACATGCTGGATTGCAAGTGGCAAAGCCTGTCCGATAGATGGTTTTCCATAAAAATCAAATAATGCTTTGTCCATCTGTTTTGCTTCTTTTGTACTCATATATATCCTCCTGTAAATTTCTTTCGAACGCATGGCGATTCATATTATTTTCAACTTAAATATTATATATTTTTTCTTCTTTTTTGTGTAGTCCTGCAGTTATTGAATGTTTTAATAAAATCTTATAAGCTACAGTTATTATAGCTATTACATTCCGTTATGTATACATTAAATTTTATCATGGTAAAGTGCTGAATTTCATGGTACAATGACAGATAGAGACTAAAGACAAACGGAGGAATGAACAATGGGAATTTTGTCTAATATTGAACCAAAAGAAGTATTCCATTACTTCGAAGAATTAAGTATGGTACCTAGAAGTACCTTCCACACAAAAAAAATCAGTGATTTTTGTGTGGAATTTGCAAAAGCTCACAATCTGGAATATATCCAGGATGAAGTGAACAACGTAATCATCAAAAAACCCGGTACTGCCGGATACGAGAACAGTGACCCGGTTATCATCCAGGGACATCTGGACATGGTCGCTACAAAGACACCCGACAGTGATCATGATTTTGAAAATGATTCTTTAGACCTTTTTGTAGATGGTGATCTGATTGGGGCAAAGAACACCACTCTCGGTGGCGATGATGGCATCGCCGTTGCTTACGCTATGGCAATCCTTGCCAGCACAGACATTCCACACCCACCGATTGAAGCTGTATTCACAATTGATGAAGAGATTGGTATGGGCGGTGCACATCACCTGGATACATCTGTATTAAAAGGAAAGATCTGTCTGAACATTGATTCTGAAATTGAAGGTGTTATGACTGTCGGATGTGCCGGCGGCTACATTTACGATACCTTCATCCCGATCGAATGGAGTGAAGAAAACGGAACAAAGATGACGATCTCCATTTCCGGTCTGCAGGGTGGACATTCTGGCGCAGAAATCCAGAACCAGCTTGGAAATGCACACAAGATCATGGGACGCGTCCTGTATGCTCTTGCAAAAGATTACGACTTCAACATTGTAAGCATAAACGGCGGAAATGCAGCAAACGTAATTGCACAATATAATACGACTGAGATTATTGCTGACCCTGCACAGGCTCAGGCTATCGCAGATGCTGTTACCGGACTGGAACAGACGATCTCCTCTGAGTTTGCCGGACAGGAACCAACTTTATCTCTGAACGCTGTTTCCGAAGGCGAGACTGCCTTAAAAGCATTTGACGCAGATACTACCGCACATGTAATCGGATTCCTGTATGGAGCAATCGATGGTGTACAATGCTATGACCGTGCGTTCCCTACAGCTGTAGAATCTTCTCTGAATACAGGTATCGTTGAAACCACAGAAGATACGGTAAAGATCAAATTCCAGGTTCGCAGCTCCGTTGCTACCAAGTTAGATGATATGCGAAACAAACTGGATCTTGCAACAGATCTTGCAGGTGCTTCCCGCGAAATCTCCGGTGAATATCCGGCATGGAGCTACAATGCAGATTCCGTGATCCGTCCGAAAGCAATTGAACTTTATAAAGAAATGTTCGGCAAAGAGCCTACCGTTGAGACAACTCACGGAGGACTGGAATGTGGAATCTTATTCGGAAAGAAGAATGATCTTGATATCATTTCTTTCGGACCGGAACTGACAGGTGTACATACTTATAATGAACGCGTACATATCGAATCTACAAAGCGTATGTGGGATTATCTGAAAGAACTTTTAAAGATCTGTAAATAATCCATATCTATCCAGCGTTTTTTATGAATGCAACGTAATATTAAAAGACAGCTTTTCAAACTTTCAAATCTGAAAAAGCTGTCTTTTCTCATTTTTATTTTATTCTTATTTCACAAGAAATACATCTGCATTTGTCACCCCGAGCGCCGCTGCCTCTGCGTGATTATTTACATAGATGTCAATGTGGTTTCCCTGAATTGCACCGCCGCAATCCTCAGCTGTAAATATATGACCTCCGATGATCACTTTCGTTCCGTAAGGAATAACTCTTGGATCAACCGCAATCGTCTGACCTTCTACCACCGGCGTTCCTGTTGCTGTAATTCCGTCTGCTTTATTACAGCAGATTTCACATGCACAGTAATATGTAATCTGGAAATTACCAAGATTCTGTCCATACATTTCGTTCGTCGCATTGACATTACTGATTCCGCCTCCGGCAAGTGTATAATTATCATTGATAATACGTGTTGCCCATACTGCATTTTTAGTATTTACTTTGCTTTCAATAATCCCAAGTTTCGTGCTGGCTGCTTCAATAGTCTTTCCATCACCTGCATACATCACTACGTGGTATATATGGCCTTCTTTTGCATAAAAGATCAGGTCACCCGGCTGTGCATCCTCTACAGGAATCTTCGTCCCACACTGGCTCTGGTCCTCTGCCACTCTTGGAAGATCATATCCATATTGTTTGTATATCTGCTGTACAAATCCGGAGCAGTCTGCCCCGTCTGTCAGACTTGTACCTCCCCATACATATGGATTACCGATAAACTGGGAAGCAAATTGCAGGATGGACTCTCTGATTTCACCACTTGGCGTTCCTTCTTTCACAGAAGCCAATGTATAATATAAAGCAGCATTTTCTTCTGGTTTTACTGTTTCTTCCGCCGTTTTATATTGTTCTTCCCCTGTTGTCGTGATCTGCTGTTTTGTCTCATCGCTGTTATCGAGATATTTCTTTTCAACAAACCCTCTGACATCACCGGACTCTATATATACCCAGTCGGCATCTTTATCGGCAAGGATATAACAGAGCTGTCCCTGTTTCAGTGTTCCGACAGTTCTCGCATCTGGATTATTCTCTTCTTTTATATTCAGTATTCCTGTCCCGATCTGATCATTAACCAGCGCATAATCCTTCTCTGCTACCGTCGGGTTCACCGTCGCACGCAGATATGTGTATGCCTGATTTTCTTTTGCATCGACAGTCGCTTCCGCTGTCTTTGCAGTTCCCTCAATACCGGTATATTCCATTCCGGCTTTCTCTGCCTTCTTCTGAGCTTTGGTCTGATAAACATCCAGGATTTCCTGTGCCGCATCCCCTGTATATACTTCTGATGCTTTTACAAACCCTCTGACATTTCCAGATTCAACGTAAAGCCAGCCATTCTCTTCTTCTTTCAGGATATATAACAGACCATCCTGTGATAAAGTTCCTACTGTACGGACTTTTTCTTCCAGCTGCTGATTTGCAAGTGCTGCGTCCAGACCTTTCTGTTTCAGGTTCTTTCTTTCTTCCATCGTCTTCTGAAGATTTCTGACCGCTTTACTCTTTGCTTTCTTGAATATTTTATTTTTAATTGTTTTTGTCTGTTTCTTTGTTATTTTCTTTTTTTTCTTCTGTAGCTTTTTTGTATCTGCTTTTGCATTTTCCAGATCCGTCTTTACATCCTGTGTATTACTGCCATCAATATTCTCCGGAATTGCCTCGCGGATATTGATCTTCGATTTTGCAAATGCATATTTTCTGGCAACTGTCCAGAACCGGAAATCTCCCACGATCTGTGGTAATTTTATAATCTGCTGCTTTGCAACAAGTGCTTGATTGCTTTTTGCACTTGTAACTGTATCTGCCGGCTGTTCCGGCTCCGCTGGTGCCTCCGGTTCTGCCGGCTGTTCCGCCTCTGCGGGTGTCGCCGGTTCCGCCGGTTCTGCGGGTGTCGCTGGTGTCTCCGGTTCCGCCGGCTGTTCCGGCTCTGCTGGTGCCTCTGGTTCCGCCGGTTCTGCGGGTGTCGCCGGTGTTGCCGGTTCCGCCGGCTGTTCCGGCTCTGCTGGTGCCTCCGGTATCGCCGGAATCTGATCTACACGTTCTCCTGTAACCGGATTCGTCTTTTGCCCGGTTGTTGTATCTATCAGATATCCTGTACTTTCATCCAGCTTTACCTCACCTCTTTGGATCATCTCTTTCACTGCATCTGATACATCTGTAAGTGTATCCTTGCCATCTACTGATTTTGCCTGCAGCTTCTCTGCCTGTGCGGCCGGTGTCTGAGAGGCTGTGCTCTGCGTCCCGGCTGTCTCTGCCCCTCCATCTGCCAGTGCTGCAGCCGGAGTACTGATGATAAGTCCTATTGCAAGCACTCCTGCAAGTGCTTTTGTTCCCAATCTCTTTGCTACTTTATTATTTCTCAGTCTCAAAATCTAGCTCCTTCCCGGATTTCTATATTATACCAGGTCTTCCTTTTTTCTTCTTGTATAGATTAATATACATTATTTTTAATTATACGCTTCCTGCTTTTAAATTTCCACCCTGTTATTGCTTTGTTTTTATCATTTTCATAAAAACTCATAAAAATACGCTGTCTTATTACTAAAATTTTTGGTATCTGCACAGCAAAAATGCGTCTGAATAAGTTTAAAAACCATACTCCGACGCATCCTTGATTTTCTTATTTTCTTTCGTTATTCTCGAATATTACATATCCAGAGGATATTTTGCAGTCAGCTCTGCAACCATTCCTTTGACTTTTTCAATATTGTCTTCACTTTGAAGTACCAGTGCGATGCACTCTGCGATCACATCCATATCTTCTTCTTTTAATCCTCTTGTTGTAACTGCAGGTGTTCCAAGTCTGACACCACTTGTCACGAACGGAGATCTTGGATCGTTCGGTACCGTATTCTTGTTACATGTGATGTGTGCGGCATCCAGACGTTTTTCCAGTTCTTTACCGGTTACCTCTTCGCCTCTTAAGTCAATCAACATCAGGTGATTATCTGTTCCGCCGGATATGATCTTTACACCACGACCTATCAGACCTTTGCTGAGTGCCTGTGCATTTTTGATGATCTGCTTCTGATATTCTGCGAATTCAGACTCCAGTGCCTCTTTAAAGCACACAGCCTTTCCCGCGATCACATGTTCCAGTGGACCTCCCTGAATTCCCGGGAATACAGCTTTATTAAAGTTGAACTTATCTGCTGCTTCCTGATTGCAAAGAATCAGACCTCCTCTTGGTCCGCGCAGTGTCTTATGTGTAGTAGTTGTAGTTACATCTGCATACGGGATCGGACTTGGATGAAGTCCTGCTGCAACAAGTCCCGCGATATGTGCCATATCAACCATAAGGTATGCTCCTACTTCATCTGCAATCTCACGGAACTTTTTGAAATCAATGATTCTTGCATAAGCACTGGCTCCCGCAATGATCATCTTTGGTTTTTCTTTCACTGCGATCTCACGGACTTTATCATAATCGATCACGCCTTCGTCGTTCACTCCATATGATACGACGTTGAAATATTTACCGGAAATATTAACCGGAGAACCATGTGTCAGATGTCCGCCGTGATCCAGATTCATACCCATAACTTTGTCTCCGGGCTCCAGCATCGCAAAGAATACTGCCAGGTTTGCCTGTGCGCCGGAATGCGGCTGTACATTGGCATAATCACAGCCGAATAACTTCTTTGCTCTTTCTCTTGCAAGATCTTCCACTACATCCACACACTGACATCCACCATAATAACGTTTGCCCGGATAGCCTTCTGCGTATTTATTTGTAAGCGGACTTCCCATTGCTGCCATGACCGCTTTACTTACCCAGTTCTCCGATGCGATCAGTTCCAGATGCGAATTCTGTCTCTCCATCTCGGCCTGAATGGCATCTGCAATTTCACTGTCTGCTTTTTTAATTTCATCAAATGCGTACATACTTGAGTCCTCCTGGTTTGTTAAAAATTTGATTTGTTTAATATGATAGCACTTTACCACGGTGAATGCCAGCATTTTTTTGTATATTTTTCAATACCTGTCAGATTTACAGAACCTGCCGTCACCGGTTGTCCATAGATACTTCTAGACACAAAGAGGAAACCCCTGATGAAATTAATCATCAAAGGTTTCCTTTAATTTATCCATAAATCCTTTTTTCTTTTTACCTTTATGCTCTTCCGTCTTGTCACTCTTTTCTTTTCCAAGAGAATTACCTGTCAGTTCATCGAATTTACGAAGTGCTTCTTTTGCTTCGGCACTTAAGTGTTCCGGTGTCTGGATAACAAGCGTTACATAATGATCGCCGCGAACCTGTGCATTTCTAAGAGATGGAACTCCCTTTCCTTTCAGACGTACTTTTGTATCGGTCTTGGTTCCCGGTTTTACAGTATAGATTACTTCTCCGTCTACCGTCTTGATACGGATATCCGCACCAAGCGCCGCCTGTGCAAATGTAATCGGTACCGTTGAGAAGATATGCATATCCTGACGCTGGAAGATCGGATGTCTTGATACCACGACCTCTACCAGAAGATCTCCTCTTGGTCCGCCGTTTACACCTGGCTCACCTTTTTCACGGATACGCACACTCTGACCATTATCAATACCTGCCGGAATGGATACGGATATCTTCTTCTTGCTGGCTACATAACCTGTACCGCCGCAATCCGGACATTTTTCCTTAATAATCTTACCAGTTCCCTGGCAATCTGGACAGGTCTGTACATTCTGTACAGTTCCAAAGAAAGACTGCTGTGTATATACAACCTGACCTTTACCGCCGCATTTCGGACAAGTCTCCGGAGATGTTCCCGGTTTGGCACCTGTTCCGTTACATTTCGGACATGGGTCTTTTAATACAACATCCAATTCTTTCTCGCATCCGAATACAGCCTCTTCAAATGTGATCCTAACACTCTTCCGGATATTCATACCTTTCATTGGTCCCTGGTTCGCACGTCCGCCTCTGCGTCCGCCGCCGAACAGATCTCCGAAGATATCTCCGAAAATATCTCCAAAATCAGCACCGTTAAAATCGAATCCGCCATATCCGCCGCCTGCTCCTGCACTTCCGTCAAAAGCAGCATGTCCAAACTGATCATACTGACGACGTTTTTCCGGATCGCTCAAGACTGCATATGCCTCAGAAGCTTCTTTGAACTTCTTTTCAGCTTCAGCATCACCCGGATTCATATCCGGGTGATACTTCTTGGCAACCTGTCTGTATGCTTTTTTCAAAGTTGCTTCGTCAGCATCTTTACTGACCCCAAGCACCTCATAGTAATCTCTTTTTGACTCTGCCATTTCCTATTCCTCACTTAATGTTCTTAGACTTCTTTGTAATCTCCGTCTACGACATCGTCGCCCTGGAATCCTTCTGGTGCCGGACCTGCTCCTGCTGAAGCATCTGCCTGAGGACCTGCTCCCTGAGCTCCCTGAGCTCCTGCTGCTGCACCAGCCTGCTCATACATCTTTGTGAAAAGCTTCTGAGCACTTTCTGTCAGTTTTTCTTTACCTGCTTTGATCTCAGCAACCTGCTCGTCTGTAAGAGTATCTGTATTTGCTTTTTCCAGTAACTCTTTCAGAGCTTTGCAGTCAGCTTCTACTGCTGCTTTATCTGCACCGTCAAGCTTATCGCCAACTTCCTGCAGAGCTTTCTCTGTCTGGAATACCATAGCGTCAGCTTCATTCTTAGCATCAATTCCTTCTTTACGTTTCTTATCCTGAGCTTCGAATTCAGCAGCTTCTTTTACAGCTTTGTCGATATCTTCATCAGACATGTTAGATCCTGCTGTAATTGTGATGTGCTGTTCTTTTCCGGTTCCAAGGTCTTTTGCAGATACATTTACGATACCATTTGCATCGATATCGAATGTAACTTCGATCTGAGGGATTCCACGTGGAGCCGGTGCGATTCCGTCCAGTCTGAACTGTCCGAGGGATTTGTTATCTCTTGCGAACTGTCTCTCGCCCTGTACTACATTGATATCAACGGCTGTCTGGTTATCAGCAGCTGTAGAGAATATCTGGCTCTTCTTTGTAGGAATTGTTGTATTTCTCTCGATCAGACGAGTAGCTACGCCACCCATTGTCTCGATAGACAGTGACAGTGGAGTTACATCCAGAAGAAGGATGTCGCCGGCGCCTGTATCTCCTGCAAGTTTACCACCCTGAACAGATGCTCCGAGTGCTACACACTCATCCGGGTTCAGAGATTTGCTTGGCTCTTTACCTGTCAGACGTTTTACTTCTTCCTGTACTGCCGGGATACGTGTAGATCCACCAACTAACAGTACCTGACCAAGTTCAGAAGCTGTGATGCCAGCGTCTGATAATGCTCTCTGTACCGGCTCAGATGTCTTCAGTACAAGATCATGTGTCAGTTCATCGAATTTTGCTCTTGTAAGGTTCATATCAAAATGTTTTGGACCTTCAGCTGTAGCTGTGATGAATGGAAGGTTGATATTTGTTGTTGTTGCAGATGAAAGTTCTTTCTTAGCTTTCTCAGCTGCTTCTTTTAATCTCTGAAGCGCCATCTTATCTGTAGATAAGTCAACACCCTCCTGTTTCTTGAATTCAGCGATCATGTAATCTGTGATCTTCTGGTCGAAGTCATCTCCACCAAGTCTGTTATTACCGGCTGTAGATAATACTTCGATAACTCCGTCACCAATCTCGATAACTGATACATCGAATGTACCACCACCAAGGTCATATACCATGATCTTCTGTTCTTTCTCGTTGTCAAGTCCATATGCAAGTGCTGCTGCTGTCGGCTCGTTGATGATACGTTTTACATCAAGACCGGCGATCTTACCAGCATCCTTTGTTGCCTGACGCTGAGCATCGTTGAAGTAAGCAGGTACTGTGATAACAGCCTCTGTTACTTTCTCTCCGAGGTATCCTTCTGCATCTGCTTTCAATTTCTGAAGGATCATTGCTGAAATCTCCTGTGGAGAATATTTCTTATCTTCAATTGTTACCTTATAGTCTGTTCCCATCTCTCTCTTGATAGAAGAGATTGTTCTCTCTGCGTTTGTTACTGCCTGACGTTTTGCAGGTTCTCCGACAAGACGCTCACCAGTCTTTGTAAATGCAACTACAGATGGTGTTGTTCTTGCGCCTTCTGTGTTGGCGATAACTGTCGGCTGTCCACCTTCCATTACGGCTACGCAACTGTTTGTTGTTCCTAAGTCAATACCTATAATTTTACCCATGATAAATTTCCTCCTGTATTATTCTTTATTCTGATAATTGTGAATATGCTTGTTTCTAGTTTGCTACTTTTACCATGCTGTGTCTTACGACCGAATCACGGTATGTGTAACCTTTCTGAAATTCTTCGGCAACAATATTTTCACCAAAGTTTTCATCTTCCACATGCATCACCGCATTGTGGAAATTCGGATCAAACGGCTGACCTACTGCTTCAATAGGCTTCACCTCTATTCCTTCAAGTGTGGTAACCAGGTGTTTGTATACCTTTTCCATTCCCTGAACGAACGGATCTTCTTTTTCTTCTTCCTTTACCGCATCTAATCCTCTTTCGAAGTTATCTACAACCGGAAGAATCTTTTCTATGATATCTTTCGCTCCAACTTCATACATCTGGGACTTTTCCTTTTCTGTACGTTTGCGGAAGTTATCAAACTCTGCCATCTGACGAGTAAGCTTATCTGTCAGTTCTTCTATCTTCTCGTCCTTTTTATCTTTCTTTTTACCAAATAATTTTTTGCCAGTTTTCTTTTCTGCATCCTCTTTGGCTTCTTCGCTTCCGGCTTCTTCGGAAGTTTCTTCTGTCTCTTCCGCCTCAGCTTCTGCAGATTCAGTCTCAGCTGCAGACTTTTTGGCTTCTTCCACAGCTTCTTTTACCATATCTTCCTGACTTTTTTCCTGCTTATTCTCCAAGGGTTATTCCACCTTTCTATCATTCTTATGAAACATCTGATCCAGTTCTGTCTGGAGACGCTTCATAGATTTTAAAACATGTTCATAATCCATACGTTTCGGTCCGATAATTCCTATCGTTCCTTTCATACCATCCCCCAGTTCATACGTTGCGGTTACCACACTGCAGTCCCGCATAGTCTGTACCGGCGTCTCATCACCGATATATACCTGGATTCCTGTATTGTCTTCCTTTGCCAGGGTCTGGGTTACCAGCTCGGATAACTGCTGTTTTTCTTCAAATGCACTGATGATCTCCTGTGCACTCTGGTTATCACTCAGCTCCGGATATTTAAAAATATTCGTTGCGCCGCTTGTATAAATCTGCATGTCATCATCCAGATGAATGGCATCCGCAACTGCATCCAGAACATATCCGACCACCTGACTGTGGATTCCTGCCTGCTCTTTCAATCTGGCGATCAGCCCCAGGTTGATCTCTTCGATTGCCATGCCATTGAGTGTTGTATTCAACAGCATGTTTAACTTCAGCAGATTCTCATTACTGATTGGTTCGTCAATGTTGATGATCTTATTCTTGATCACATTGCCGCCCAGTACAATGACTGCAATCACCTGTTCCTCATCTACCATAGACAACTGAATGAACTTAATCTTATTCGAATTGTTCATCGGAGTGGAAACCATCGTTGCATAATTTGTATTCGTTGCAAGAACCCTTGCCGCCTGCTTCAGAAGCTGATCCATCTTGTCAGCCTTATCAAGCATCTGCTCCTGCATCTCATTTAATTCCTGCTCTTTCTCCTCCATCAGCATGTCTACATAGAGCCTGTATCCTTTGTCCGAAGGAATACGTCCTGCCGACGTATGAGGCTGGATGATATATCCCATCTCTTCCAGATCAGCCATCTCATTACGAATCGTTGCTGAACTTAAATTCAGATCCGTATATTTGGAAATTGTTCTGGAACCAACCGGTTCTCCTGTCTCCAGATAATTCTGAATGACTGCATGAAGTATTTTCAATTTTCTTTCACTCAGTTCTTCATAATTTATCACCGGTACCTCCTCCTTTCGGTTTTGGGTTATTAGCACTCTTTATATCTGAGTGCTAACACCTTTCGACTATTAAGATAGCACTCCCGCATATTTTTGTCAACACTGTTTAGATATTTTTTAGAAAGAGGCCGTTCCGGTTAATAAATGACATTCCGGAATTACTGATTCTGCCGAATATACTGCATCCACTCTTTAATCTTTCTCTCATGTCCATTCTCACACGGCACATAGAATTTTTCTCCTGCGATCTCGTCCGGAAGATATTGTTGTTCTACGTAATGGTGCGGATAATCATGAGCATATTTATATCCGGTTCCGTGTCCCAGTTTCTGTGCTCCTTTATAGTGAGCATCCTGCAGATGTGACGGAACAGTCGTCTTTGTCCTCTTCACACTTGCCATTGCATCAGCGATTGCGATATATGAGGCATTACTCTTTGGGGCAGTTGCTACATAAGTGACTGCCTGCGAAAGGATGATCTGTGCTTCCGGCATACCGATTCTTTCAACTGCCTGGGACGCAGATACTGCTACCGTAAGTGCCATCGGATCTGCATTTCCGACGTCTTCCGATGCACAGATCATAATACGCCTGGCTATGAACTTGATATCTTCTCCTGCATACAGCATTTTTGCAAGATAATACACTGCCGCATCCGGATCAGAACCCCGCATACTTTTGATAAATGCAGAAATCGTATCGTAATGATTATCCCCGGTCTTATCGTATTTGACTACCCGTTTCTGAATACATTCGGACGCAACATCCAGTGTTATATGAATCTTTCCGTCTGCCCCCCGTTCTGTTGTCAGGATACCAAGTTCAACCGCATTCAATGCACTTCTGGCATCCCCGCCGGAAATATCTGCAAGAAATTCCAATGCATCTTCCTCTATCACTGCCTGATAACTTCCCATACCTTTTACCGTGTCATAGACCGCTCTCGTGATCAACGTCTTAATATCTTCTTTTGCAAGCGGCTGCAACTCAAAAATGCTCGATCTTGAAAGCAGCGCCCCATTTACTTCAAAATACGGATTTTCCGTCGTTGCACCGATCAGGATGATCGTACCATCCTCCACAAACGGAAGCAGATAATCCTGCTGTCCTTTATTAAATCTGTGGATCTCATCTACGAACAGGATGGTCTTCTTACGGTACATTCCCTGCATCTCTTTTGCTTTGGCAATCACTTCTTCCATATCTTTTTTACCCGCAGTCGTTGCATTGATCTGAGTAAATTCCGCACTGGTCGTGTTGGCAATTACTTTGGCAAGCGTTGTCTTCCCAGTTCCCGGAGGACCATAAAAAATGACTGAGCTTAATTTGTCCGCCTTGATCGCCCTGTAAAGCAATTTGTCTTTTCCTATAATATGCTGTTGTCCTACTACTTCTTCCAATGTTGTCGGCCGCAGTCTGGATGCAAGCGGAGCTTCCTTTCCCATGTTCTGCTCCCGCATGTAATCAAATAAATCCATTCTTTCATCTCCATTTAGTTGAACCACAAGAGTACAACTCTAATTCATTATCAGTTCATCGACTGTTACAAATCCAAACCCTTCTTTCTGCAAAATATCCACTATACGCAATGCTGCATTCACACTAGATTCATAACAGTCATGTAATAAAATAATATCATCTTCCCCCGCCTGCGTCACTACTTTATTGATAATTTCGTCTTCATTGTCCGTTGTCCAGTCCAGTGGATCTATGGTCCACAACACAGGCATGACATCCAATTTCCTCTCCAGATTCTTCTGCCAGACTCCAAACGGCGGTCTCATATAAGAGACTTCCTCTCCGGTAATTCCGGTGATCACTTCATTTGTCATCAGTATTTCTTCCTGTGCCGTCTCATCCGGCACCCGTGTGATTTCCACATGATGATAGGTATGATTGCCTATCAGATGTCCTTCTTCCGCTTCCCTCTTTACCAGTTCCGGATTATTTTTTGCGTTTTCTCCGATCAGAAAAAATGTTGCTTTTACATTCCGCTCTTTCAATCCATCCAGAAGCTGCGGAGTCCATGCCGGACTTGGTCCGTCATCAAAGGTAATTGCAATCTTTGGATCCTCTTTTATCATATTTGATGCAACATACCGAATGGCTTTTTCATTCTGTTCCGTATGCATGTTATGAACTTTCACCGTTGTCTTATCTTCCACCCGCACCATCCTTGTCACAAGAAAACAGATTCCAACTATGCAAATGAACAAAACAAATGCTTTCTTTCTCTTCTTACGCCATTTATATATTGCAGCAGATTCATAATCCCGATTTAATTCCATGCTGTCCCCACATACCACCATTTCATTTTACTATATGCAAAGACAGAAAATTCCATGCTCATACCCTTATTTCGAACGCATGGAATTAAAAAAAAGCGTCAGCATTCTGACGCCCTACATTTATTTTGTTTTTATTTCTTTCGTTTTCGTGATGCAGCTTTTCTTCCCGACGCAGAAAGCTTTCTGACACTCCATCCAAATGTTCCGAGAGTCTTTCCCAATGTCAGGTATTCTCCGTGAGAATATGCCAGAAGTCCGGCCTTTCCCAGCTGTAGTCTTCCCTTTTTATCCAGATATTCTTCTCCTACCTGAACAGCCTCTACTTTTGCCAGAAACATATGATGCGAACCAAGTTCTTTTATCTCTGTTACTTTACACTCAATGTTCACCGGACATTCTTCTATGATCGGTGCATGATCAAGCTTTGACGCTTTGCCGGCCGTCAGATGCATCTCTTTCCATTTGTCGACATCACGACCGGAACGTACACCGCACCAGTCTGTTGCCTTTTTCAGCTTCTCGGTCGTCAGATTTACTACAAACTCTCCGCTGTCTTTCAAAAGATTGTACGAATATCGTTCCGGTCTTACAGATATATACAGCATCGCCGGATTCGTACATACTGTTCCTGTCCACGCAACTGTTATGATATTCGATCTGCCGGATTTGTCTGCAGTACTTACCATCACAGCCGGAAGCGGATACAGCATATTCCCCGGTTTCCAGATCTGCTTTGCCATGTCTTCTCCCCCGCTTCCTTTACTGCTGTAATTCACTTACCAAAGTCGGTATCAGCTGTTTCTTTCTGGATACCACACCCTTTAAGATCATCTTCTCCGTGTTTTCTTTCAGGTCAAATGCATCAATAATATACTCTTTTGCCCTTGCCCCACAGCATAACAGTTCTGTCGACTCATCCAGAATGTCTGTCAGCATAAAGAACACCATCTGCACTCCATTCTTCTCCAGTACTTTCGGAAGATATGGTGTCAGCATCTCTTTTACTTTCTGCAGTTCCTCTTTACTCATGGAATTCAACTGTCCTACGCCAAATACCATATCATTGACTGTAAACTGCTTAAAATCCTGGAAGCAAATATCTTCTGCTGTCTTTCCGGCAAGGCTGCTTCCTGCCTTGAACATCGCCTGTGCCTGTTCTTCCAGATTGATACCCGCAATCTTCGCCAGTTTTTTGGCAATCTTTTCATCCAGCGGTGTGCAGGTCGGTGAACGGAATAAAAGTGTATCTGAAATAATTGCCGAACACAGAAGTCCTGCAATTGTCGGCTTGATCTCCACATCATTTTCTTTGTACATCTGATATACAATCGTTGCGGTACATCCTACTGGCTGGTTACGGAAAAACACTGGTCCCATTGTCTCTATATTTCCCAGTCTGTGATGATCGATGATCTCCACAATCTCTGCTTCTTCGATACCGTCTACAGCCTGATTCTTCTCGTTATGATCTACCAGAATTACTTTCTTCTTACTTACATTTAAAAAACGACGTCTGGATATGAACCCCCTGAACTTTCCATGTCTGTCAATGATCGGGAAATCACGGTACTTCTTCTTTGCCATCACTTCCTTGATATCTTCCACATAATCACTCATATGGAAAGAAATCAGAGGTGCCTTCGTCATAAAGCGCTTAACCGGGACACTCTGGTTGATCAGTCTTGCCGCGGTAAATGTATCGTGTGGCGTACTGATGATCACCGTACTCTGTTCATCTGCACGCTTGATCACTTCTTTTGAAACCTCCGCATTCTGGCAGACAACCATGCAGCTTACATCAATATCCAGGGCACACATCTGTGACTCTACACGGTTTCCAAGAATCACCAGATCATCCTTTTCAATAAATTCCTGCATCAGTTCCGGACTGGACGCACCGATTGCCGCTTTCCCTTTGGTAAAATATCCGTGTTCATTACCGGTTACCATCTCTCCATCCAGTGTATTCATAATGTTACGGTACTGTGTTTTTGCTTTGGAAAGGATCATGTTATCATATACTTCCATATAAGATGTTGCAATATCTCCTGTGGAAATCACACCAAGAAGTTCTTCGTCTCTTAATATAGGAATGGTCTTGATATTATTCTCCTTCATCTTTATCCATGTATCTTTCATAGACACATTCGGACCGACACCATCAATCTGATGGATATCCATATCCTTTACCTGCAGTTTTACATTTTCAAGAAGTGTCGGTACTTTTACCCCAAACTTCTGTAATACATAATGTGTCTCTTCATTTATCTGACCGGCTCTTTTGGCTACATAATCATTACCGGTTATTTCTCTTTTTAAATTCGCATAGGCAATTGCCGAACAGATGGAATCCGTATCTGGATTCTTATGTCCCACAACGTATATTTTTTCTTCTTTTTTAGCCATCTTTTATCTTTCACATCCTTTTGCTTATATCCTTCAAGTATTAAGCTTGCCATCTTTTTGAAGTTTCGTCAACCTTTATTTCCATGTATTTCGTATTTTTCTTTGAACAATATTATGGTTCTATGCTATACTGAAATTAATACTGGAGAACATGTTATTTGCATGTTCTTACTATTACTAAGAAGGGAATTATTACACTATGAGCGAAGAATTATTACACGAACAAACACAGACAGAAGCAGCTGTTACAATGGCTGACCTTGAGGAACATTTCGATGATGCAAATCCATGGAACGTAGTAAAATCTTATATGGAAAAAGGCACGATCCTGCCTGTAAAAGTAGAAGGAATCGTGAACGGCGGAGCCATTGCCATGATCGAGGGAATCCGCGGATTCATTCCTGCATCCAGATTATCTCTTTCTTATATCGAAGATCTGGAAACATATCTGTTAAAAGATATTGAAGTCAGGGTCATTGATGTAGATGAAGCCAATAACCGCCTTGTGCTCTCTGCACGTGAGATCCTACAGGAAAAAGCAAGAAAAGAAAGAGAAGCTCGAATTGCAGCTGTTAAAGTCGGCAGCATAGTAACTGGTACGGTAGAAAGTCTTCAGAACTACGGCGCATTTGTAGATCTCGGCGACGGACTCTCCGGACTGGTACACATCTCCCAGATCAGTTTAAAACGGATCAAATCACCTTCTGATGTGCTAAATGTCGGAGATGAGGTAAATGTAAAGATCATCGGCGTAAAAGACGGTAAGATCAGTCTCAGCATGAAAGCTCTTGAAGAAGAGAAAAAAGAAGAAGAGGAAATCCATGTAGAGATTCCTAAAGCTGAAGAGATTGGTACAAGTCTCGGAGATTTATTCAAAGGGTTGAAATTAGATTAGTTGGGATTTAATTTATTAACTGGGGAAGCGGCCTCTCAGTC
>UMEH01029574.1_pt1 | contig 20550 bp, 25 predicted proteins | sample 1964681 | NCBI WGS metagenome assembly UMEH01 (sample SAMEA4836013, study PRJEB28245) | human gut metagenome | biome: gut microbiome; material: fecal sample | place: Denmark | collected 2008
CGCCATACACGGATTGTAAACCGTTTGCCCCGTCATCACTGGAAAGGTATATGTCTCCCCATAATGCGTTCCCCAGGTACACCATACCGGACGGGTCGCATTTCGGGCGGTGCTTTGTGGTCCATACACTGTTAGGCAGAATATCCACACGGGTATTACTTTCCCAACCGCTGCCCCTTACGGACCCGGACGCATTGACCGCACGCCCGTAATCGTCCGTATTTCTTACACGTCCATAGTGGAAACCGCCGATTTTACGGGTATTGGTATCGTCCCAGGCGTCCCCGTCCGGCCAGGAAGAATTTAAAGAAATCAAATAAAGTTCGTCTTGGGTGTCCGTCCCAGGGTCGCAAATGTAAATGTAATAGTCTGAACCGTGTACAAAATCGCTTCCCTGGTCCAAATTGGCTTTGGTAAGTACGGTTTCCGCCGTCTTAAATACTGCGTTTTCCCCTACCGCAATGACGCACCCGGCCATAATTGTGACGGCTCCCTGGGCACTGTACTGGATATACTCTTTTTCCGGTGCCACAATGTCGGAAATGGCCGCCATTTTGGCAACCGTGATTTTGGCCCGTTCGTCCGTCATGTTCTCGTCATAAATAAAAAGTCTGCTCATTATGCCAACGCTCCTTTCATCTCTTCCACTTCCGCTTCCGTGATACCCATACGGTCATAGAACGTAACCGCCGCCGGAATACCGATTGTTACCGTGCCAATGTTTACGGCTTTTGAAAGGGTAAGCACCGTAAAATAAATTGTGTTGTTCTGCCCTGCTGCCGCTTCGCCCTCTGTGGCGGCGTTTTCCGCTTCGGTGGTATCTTTCTCCACTTCCACCGTTTCAACGGCCTGGACGGTAGGGTAAACGGCTCCATTCTTGATTTTCTGCCCTGCTGCCACCTCTGCACAAAACATAATTTTTACCGTCTTTCTGTCCTCTGACAGTTCAATGACCGGGCACATAATCCAGTTCTGATTTTCCAGTTTTTCAACTGCTGCCAACCAATCTTCCTTTTTCAATTTCTTTTTCTGCACCAGTTTAAAGGTGTTTACCAGGTCGGACTTGGTTTTGATTACTTTAGGAAATCCTTTCATGTGTTATACCTCGCTTTCTTTTAATAAATAAGTTCCCATGTAATTGCCGATATAGGCCATATTGGTGCCCTCACGCAAGGAAACCGTTGTTGTGTGCATAAGGTCCATATAATCAATGGAAAGCCGCTTTGGCGTTACCATGACGCTTTCCATATTGGTTTCCAGGGTATAGTCCCCGGCTTCCGTGATGTAAAAGCCTATGCCGCTTTCTGTAATTGCCGCCGTCTGCACCGTCCCCGTTGTAATGTTCGTGAGCGTTACTGTGACCGCCGCCTGGATTGTTTCCAGTAAGTAGGCAACATTGACTTTGTGGGCCATGTTGTGAACCTTGGTTCTTAACCCGTCAATTTGCAACTGCAATTTTCCGGCCACGTCCCCGGCAAGCTGCTCCTGTTTTGCCGCAAACCATTCGTCCCACTGTGCTGTCCGTTCCGTCTGAAACTGCTGCACCATAGCGGTGTATTCTTTGATGAAAGCGGCATGGTCTTTTTCCACCGCTTTTTTCTCGCTTGAAAACCATTTGTTAAACTGGGCGGACCACTGGGAAAAGTCCAGTTCTTCAAATTGTGAACCGATAAAGCCGCAAACCGTCTTGTCTGGCCTTTCGTCTGTAAGGTCTGCCTGGGTAATCTCAACCGCTCCGGCGGCCACATAGACACGGGCCAGGCTCTTTTCCTGGATAACATCATTGTTTACCAGTTCCGGGGCCTGCGGATTGCTTGAAAAAGCACCCTCTAAGACGTAAATACTCGGCTTTCTTTCGGTTTCGTCATTCCTTAATACAATGCGGTCAATCCTCGGAAGCGTTCCGCTTGCCTGGCTCAATGTAAGGGTCAATGGTGCGGTATTGTGGATAGTATGTAAATTTATATATGCGTACCCGGTCCGGGTTCCACCGTCCACCGTCACTTCCATGGTGCCGCCCGGTGCCGTCACTTGCAAATGGCCGTATGCAACGCCCTCTTTATAGAACGGGGCTTTGTCCTCATTCATATCCTGGCCGTTGTACATATGCTCTTTATCGTTTAGGTCTGTGGCATTGTAAAAAAATCCTCTAACTGCCATGGTCTTTTCTCTCCTTTCCGTTTATTCGTCCCATTTTATTGTGGTGGGCAGGGCATCCCCAAAAGTAGGCACCACATACATTCCCCCATATTCGTAAACTTCGCAAAGTTCTGTAATTCTTAGGTTTTGTGTAGTGTTCCACTTTTTCTTCTTTACCGTCACAACGTCCCCCAGGTCATAATCTTTTCCGTAAATAAAATTAACGTCCGCTTCTGCTTCTGCTTCAAAGTTTTCAAAAATCTTATTTTCGTTCAAGTATTCTTGTCCCCTGGTCCGCAATGCTTCCAGGTATTCTTTTTCTGTCAGTTCGTCTTTGTTTATATCCTTGGCATCCAAAAACACTTCCCGTAAATCAAACCCGGTTCCGCCGCCTACCGTCACATATACACGGTTTGCCCCCTCTCCGGCACCGCCCACAATAACCTTTGTTTTCATGGTTGCGTCACTGTAATTATGCTTTGCCTGGTTCAGATTATCGTAACTTTCAGAAAAAATAACCCTTGGGTTTTTCCCTTGTGCCTGGGTTCTGTCTATGCCTTTGTAGGTTTCAAACGTCATGGTCTTTTTCTTAAAATCCGGCACTACTCTGAAACCTATTTCCGCATACCTCGCCATTTTTATAATATATTCCAGTACATTTTTATAAGTGGCCTGGAACTGGACTTTGGTTGCGTCCCCTGTATCTGCTCCAATCTGCAAAAGCGGTATTTTTTCCATACGGTTTATCATGTAGTGCATGGCATCTTCTACCGTTCCGCTGAAATTGAATAATGGCCCGGTCAGCCGGTCCCCCAGATAGATTGGTAAAAAGTGCCCTTTCCTGGTTATTTCATTTACCAGGGTGCTTTCTTCCTCTGCCTGGTCCCCTCTTATCACTGCGGCTTCTGCCTTGTTATCTCCCTTTGTGATAATGTTCCCCGGCTGTAAAAGCCTTAAATTTTCCGCCGTGACCGGGCAATGAAGTTCAAAGGTGCCGCACTCATAATATTTACGGTGCCATTGCAGGGAAGTGTGATTTTCAATATGGCCTAAACGCCGCAAATTCCTGTCATAAACGTGTATTTCCATATCATCACACCCCCAGATAAGAAATTCTGTAATACACGGAAACAGAAAGGTAATTGGTTCCCTCGTCCGCTGAGTAGGTCAACGTATTTGTTCCGTCCTGTAACTGTATAAAGTCCCCGTCCTCGTCCAGGTATTCATTTATAACAGTTCCGAACTTTTCAATTACCGTGTCCCAGTCAATTACGCCGTAGGCGTTTTTGTAACTCTCAATTTCCGCCTGGGTCACTCCGTCCAAAAGATATACATTTTTCTTTCCTGTGTATGTATTTATGATGACATACTGGCCGGATGCCATGGTAAAATCATTGTCCAAATATCCAACCTTTGTAAATTCTCCGCTTTCTGCATGATATATGGCCGGGTTCTTCACGGCTCCGTCTGCCCGGAAGATTACCACAATACCTATGTTGTCGGCTCCGCTGTCATTTTCAATTTCTTTTACCAGGTCCGCTTCTCTGTGCCCAAATATGCGGCCCTCTTCCGGGAAACACGCCGGAAAATAAAAATCACTTACCCATGAAGCCATTACCACTTCAATATCTGCCAGGTCTTTAAAATACGGGTCTGTACACTTCAATGAAATGGTGTAATCTCTTACAACGCCCGTTGTTGCACCCGGTATGATGCTTTCCACCTCATATTCAATGGTTTTGGCTTCTCCGTCCTCTATGTACTGCATATTCCCTGTCCTTTTAATAGGGAATGTCCTGTACAAAAGATTTCTGTTTTCTCTGTAATTCCCGTCCATTTCCACGGTCAGCACAATATTTCTTTCCTTTGCTGTGGCTCCCTGGTATGTACTTCCGTCCGTGGTTGTGTTCTCACTTGTTACCACATTGGCTTCTATTCCGTAAATCCCCTCTATGTCTACCAGGTGGAACGGGGTAAACTCGTCCCAGGTAAAGGTTATGGACACGTTTTTGTCACTTGTGCATATCACTTTAATGTCTGACACTTCATTTACCCCCTTTGTACTGCCAAAATCATGCTTCTTGTCTGTAATCTGGTTTGTCTTGCTACTTCATAAGGGCTTAACGCTTTTGGGCTTGAAATATTGATTGTCTGGCTATATCCGCCCTTTCCGCTTCCTGTGTTTTCCAGACTTCGGTTTCTGGCTGAACCTGTCAGCGGCGTAACAACTGCCTTTCCGTTTACCATGCTTAAAAGTTCCGGGCCGGCTTCTGCTACCATGGCCGTTCCCTCTCGCAACACTCCGCCCTTTGCCAAACGTGGCAATGATAATTCCCCGATACTTCCCAGGGAAACTCCTGGTATTTTATTGATAATTCCAATTACTCCATTTATCATGCGGATAAACTTATTTACAACGCCCTCTATTGTGGCAAGACAGGAATTGATTGCCGATTTAAAGGCATCCCCTACCGCTGAACCAATTTTCACGCCAACATCTACAAAGCAACCTTTTATCTTATTCCATAAATTTGAAAAGAAAGAAGTCACATTGGCAAATGCGTTTTTAATATTGGTCCATGCGTTCTGAAACTGCGTGCCAAACCACTGCGGCACTGCTGCCAGTGCGGTTTTAATTTCTGTCCACCTGGCGCCGAACCAGGAACCGATTGCCGCAAATACACTGGTCACGTTATTGTATGCGTTTGTAAACATGGTAAGGAACCAGGTTGCTACCAACGCCAGGGCATTTTTAATATCCTGCCACCTGGCACCGAACCAGGAACCGATTGCCGCAAATACACTGGTCACGTTATTGTATGCGTTTGTAAACATGGTAAGGAACCAGGTTGCTACCAACGCCAGGGCATTTTTAATATCCTGCCACCTGGCACCGAACCAGGAACCGATTGCCGCAAATACACTGGTCACGTTATTGTATGCGTTTGTAAACATGGTAAGGAACCAGGTTGCCACCAACGCCAGGGCATTTTTAATGTCCTGCCACCTGGCACCGAACCACTGCCCTATGGATGCAAATACGCCTGTCACTCCGTTATATGCTTCTGTAAATCTGTCCGTGAACCACTGGCCCACATTTTTAAATATTGCAACAAGCCCGTCCCATAAATTTTGGAAAAATTGCTTCACATTCGCCACAAAATTGTCCACAAATTCACGAAAAGTAGCACAATTGTCATAAATCAATTTGAACGCCCCGGCAAACGGGTTTACTATAAATAAAAGTAGTGCTTGCCAGTTTGATTTCACAAAATTTATGAAACTGTTAAATGCGTTTGGAATTGTTACGGTAAAAAAATCCGCTATGGCTCCAAATACCGTTGTTGCCACATCTTTTATTTTGTTCCAAATTCCAATAACGGCATTTCTGAAATCTTCGTTGGTATTCCATAGCGTAATCAATCCGGCCACAAGTGCCGCAACTGCGGTAATTACAATTCCTATTACATTTGCTTTCATTGCGGCATTTATTAGTTTTATTCCTTTTGCTACGGCAGGCAATACACCGCCCAATCCAGTTACCACCGTAATTACACTTTGAATAATACTAACCACATTCCACGCCAAAAATCCTGCTGCTATTCCGGCAATAACGGAAATAATGGTTGGACCGTTCTTTGCCAGAAAAGAAATAAATTCTTTTACTTTACTGATGACCGCAAGCACAATGGTTTTTACTTCTGGGATTTTGCTTTTTACCTCTCCTATTACCTCGCTGATAACTGGTTTTAATTCTTCGCCAACGGGTTTTATAATGTCAACCTTGATATTCCGCCCTAAATCCTCAATCTGGTTTCCTAGGTCATCATATTTTGTTTCGTTTATCGTTCCCAGTGCGTCATTGGTTGCGGTAATCTCTCCCTGTGTATTTACCAGGGCACGCACGGCATCTTCTCCCAAATCTTCCCACTTGGTTCCGTATAGTGCCACGCCCAAAAGGTTTCTTTGCACTTCATTATCGCATGAGAAAAGGGCCGTATTTACAATCTGGAACGCTTCTCTTGCACCCTCTCCCCCTTGTGCAAACTTTGTTTTTAAATCGTCAACATTTAACCCCAGGGTTTTAAATGCGTCATCTGCCGTTCCGTCTTTCACTCTTATGCCAAACTCTTTCACAGCATCATTTAAGTAATCCACCTGGAATGTACCGTTTTTTGCTCCGTTGGCAATCATATTAAAAGCGTCCTCGGCAGAAAGTCCCAAATCAGCATAATAAACGGAATATTCCGCCAACTGGTCGGCCAAATCCCCGTTCTGGTTTAATCCTTTTTGTGCCCCCTGTGCCAAAAGGTTGTATGCTTCATCTGCGGAAATGCCAAACTGTTTCATCATAGCATTTACGCCCCGGATGCTTTCGTTTACGTCTATATCAAAGGTATCACGCATTAAAATGGCGTGTTCCGTGGTGTTTTTCAGTTCTTCCCCGGTCTGCCCTGTCTGCTGCTTCACCGCTGACATGGCCGTTGCAATATCGTTTATATCCTCGCCGAAATTGTCCTTGTAAATGCTTAAAAGGGTTTCTTCCAACCCCTCAACTTCCGCATCCGCCGCCCCGGTCTGTGTGATTACAGTGTTTAGGGCTTTGTCACAATCCGTTTCAAACTTCGTTGCATATGTAGCGGCTGCCACGAACCCGGCACCTAACGCCTTTGCCGCTGTTACTGCCGTGTCCGCCATTCCGTCCAGTTTGTCTTTAAAGGTTCCGGCCTTTTCCTGGGCTTCTTTCAGTTCTTCGCCGGAAAGTTCGGCGGCATTTCCTAACTGCTCAATTGCACTGTCCGTCTGCCTGGCGGCTTCCTCTAAATCTGCCAATTCCAGACTTGTTTTTTCGATTTCTCGTTTTAATGCCCGGTACTGCTCTTCTGAAACTTCCCCTCGTGCAAATTGTGCCTGCACCTGACTTTCTGCGTTCTTCAAAATATCCAATTTTTCTTTGGTTTCTGAAATAGCATCCGTCAAAAGTGTTTGCTTCTGTGTCAGTGCTTCGGTGTTTTTAGGGTCCATTTTTAAAAGTTTGTTTACTTCCCTTAGTTCCACCTGTGTGCTTCTCACTTCTTTATTCACACCAGATAACGCTTTATCAAGTTTGGTTGTATCGCCACCAATCTCAATGGTAATTCCTTTTATGTTGTTTGCCACCGTTTAACCCCCTTTCTTCTTAAAGTTTTTCCGTAATCCCTCACGGTCTGGTTTTTCCTGCTCCAAACGCCAACAATTCTTTAAATACTCCCGTCCCTCTTCGGTCTTGGAATTTTCAAAAATCATTGCTTCACGCATAAAAAACAAATACACATCAATTTCCATTTCCTGTACTTCGTAAATGTCAATATGGCAATAATCCATTACCAACTTTTCCGGCCTGGTGTGTAGCGTGTATGGTATTTCATCCCCTTTATCCTGCCTTGGATAAAAGGGCATTTTTAGTTTGGGTCCGCTTTAAGTTCGTCCACAAATTCCATATAGGCTTTCAGAATTGCGGTGCATTCTTCAATGTCATAATCTTCCACATCTTCTGCCTTTACAGGCACCTTTCCCATATTGTTGTTAAGCACCGCCGCCAACAATCTGTAAATGCTGTCTGTATCTTCAATTTTGGCGTTTTCCTCGTCCATTTCTTCTAGGTCTTTGATTGCTTCAAATACTTGTTTTTGTGGCATTCGTACCACAATTTTCTTTCCTTTTTCCAGGACTTCCCCGTTTTCTCCTACCTTGTCTTTTAAAGTGAACGGCCAAAATGTTCTTTTCAGTTTGTTGCAATTAAATTCTTTTACTGCCATGTTTTTATCTCCTTATCCAAAAAGGCGGCCTGGGTATCTATTCCCCGGCCGCCTGTGTGCCTGTTACTATTCTGCGGCTGCGTCCATATCCTCTTCATACAGAATTAAAGTGCCCTCTTTGTCCATTGGCTGTGCCTTAAACTCTGCATCAATGACCGTTTCACTGTCCTTGGCAAACGCAATGGTAAATCCAGCCTGGTTATTTCCTACAATCGTAACCCTTACATCCCCGTCCGCCGGGTCCTTGTGTACGAAATGAAGAATATATTTTTTGCCGTCTGCGTTTCCAATACCGCCGATTTTTACAATACGTTTTTTCTTTTCCGCATCTTCTGTCACTCTGGCTGTCTGGCATAACTTCTGTAATGTAGTACCGCACCATGTCATAATTCCAGATTTAAGGGTTGCTTCCTCTTCTGTGATAATAACCTTAGAAACCTTTCCCGTATCGTCTTTGGCTTCATAGAATGACGGTGCATATTCAATTTCTGCACCACCCTTGATATGCCCCAGGCGGTTTTCTTCTGTTTCTATCACTGTATTTTCCGGCAATGCTTCCCCCACTCCCGTAAATTCCATACAATACAAATCGCCAGAACCTAAAACAATGCTTTCTTTGTTCATGCTTTCTTTGCTCCTTTCGTCTTTTTCAATAATCCCCTTACTTCATAAGCAGTTTGGTAACAATCTTCATCTGCTACCGGGGCCAGATATGCGTCATACTCCACATCCGGCAGCACTTCCATTTCAAACGCCGCCGCCAATCTTTCCCGTTCTTCATCATCCGCCATGGTGTAAAGTTCAAAATCAATTTCCTGGGCCTTTAGATTGTTTAATCCGTCCGCCCCTCTTCCCGTTTCATGTGGTGTAAGATAAACCATATACGGAAGTGGTGGCACCGGGTCATCCACGGTTCCCTCAAACTGATTTTTGGTTATTGGCACGTTATTTTTATAGGAAAAATCCTTTGCCCTCTGTATCAATTCTTCCGCTGTCATCCTATCCCCTCACTTTTCTTTCTATCTTCTGGGCCGCCAAATCTCCCAGGGTGTCATTGACTGGTCCGATATGTTCAAACGCCTTTACTCTTCCGCCGTTTCTTGACTGGTGCCCTTTTTCCAGTAGGTGCGTCAACTGATAATGTTTTTTGTTGTACACCGTGTACCCTTTAAGCCCTGTAACCGCTGACGCTCTCTTTTGTCTTACGCCATGCGTCCAATCTTTTGTATATTTTTTGGTCCTTTCCTGGTATGGTCCGCCCTGTCTTAGTGTTTCTGCTGCCACGGCTGCGGTTTCTTCCAATCCCTCATTTACCGCACGTTTAATTTCCTCATTCCAGTTTTCCAGTTCCGCCATTATAGCTTCGTCCAGGTTGTCAATGGTTGCTCTCAACCTCTTCCCACCCTTTCCCCTGCGTAAAGTTCTATTTTCCCGTTGCTTTTCGGCCCGTATGTACGATAGATAGTCATTTTCTTTCCCTCAATCTCAATTTCTGTCTGGTTCTCATACTCAAATCCCCATACTTCCACCATGACGGATGCCTTATAATCCCTCTGCCCTGCTGCCGTAAATTCATCACGTCCAACCGGGTTTAATTCCCCAAATACTACCTTTTCCAGGTATTCTTTTTGGTTCTTTTTTGTCAGTAATTTAACTTCTGCTTCTATGGTAGCCACCGCCTTTGATTTTCGTACAAATCATGTCATATGATGTCATTAGTTCATTGTGATTTTCTGGGTTCCCAAAATTGGCTTTTGTATAAACCAGGGCGGCTTCCACAATTAACGGGTCCTCTAACTCTTCCAAATATGAGGGATGCACACCAATTCTTTTCAAGTCTGCAAGGGCAACTTCTACAAGCTGCCCCACATCCTCGTCCAGAATATCTTTTGATGTTTTACGCACCCTCAGTTTGGCTTTTGCAATCAATTCTTCCTTTGTCATGCTCTGCCGCCTTTCCTGCTGTTTTTACACTTTGGGGTTCTTTACACGGATAAATCCGTTTTTAGCAACTACGTTTCCTCCCATAAACACATCCGCCCTGTATGCAATCTGTCCCTGCTTGAACTTGTAATGTTCAGATTTTCTTGCGTCAATATCAGAGAAAATAGCAACTTCATAATTGCTCATAGGACCGTAAGCCATGCAATACTTGTCTGCGGTTCCGCCAATCTCTTCACAAGCGGAATTGATGATATAAGGCACTTCATCAATACTTCCCGTGTTCCCGTGGTTTACAATGGTGTAAACTCTGCGGCCCTGCTTATCTCTCAACTTTGCAAACTTTTTAAGGTCTTTCTTGCTAAGAATAAGCACAGCAATATCTTCCACGTTCTCATCCCCACCATAGGAATAAATAATTTCATCCAGTGTACCGTCATCAATGGCGGTAATGGTTGTAATATCCGTTGCCGGGTCAATGACCTGTTCTTTTTCTTCCGTAGGATTAAAGAAAATACCACGGAATTTTCCAGTTCCGCCTGGTCCCACCAAAATCTGACGTGATGCGTAACGCTTGATTGCACGGGTCACGCTCTCTTCCACAACGCCGTCATAATCTGCATCCGGCAATTTAACCATTTCTTCCGGCTCTTCTGCATATGCTGTGATTTTCTCACGCACAATTTCCGCATAATTAAATTCTGGCTCGGATGCGTTGTAATCTGCGTTTTCTGCTGTGCTTCCTGCTCCGTCCCCGTAGGAAACAACATATGGGCGTTTGTAACTCTCGCCGCCCGGCAGTGGTACGGTCTTTACACGGTCAATGAGGGAAGAAACATTATTGAACGCCGGGGAAATCTCTGCACTGCTATGCTGCGGCATTGCCACCCTTTCTGTGGTCATTGCGTTACGGGGATTTACCAGAACTTTTGCCTTGTAAGAAACTGCTTTTCCGTCCTTTAACGCTTTTCCATTCTTCGCCCTTACCTGGTTTTTAGGCTCTTCGCCGCCCTCTCCTGGTTCGCTTCCGTTTCCCGGCTCCGGGTCATTGCTTCCTGCTGCCGCTGCCGCCGCCATAAGTTCTTCACGGGTTTTAATCTCGTCCAGGATTTCCCCAATGTTTCTGGCTTCATCCATGGCATCCGTCAATTCCTGGCCGCTTAATGCCTGGGCTTTCTTTCCCAGTTCTGCCAGTCTGTTTTTTAAGTCCTTTTTAGACATCTTCATTAACTCTTCTCTTGTCATTGTCTGTTCTCCTTTCAATTTCCTTACTGACCCATGTGTGCCATAGTAAGTGCAATAATACTTTTTCTTTTTTCCTGGTCCTGCTGCCGCAATTGCTCATTGTCTGCCGCCCCGGCTCCCACCAGGTCTTTTGGTGCATTTCTGCAATACATTTTTGTAAAGTCCTGCACCGCTGCCGCAATGGTGTTTTCTTCCCCTACCTTTACCTGGAAATATTCCGCTGCTTTGGTTCCGTCCAACCACGTTTCCTCTTCCATTAGTTTCTTTACGGTTTTAATGTCCACGCCCTCTGCCAGGTGTTCTTCATAAACGCTTAAAATCCCGGCTTCCACGGCATCCAATGTGTCTGCCATTTTCCGCATTTCTATGGCGTTTCCCTCGCATCCGGCCCACGGCTTATGTATCATCAAATAAGCATTTGACGGAATAGTGGGTGCTTCACTGTCCGCAAAGGCAATCACGGAAGCAATGGACCCGGCCAGTGCATCCACATGGACGGTTTTCTTTCCCGGATAACGCTTTAACATATTGTAAATTGCTATCCCTGCAAATACGGAACCGCCGCCGGAATTGATGTAAATGTTTAAGTCCTTGCCGTTTGCTTCTGCAAGGAAATTTTTGATTGCTTCCGGGTACTGGTCCTCTTCCTGCCAGGCTCCCCACCAGTCACTCACAATATCCCCGTAAAAATACAGGTCCACGGAAGTTTCTGTGGCGTTCTTAAACTCATAGAATTTTCCCACCGTTGCGTGTGCGGCATCTTTGCAAGCAATAAACTTTTTCTCTATCCTCGGCATCCTATTAACCCCCTTTCATAGTTTCAAAATAAGCACGAGCCGCCGCTTCCATTGCCTTTCTTTGCTTATCCTGCTGCCCTGGTGGCGGTTCTGTGCCGTTTTCTTTTCCCACCTGGTAAAGGCTTTGGTCCCCTGCTTTTACATAGTTAAGTGACACCATACGCACGTCCCCGTCATCCACTGGCCCGTAATACATCAATGCTCTGTACTCGTTTATTGTCATGGCTCCACGGTCAAACATATTTCCGCCTATGGTGTCCCTGGTCTGCAATGTGGCGTACTGCAAAAGATTGGCTGTAAATTCAATCTTGTTTCCATATCCAATTTCCCTTGGTGTCAGAAGTTTAAATGTAAATTCATAACCCAACTGGATTGCCACGGGTTCAATGACATTTTCATAAAAACTAATCCATTCCTGGTCTGACAGTGTGGAAGTCAAAACCTTTTCATTTACTCCGTAATAGCGATATACGTTATCACGCAAGAAAGTAATCTGGTTTGTCGGCACGTTTGGCGTTCTTTGTGCAATTTCTTTAAAATCCACTGTGCTGTCAATCGCCGCAATACCCCCGGCGTTGTCGGCGTTCATATATGCGTCCCGGAAATCCTTTGCAATTTGTTTTAATTCTTCATTATCTGCCAGGTTGTTGTATTTCAAATATCCGGCAAGTGAATTGGAACGGTTTACAATATTCTTTACTGTTTCCCCGGACGTTTCTATAAGGTCCAGGCTTCGCTTTAACTCAATATCTGGGGACGTTCCCAGGAACCTTTTTTTGTTGTACCTTGCCTTTATGTGTATGACATTCTGGTAAGGCACCGTGTAGGTTTCCCCGTCATAGTCCCAACGGAAGCGGAAAAGAATGTTGTTGTGTTCATCCTCAAAAATGCGGTAACTCTTTGTTGTAATCGGCTGTATGCTTGTTACCCTTGTAAAATCTTCATTGTAAAAAATTACAGAAAAGGAATTGGATGTATAAACCAGGTCTGATGCTATGCGGTAAAGAAAATCATACGTTGACATTTCCGGGCACGGCCTTAATTTCAAAAGCCTTGCCAGATAATCATTTTTTATTGTCATTCCCTTTTCATCTTTTCGGATGACCTGGGGCTGTAATTTTCCCACGTTCTTTGCTATGGCATCCGCAATGGCTCCCACAATATCATTGTCCCGTAGGGTTCCCGTTGGCACATACTCGCCGCGGCTCAATAAAAGTGGTCTGTACTTCGCCCTAAAGGCTCCAAATACATTGGCTATAATTCCCGTAACATTACCCCCTTTCCTCAAAAAATAAGCCCATGGAACACATCCATGGACCTATTGTAAATTTGTTCGTGTTAAAATTCTGACCCACTTTAAAAGACTGCTGCCTGGCGTTCTTTACGCCGCTTCATTTAACAGTTTCTTCCCAATCTCGCTGTGGTATTTTGAAACCATTGTCATTGCATCAAACACGGAAACCGCCCCGTCTATCCTCATACGTTTTTCAATCTTAACGGGCTTCATCCTGCTATCATTCATGTTGATTTCAACGGCCACATTTAAAAAGTGGGATGCTAAAAGTGTATTATCTCCCAGGTTATACTTTCCGTCCTTTAAATCTCCCTCAAATTGGTTTAATATCGGCGTTAAGTTCGTACCCTGGTAAACATCATCTGTCTGGAACCCGGCCATTTTCAAATCATCCACCAAATACCCTGCACTGTATCTGTCATATCCGATTTTCAGCGGCCTTATTTTATATACCTTTACCAGGTCAATAAACCATTTGTACACATCTTTGTAATCCACCTGGTTTTCCCCGGATATTTCAAGAAATCCCTTTTCCCGGTAAATGTTGTATGGCACATTATCTTCATTTACTGCCACTTCATACCGTTTCTTTGGCATATAGAATTTTGTTATCACATTCCATTTTCCATTTTTCCATATAACGATTGATGCCGCCGTAAGGTCTGTGGTTCGTGAAAGGTCTATGCCGCCCACACAATAGCAACCCCTGTACTCTTCCAGGGAAATGCCTACGTCCTCTTTAACTGCTTTCATTACATCCCAATAGTCAAGCCATGCCACGCTTGAATTTTGTTTGATATTGCAGTATTTTGTGAGAAACTCCACTTTCTTTGATAATGACGCTCTGGCAATCTCTATCTGCTCAATGTAAAATTCTTCTGATACAGAAATGCCCAGGTTTGGATTGCTCTTTTTTAGTTCCTCTATGCTGTCCCATTTCTCTATGTCATCAATCATATACAGGAACGGCAAAATTCTTGTTTCCTTGGAATTGCCTTTTAGGAATGAAGTTGCACGCCGCATCAATTCATCATAAATTCCGTCATTGATATATCCGGCAGTTGATATGGATAAAATAAGCGGTTGCTTTCTGGCTCCCAGGGCGGAAGTCATAACCTCATACTGTTTCAATCCCTGGTCCCCCGGCCACGCTTCCATTTCATCATTCACAACCATTTGAGGGTTGAAACCGTCTGATTTTTTTGAGTTGAAAGCAATCTTTTTTACACTTGTATTAAATTCTTTGATGTAAATATCACTTCGGCGTTTCTTTGTAATGCTGTCCAGTTCGTCATCTGCCTGTACAATCTGGTAAAAGGCATCATACACAAGTTCTGCCTGGTCCAGTTTCGGTGCAAGGAAATAAACCTTTGCCCCGTACTCCCCGTCTATGTATGTCATGTATGCCGCTATTGCTGCGGCAAACAATGTTTTTCCGTTCTTACGGGCTACAACAATAAAAACTTCTCTAAACTGCCTGTACCCGGTCTTTTTATCCATAATGCCAAAAATGGCACTTACTATGGCCTTTTGCCATAGTTCCAATTTCAGTAAATCGTTACGGCCCTCGGAATGGTGGCAAAAGTTTTCTATGAATTTTATTGCCTTTTCTGCCTTGCCCTCGTCATAGTCCCATTTGCCACTTTTTAATCCGTCCACCAATATTTTGTAAATGGTTCTTATCCATTTTCCTACTGTCACGGTGCCATTTTCTATGGCTGCCCAGTATTGGAAAATATAGTTGTTATCCATTCCGTAACGCTGCCAATCTGCTTATATTTTTCTTTTCTTTCGGCGGTAAATACTCAATAAGTGAGTGTATAATTGCCGTATATTGGCGTGAATATTTTTCATAAATCGTGGCTGACGGGTGGGCTTTTACAAATTTCTGGGAAGCGTTTACCGTTTCCGTTGTAAGTCCCTCTTTTTTCAATTCTTCTTTTGCCTGGAAGCACGCCACTTTTAAAAAGGCCGCTTCCTCAACCAGTGAATTTACAAGGCTTTTCTTGTCCTCGTCATCAATCCCGGCAAACATTGACTGTAAAAATTCTATCTCTTTTTTTATCCGGGCATTTGTCAGTTTGTTTGCCCTTTTAGGTTCTTTCTTCGTCTTAGTTTTTGTATCTTCTGCCAAATTTTAACCCCCCTCATATGCGTGCGACCTTGCAGAGTTTTTTTGAGGTATCTCCCTCGGTTCTTTTTTCCCCGGTCAAAAATAAAGTACCGGGGGGTGTGGTCTGCTGTTTATTTTCTTTCGGTGGCAACAAATTTCCTTTTGCATCAAAAGTGTAACGGCTGTTTGGCTTTGCCTTATGTTCTTTGTTGTGGCAGTCCTCGCAAACATATTCCAGGTTGTTAAGGTCCAGTGTTACCCTGGCATCATGTATGTTTCCTGGTGTAATGTATTTCTTATGATGCACAATCACACCTGGTTTGTATTGTCCTGCTGCCCGGCAACGCTCACATAATCCATTTGCCCTTTTGATTACTGCCACCCTTGCTTTCTTCCATGCGTCTGACTTATAGAAATCCTTTGCATATTCTTTCACTGCTACCACCGTCCTTTCTTCATGTTCAAAGGCTTATGAATGTATCACACCCATAAGCCCATAATAATATACTTCACTCTTACATTCTGACCCACTTACTTGTTATCCTGCTGCCTATCTATCCTTTTCCAACAATCGGAATAAACTGAAATGTCCATGCTTCATCTGCAATCGAAACAAGGTTTCCGTCCTCATTGATTGCCAACACATCAATCCACTTTGGCTTCATAACCGTTTCCCTATGCTCATAATCATGTGGTACATCTTCTTTCATTCTCGCATCCACGAGTGCCACGGCATTTAGTACCCTTTCTCCGTGCATTACTTTAAATCTGCTTAAATCAATTGCCATTTCTTTTATCCTCTCTCTGGCAGCATATCCATAGCCTGTGCCACCAGTGTTATAAACTCTGTGCGGTATTCATAGAATTGGCGGCGGCCACAAACCGCATCCGCTATGTATTCATACGGCGTGTTATATACAATGCTCTTATATATTTTGTCCTGCATCTGCCGCCTGGCCTGGATGCCCTCGATATTCCCACATGAAGCACGCAAAGCATCTTCCACGATAGCGGCGGCCTTTTCATCAAATGCACTTGCCCGGCCTGTCCTTATTCTTTTTTTTCGCTTCTCGTTGCCCTGTATAATGCTTCTGGCAATCGTCTTTATATCTGCATCCAGTCTTTCCAACTCACTGCCGCCCCCCGTTTACTCTTCATACGTTTTCTTTGACGTTTCGGAACGCTCAACTTTTATACTCTCTTTTGCCATTTTCGCCACCTTTGCTTTCACACCCATTCCAACATCAATGGTAATCCCTTTCATGTGTCTTGCTTCTATGGCATCCACCGTTTTCAGCATTACTTCCACAACATCCGTATCAATCGGCCTTTCTGCATTATCCCCAAATAATTCATTGATACGGTTCTTGGCTTTCTGCACACGCTCTTTGCTTTCTGCGTATTTTTTGGCTTCGTCACACTCACATTTGCACGTTGCCGCTTCGTCAACTTCTGCCTGGCTCCATTCTTCCCGTGCATGAATAATCCCGGCCTGTCCACAAAATCTGCAATATCCTGTCTGTGTCTTGGCTCCCTCTGGTACTTCCTGGCCGCCGTCCTGCTCCATTTCCCTTAAATCCTCTTCTGGTATCTCATGGCCGCCGTCTGTCTTTTTTCTCATTGTGTCTATTCTCCTTTTCCTTTCTTTGCCTGTTTATAAGCATCCATGGCAACGGTCAGCACTGCCGCTGACTGCTCCACGGTAAGCCAGTCCCCTTTTACCAGTAATGCCAGATTTTTATTTATTGTTTCCAGTGTTTCTTCCAGGGTTATATTTTTCAATGGTTTCCCTGCTGCCAACTCTGCTATTGCTTTTACAACTGGTCTTTTAAAGCAATCGTCTACTGCTTCCATGTTGGCTTCAATCACACTTTCCGCCCTGGTCTTTCTGTGCTTCTCGCATCCACGGCACGGTTCCTTTGCAAACATCCGCCCAGGCATTGGCACGCCGTCACACATACCGTCAATCCACGGGGCATTTATGCACTTGTCAAGCGGCATCCGTTCCGGGTCTTGCAAATAGTCCATAATCTCTGTTTTTGCTTCCTCTGCTCCATAGCAAACCACTGTTTTATAACCCTGCTGCTGTAATGCCGCCATATACTCTTCCTGTGCTTTTGTGGGCTTATTGTTCCCATACTTCATTTCCAGGTAAAGCCCATGGAAATTGTGGCTTGCCACTGGCAAGCACACATCCGGCACACCGTTTTTCATGCCCATTGCTTTAAGCACCGGGCCGTTTGTGCGTTTCCCCTCGTTTGGAACGTGATACATGAGGGAAAGGCACGGCAAAACGTGTGTGCTTCTCATTGCCCAGTTAAAAAGTGCTATCTGCTCCGTAGTTTCTCCACGTTTCATATTCTGCAATTTCATACTCTCCCCCTCATTCTTCCTCAATGGCATATTCTCTTTTACGCCGCTTGCAATCTTCCAACATGGCTTCTAAAATCCCCACTTCCTCTTCATTCAGCCATGTATAATATTTTTCAACCATCTTTACGGCATGAAGCTTCCGGGCATTTTCCTTTTCCTCTTCGGTTGTGTCGGTATCTGACACATTGGCTTCCCTGGTTTCCTCTTCCTTGGTTTTTCTGCCTTTCTTTTCTTCGGTCATTGCCCTTATTTCTTCCGCACCCACTCCACCTTTGCTTTCGGATGCCTGGGCAATCTCTTTTTGTGTTTCCTCGTCTGCCTTTGATGCTTCCAGGGCTGCCGTAATGCCCATATTGCCTTTCTGGAACTGCTCTTTTACTTCCTGTGTGGCGTTTCCGTCTATGGTGTTTAAGTCCCTTATCTTCGGCACTGTTTCCCCCATGGCCGCCGCCACATAGTCCCGGACCCTTTCCCCGGCTTCCAGAATTAAAAGCCCCTCTTTTCTTGCCTGGGTCAAAACCTCTTTCCATTCTGCTGCCTGTGTCATAAGGTCATAGTCTGTCATTTTTCTGTTAAACGTATTTCCTACCAAAAGGGCAATTCTAAATTCTGTTTCTGTCATCTGCTTATATCTGCATTTGACTGTTTCAAAAGCTTCTTTCCCCTCTGTCACAAGAATATTTAATGCGGCCATGCGGCGGTGTCCAGAAATAAGCCAGTATTCCCCGTTTATCTGCCCTAAAACAAGTGGTTCCTGCAACCCGTCCATTTCAATTCCTGCCGCAAGGTCTTTCAATCCGTCCATGCTGTATTTATTATGTTTTGTCACAACAATGTCCCGGATGCCTAACGTGATTTCCTGGTATTCGTTGTTTTCCCCTGCTGCCGCTTTGGTTGTTGCATTCATAAGGTCCATGATGTTAAATGCCATTTTTTCTATCTCCTTTCCTCTGCTGCCAGATGCCCAAACTTTTGCACATATTCTTCCGTAAACGCTTTGTAATCCTGGGCGGCTCCACTCCTTACACTGTAATGTGTCGGTGTCTGCCTGTAAAATGTGGCATCCTTGGCCTTTTTGGAATGTCTGATTTTACACTGGAACACATGACAGCCGCTTTTTGTTCTCAACCACCTTTCTGCCGCTTCGCTTGTATCTGATTTTTCAAAATCTGTAATGAGTACCCCGGCAATCCTGGCCTTTGGATTTAACGCCCGTATCTGGTTTATCTGCTCCACCAGTTCTTCCAGGCCGTCCAGGGAATAGGCATCTAAGCGGACGGGTATTATAATTTCATGCGTTGCCACCATAGCATTTATCACATTCATTCCTAAATCCGGCGGATTGTCTATAATGCAATAATCATACTGCCCGGAAACTTCATGCAATGCAGATTTATAACGGTCATGCTGTGCGTGTTCTTTATCCGCCTTTATTTCCAATTCCGCCAATTCCATGAAATAATTACACGGTACAATATCCAGGTTTTCTTCTTTCGTGTCCCGGATATTCCCAGTAATCCGCCCCGTCTTAATAATCCGGCACGCTTCCGCTTCCCTCTCTCCGTTGTACACTCCAAACATTCTGGACGTGTTCCCCTGCTTGTCATTGTCAAACAATAAAACCCTGCTGCCTTTGCGTTTTCTCCGCCGGTCCCCCTCTGCCAACAATTCAGCCAGTGAAACGGCGGTTGTGGTCTTTGCAACTCCGCCTTTTAGGTTGATGACTGATATAATTTTCATGTTTTCGTTTCGCTCCTTTCGCTTCAATTCCGCACCATACGGGCGTATATGTAAAATGCCGCATTGATACCGTTGTATTTAACCTCTGCATCCAGAAATTCATATCCTGGATATGCCTTTTCTAACTGCTTTTTCAATGTTTCAAAATCCTTTGCCATTCTCTCCACCTGGCCTTTTTTGAATTTTGAATAACTCCGCTTTGGTTCCGGCGGCTTTTTAAGGTTCTTTGACGGGCACCACCTCTTTGTCCCATGTGGGTTCTGCGTAATATACGTTGCCAGTCCTGTAAGTAAAAATTTATCATCCGGCATAATCCGGCGTGTGTTTGGTCTGTCACATTTTCCCCATAATTCTTCTAACTGGTCCCTGCCTATTCCGTCCCCAGAAATCAGAATGTGGAAATGCGGACGCTTGTACCCGTCAAATGCCAGTATATAAATATACTTTGCATTTTCCAATCCTGCTTTCTTTCTCCTGCGGTTGATACGCTTAATGAAATTCGTTATGTCCTTTCTTGCCCTTTCTACGCTGTCCGGCAAACAATCATCATTCCACCCAAACGTGGCCCAAATATCCCCTTTCCCAAAATTGATATTTGCCAGGCGTATGATGTACCGCCTTGCGTTCTTGTCGTTTAGGTTGCTTTGTGACGGCCTGGTTTCTCTCTTTTTCTTCGTCACTGGCATATCCGCTTTATTCGTGAATGACGGGTACACCTGGGCTTCCAAAAGGGTTGTTCCACTCTTTATGTTCTGGGACTTCGTTGTTGTTGTGCGGTAAAGGCAAGCCACCTTTCCGTCTGTCATCAACTTTTCCAATTCCCATTCTTCTAACTTCTCGCATTGCTTCTGGTATGCTTCCTCATAATCGTAATTATCATAAAAGCGTTTCTTCATAGTTCCCCACCTTATGTAAAAACCCTGTTCCTCTCCCTGCCCCTTTCATCCCCTATATATCTAAATAAAAATATAGGTGTCTGATATGTTAATACCCATTACAAGGACGGGAACCGCCGGGCTGTGCCTTAATAAATCAATCCAAAAAACATTCTTCCAGGGCTTTTTTGATGACTGCATACCCCAAAAGTGTAAATGCGGCCGCCATTCCTGC